>DGYMJ06203__coassemble_299_pt1 | contig 68159 bp, 61 predicted proteins | sample DGYMJ06203__metabat2_low_PE_040 | metagenome-assembled genome bin DGYMJ06203 | reverse complement strand
GCCCGCCCGGCTGGGATTGGCCGGATTCCCGCGCCGATGCAGAGTTTGAAGAACTGAGCAGGCCGCCTCGGCACCCCCCGCCAACGGCGGGGCGGCGCTTCGCGCCGTACGAGCGTTTTCGCGCAGCGAAAACCTCGGCGCAGGGCCAATTCACTTGGCCCGAGCAAGTTAAATCGGCCCTTGGGGCCCCAGCCGGGCCCGCCCGGCTGGGATTGGCCGGATTCCCGCGCCGATGCAGAGTTTGAAGAACTAGAGGTGCAAAAATACGCCCCGTCCGGTGGACGGGGCGTCGTTCTTGCTCAATACTTATTCACCATGCCGGCGATCAGCGGAGTGGGCACCAGCCACATCACCAGGAACACCAGCAGGTTGACGGCGGAGAGGGACGAGTAGGAGCACACAAAGGTGAGGTAGAAGGCCAGCAGCAGCCCCGCCAGGGCCCCCAGGCAGGCCAGCACGGCGGAGGTGCGCACCGCCCGGCGGAGCCGGGCCGCCCCCACCACCGCCTCGGAGTAGGGGGCCACCCCCTCCCGGCACAGGACGGCGGTGAGGATGTCGCTGTGGCTCTGCTCCTCGCCGGAGAGCTCCACCCGCCGCTCCACCGGCGGGAACTCCATTCTGTCCACCGGCAGCTTGAACCGCTGGCGCAGCATGGCGGGGATCAGGTTGAAGTCCCGGGTGGCCATCACCGGGGTCACCCGGTTTCGGATGAGGCTGTTGAGGGAGGGCTCCAGATTGCCGTGGAGGGTGTAGTTGAGGGCGAAGATGCCCGCAAGCTCCCCGTCAATGGCGCAGAACACGGCGTTTTTCACGTGGAGCCCCTGGGGCAGGGTGATCTCCATGAGTCCCATGAAGGCCGCCGAGCCCACCAGCACCTGCTGGTTCCGGATCACGGCGGACAGGCCGCCCTCGTAGACCGTCAGCCCGGAGGCCCGGCGGTAGACGCAGCCCTGGGCCCGCAGCAGATCGTGGAAGATCTTGTCCAGGCCGCAGCCCGAGTCCCGGATCAGGGTGGCGGTGTTGGACACCACCTTGTCCACCGGGAAGTCCCCGAAGATCTTGATGCCGTTGAGGGAGACGCAGCCCGGCGGGAAAAAGTCGGTGTCGGTGAGCAGGATGCCGCTGCCGCCGGTGGCGGTGACCCCGTCCCAGCCCGCGATGGCCGCTCCCGACTTGCTCAGGCGGCGGGTCAGGCTCAGCCAGGGCAGGGCGTAGCAAAGCCCCCCGGACAGAGAGGTGGAGGCGGTGAGCATGGCGGACAGGCACCACAGCAGCCGCTCCGGCGCGCCCCGGCCGATGGAGGCCACGATGCTCAGCAGCAGGCAGGCAATGAACAGCAGCGGACAGATGCGGTGGAAAATCCGCTCCGCCCCGTCGGCGGCCTGCATCTGCCGGCCGAAGCCGATGGGCTCCCCCGACCACTTGGCGTAGGTGTCCCGGCCGCTCCACTTTCCCTCGTCCAGGGTCACCAGGTAGGGGTGGGCAGCGGCCGCCGCCGTGCGGCAGGCCAGCCGCTGGGCCCGGCGCTTCCGCCGGGTGCCCCGCATCAGCAGGAAGATGGCCAGGATGGCCGCCGCGCAGTAGGGCATCTGCCCCTCCCGGGGATCCAGCCGGTACATGGTCAGCGCGTCGGCCAGGGTGGCGGCACAGGCAAACACCAGCAGGGTGTCCATACCGAATTCCAGCAGCACCAGGCGGAACAGCCCCCGGGCCAGCACGTCGATGCCCACCAGCATGGCCAGGCCCTGGGCCGCCGAGAGCAGCAGCACCCGCAGCTGGGGGGTGAGGGCGGCGGGATAGGGGAACACATCCACCGTCAGGTACAGGGCGGGGATGAGCAGCAGGAACACCAGCACCGAGCGGATGCCCAGGGACTTGAGCCCCTTGCCGTACCGCCGGGCCAGCTCCGCCGGGGGCAGGTCGGGGGCGGGGGGCGGCTGGCGGCGGGGGCGGCGCTCCCGCCGGTTCTCCGGCGGCTCCTCCTCGTCGGTGCCGGGGATGAACTCCTCCGCCCGGCGCACCTCCTCGTCGTCCTCCTTCCCCTCCTCCTCAAACATGTGGCCGGCGTAGTCGTCGGCCTTCTGGAGCAGGCGGTTGAGGCCCTCGGCGATGGGGTTGTCCGAGGCGGGCCCCTCCTCGCCGGGGAAGTCCACCACCTTGTCGTCCCCGTCCTCCTCCGGCGCCTCCTCCGGTTCGGGCTCCTCCGGTTCCGGAGGGGGCGGCGGGGCCTTGGGCGGCGGGGCGGGCCTGGGGCCTGCCTCCCGCTTCCCGGCGGGGAAGTCCACCACCTTGCCGCCGCCCGCCGGCGGAGGCGGCGAGCCCCCTCTGGGCCGGCGCCCCTGCACCGGGAAGGGGATGGTATCCTCCTTCCAGCGGGTGGGCTTGGGCGGCCCGCCGCCGAACTCCGCCAGAATCTCCTCCAGGGAGAAGTCCTCCGGGCCGGGGGCGCCTGTATTCTGTTTGTCGTCCCGGTCGTCGGACATGATGCTCACCTGCTTTGCGTGGTGGAATCGGTGGATGATGGGTCGGCCCCTTTGCGTAAATGGCGGTTAAAAACGTCCGGAGGCGAATTGATTTCGCCGCAGGACACCAATACCCGCTCCGCCGCCGGCGGGCGGCCACCCGCGCCGTGCGCGGGTGAGGGGGGTATCGAGCCAAGTCGCCGGCTTTGCCGGCACGCAGGCTCGTATCTAGGGGGGATAAAATCCCCCCTAGAGCTGCATACGCTGCCGGACGGCCTCATAGAGCATGATCGCCGCCGCGGCGGAGGCGTTGAGGGAGTTGAGCCTGCCCTTCATGGGTATGCGCACCTTGAAGTCGCACTTCTCCGCCACCAGGCGGCCCATGCCGGTGCCCTCGCTGCCGATGACGATGGCGGCGGGGCCCTTGAGATCCGCGTCGTAGAGCAGCCGATCCCCGTCGGCGGCGGTGCCGAACACCCACATCCCCGCCTCCTTCAGCTCGTCCAGCAGGGCGGGCAGGTTGGGCACCCGGGCCACGGGCACATGGCTCACCGCGCCGGCGGAGGTCTTTGCCACCACGGCGGTGAGGCCGGCGGAGCGCCGCTTGGGGATGATCACCCCGTGGGCCCCGGCGCACTCGGCGGTGCGGATCACCGCCCCCAGGTTGTGGGGGTCGGAGAGCTCGTCGCACACCACGATCAGGGGGGGCTCCCCCTTCTCCCTCGCGGCGTTGAGGATGTCGTCCACGCTGGCGTACTCCCGCACCGCCGCCAGGGCGATCACCCCCTGGTGGGAGTGGGTGCGGCTCATGCCGTCCAGCTTGCGCCGGTCGCACTCCACCACCACGATGCCCCTGGAGCGGGCCGTGGAGGCGATGTGCCCCAGGGCGGAGTCGGTCTCCCCCCTGGCCAGATAGATCTTGTCCACGGGCGTCCCCGCCCGCAGGGCCTCGATCACCGCGTTGCGGCCCTCGATGATGCCGTCGGCCTCCGCCTCCAGATTGGGCCTGCGCTCCTTCATGCTTCCTCTTCCTTCCTCTTGTCCGTTTATCTCCTTCAGTATACCACAACCGCCCGGATCAAAAAAGCCAAAATTGCCGGAAATCCGCAAAAAGCGGCCGTCGGTTTCCGTCGGCTTTTCATAGAAAGTTTACAGGTTTTGCCCACCCCCTTTCTTGTTTTTTCCCCCGCCTTGTGCTATAACTATATTATTACTTCGGACGAAACTGTTTCCCATCAAGGAGGAACTCTACCTTGAACCCCAATCAGAACAACAACCGGGGAAACGGCGGCAACAAGCGCAACGTGACCGCCATTGTCTCGGTTCTGCTGTGGGCCCTGGTGCTCACCCTGCTGGTCAACGTGGCCACCTCCCGGTTCCAGCAGGCCAACTCCGTGGAGGTGCTCTACGGCCAGTTCCGCGACCTGGTCATGGACGGCGTGGTGGACTCGGTGCTCATGGAGAGCGACCGGTACACCTTCACCCTCAAGGAGGGGTACACCCTCCAATTTGACGACGACGGCAATGTGGAGGCGGTGAAGGAGGACAGCCAGGCCAGCTCCGCCGATACCTCCGGCGGAGCTGGCGGCGGCACCGGCGGCGAGACCACCGGAGGCCAGCTGGATCTCCCAGTGCTGGAGGGGCTCACCCCCATCCAGGGCGGCGCCTCCGGGCAGAGCGGCGGCGGCACGTCCTCGACCTCCTCCGTGGTCTACTTCTGCGCCCCCCTGAATGACTCCAGCCTGCTCACCCTGCTGGAGGAACAGGGCATCACCCAGTACGGCACCGAATATGTGGAGCCCATGAACCCCCTCATCTCCCTGCTGGTGTCCTGGGTGCTGCCCATGGTGATCATCATGGTGGCCTTCTCCCTGCTCATGCGGGGCATGGCCGGCAAGATGGGCGGCGGCATCGGCAACCTGGGCAAGTCCAACGCCAAGGTATACGTGGAGAAAAAGACCGGCGTCACCTTCAAGGACGTGGCCGGTCAGGACGAGGCCAAGGAGTCTCTGGTGGAGATCATCGACTTCCTCCACAACCCCCAGAAGTACACCGAGATCGGCGCCAAGCTGCCCAAGGGCGCCCTGCTGGTGGGCCCGCCGGGCACCGGCAAGACCCTGCTTGCCAAGGCCGTGGCCGGCGAGGCCAACGTGCCCTTCTTCTCCATCTCCGGCTCCGACTTTGTGGAGATGTTCGTGGGCATGGGCGCGGCCCGCGTCCGCGACCTGTTCAAGGAGGCCAACAAGATGGCCCCCTGTATCGTGTTCATCGACGAGATCGACACCATCGGCAAATCCCGGGACAACCGCATGGGCGGCAACGACGAACGGGAGCAGACCCTGAACCAGCTGCTGGCCGAGATGGACGGCTTCGACCCCACCAAGGGCGTCATCCTGCTGGCCGCCACCAACCGGCCGGAGGTGCTGGATCAGGCCCTGCTGCGGCCCGGCCGCTTTGACCGGCGCATCACGGTGGATCGGCCCAACCTGGCCGGCCGCCTGGCCACCCTCCAGGTGCACACCCGCAACATCCGCCTGGCCGACGACGTGGATCTGAAAAAGGTGGCCCTGGCCACCGCCGGCGCCGTAGGCGCCGATCTGGCCAACCTGGTGAACGAGGCCGCCCTCCGGGCCGTGCGCCTGGGCCGCAAGGCGGTGAACCAGGAGGATCTGCTCACCGCCTTCGAGCTGGTCATCGCCGGCGCGGAGAAGAAAGGCAGCGTCCTCAGCGAGTTTGAGAAGAAGCTGGTGGCCTATCACGAGGTGGGCCACGCCATGGTGGCCTACAAGCAGAAGCACGCCGAGCCGGTGAGCAAAATCACCATCGTCCCCCACACCCAGGGGGCCCTGGGCTACACCCTCCACCTGCCGGAGGAGGACAAGCACCTGCACACCAAGGACGAGCTGCTGGCCCAGATCACCGTCTCCATGGGCGGCCGCGTGGCCGAGGAGCTGGTGCTGCACACCATGACCAACGGCGCGGCTCAGGACATCCAGGACGCCACCAGCATCGCCCGCAACATGGTGGCTATGTTCGGCATGAGCGACGAGTTCGGCATGATGGCCCTGGCCTCCCGCCGCAACCAGTACCTGGACGGCGGCTACGGCATCGACTGCGCCCAGGACACCGCCGCCGCCATGGATCGGGCGGTGCGGGATCTGATCGACTCCTGCTACAAAAAGGCCACCGAGATCCTCTCGGCCAGCCGGGAGGACATGGACAAGGTGGTGGCCTACCTGCTGGAGAAGGAGACCATCACCGGCCCCGAGATGGTTGCCATTCTGGAGGGCCGGGATCCCGCCCTGGCGGACAACTTCCCCGACCGGGAGAGCAAAAAGGAGGAGCCCAAGCCGGCCTCCCAGCCCGCCGCCCCCATTCCTCTGGGCGGCGACACCCAGCCCGGGCAGGAGGAGCCTCCCCAGGCGGAACCCCCTCAGGAGAACGGAACCGACTTCGGCCCCGAGGGCAAGCCCAAGGAATAAACGCAAAACACCCCGTGGAGCGCTGCTCCACGGGGTGCTTCATTGCTGCGGCGTCTATCCGAACTGACCCAGGATCTGAAGCCGCTCCCGTCCGTTTCTCCGAAGGCCGACAAAGGCGGTCAGTTCCGCCTCGGGTGCCTCCAGGACAGCCGAACAGGTGACGCCTTCCAGGCTCTCCCGCACACCCTCAGGCTCCGCCCGAAGGGTCTCCCCGCCGGCGGTCTCCACCTGGAAGAACACCTCCGTGTCCTCCAATACATCCGCGTCCTCCAGAAGTACCCACATCCGGAGGGACACCGCTGTGGGATCACCATGGAGCGCAGTCTCCGAAAGACCGTAGTCCGTGATCACTTGCTCGGGCTCCGGCGGCCCCAGCCGGGCGGCGATGTCCGGAGCCCTGCCCACGGCCAGCCCGGCCAGGAAGCACACCGCCGCCAGCAGGAGGAGTTTCCACCGGACGTGGGGCCGCTTTTCCGCCGGTTCCTCCACAGGGGCGGGCATTTGCTCCGGCGGGTTCTCCACCTGGAGCAGCTCGTTCAGGGTGAGGCCGAATAGTTTGGACAGGGCGATGAGCTTATCCGTGTCGGGCACCGCCCCGTCGGCCTCCCACCGGCTCACCGCCTGGCGGGACACCCCCAGCTTTTCCCCCAATCCGGCCTGGGACAGGCCCAGCCGGAGCCGGTGCTCCTGAATCCGCTGACCCAGCGTCATGGCGACTCCCCCTTTCTGCCTCTATCCTACCCCACCGGCGGGACTTTGGCAAGGGGCCGCCCCTTCCACCCTGTCAAACGGCGGTTGACAGGCCGCCTACGGGTCAAACAGGGCCGTCAGCCGCTCCTTTCCGCCGAAGAGGTTGTTGTACTGCACCCGCTGGTAGTCCTCGATCACGGGGGTGAAGCCGTTGGTCTCCAGGTGGCTGTAGGCCCTCCCGTCCGCATCCACATAGCCCACGAAGGTGACGGCGGGCAGCCGGGTCTGGAGCTGCCACAGGTAGTTGTCGTAGGCCGTCCCGCCGATGCCCGCGTAGCGCAGGAGGTACTGGCCCAGGAAGTTGAGGCTGGTGACCTCCGGCCCGGACTCGGGCAGGGGGTAGTTGGCCCAGATCACGAAGGGGACATAGAACCTGCCCATGTACTGCTCCATGGTCATCTGATCCTGGGTGACGCCGTAGGCCCTGTCCAGGAAGCCCTGCTCCACCGAGGGCTGGTGATCCCCGAACATGACCACGATGGTGGGCTCGTCAAAGTCCTCCAGATACTCCACCAGGGTGCGGAAGGCCTGGTCGGTCTTGTTTGCCAGGGTGAGGTACTGCTCCGCCATGGGGTACTCCCCCGGCGCGTCGGTGAGGGTCACCTGGGCCGGGTAGTCCGCCGCGGTGTAGCCGCCGTGGTTCTGGATGGTCACGTTGAAGAGGAAGATGGGCTGCCCCGCCTCCTTGTGCTCCAATTCCCAGATGAGCTGCCGGAAATCCGACTCGTCGCTGACATAGCCGTGCTCAAAGGTCTGGGGCACGTCCATGTCGTCGCCGCACTTGTAGGCGTCAAAGCCCAGCCGGGGGTAGGCCCGGTCCCGCTGCCAGGAGGTGCGCTCCCCGGGGTGGAAGGCCAGGGTGTCGTAGCCGTCGGCCCGGAGCAGGGAGGCCAGGGAGGCGGTATCCCCCAGCACATACTGCTGATAGGGGATGCTGCCCGAGGGCAGGAAGGCCATGGAGCTGCCGGTGAGGAACTCGAACTCGCTGGCGCTGGTGCCCGCGCCGAACACGGAGGTGTAGGCGTGGCCGAACACCGCGTTGTCCAGGGAGCGGATGTAGTCGGTGACGCTCTCACTGAGGCGGAGATTGCCGTAGGCCTCGAAATCGGCCCAGGACTCGTTCATGATGGCCACGATGTTGGGCCGCTCCACGGGCACCGCCGCCGGCTCCGGCGCCTCCGCCCCGGCCAGGATCTGCTCCACCCGCTCCGGGGTGCTGTCCGCCGGCTCCTCCACCTTCAAGAACTCCGTATTGCGCAGAAAGACCGCCAGACATCCGCCGGTGCGGTAGGAGCCGGCCGGATCCCACACGTCGGTGCTTATGCCCAGCAGGCCCAGCCGCTGGGTGGGCACCAGGAACAGCAGGCAGGCCAGCCCGGCCCCCAGGCAGGCCAGCCGCAGGGGCAGGCGCCCGGTGAGGCGCAGGCGGGCCTTGCGCTTCTCCGGGTGGAGGAACACGATCAGCGCCGCCGCCAAGGCGATGGCCGCCAGCATCTGCCAGGTGGGGATGAGGCGGTAATTCCCCGCCACGGCGGCGGCGGTGCCCAGGGCGGAGAGATCCCAGGGCAGGATGGGGGTGCCCCGGAAGGAGCTGACAAACCAGTTGGCCGCGCCCCAGGCCCCGGCGGCGATGTGCACGCCGATGCAGCAGGGGGCCGCCCGCCCGGTCAGGGCGCACAGGGGCCAGTAGACCAGGGCGATGCACAGGGCGTTGGCCAGGGCGGCCGGGAGGGGCATCTGCCAGGGCAGCACGCCGTAGGTGAACTGCATGAGCCAGGCGGCGGTGAGGGGCGTCAGCAGCAGAAAGCCCGCCAGCCACAGCGCCTCTTTCGTTGGAATCAGATTCTGTTTCATAGGGGTTCTCCTGATGCAGAGGGATAGGGTGTGATTATACCGCAGAATCCGCCGCATGTCAAAACGGGGGAGGCTCATGGGCGTTCGGCACGCCGCGGGCATGGAGTTTTGCGCAGCAAAACAGGCGGCCGTCCGGTGGGACGGCCGCCTGTCTGGCGGATGGTTTACGCTTACAGCTCGCCCATGGGCTCGGCCAGATGGCCGCCGAAGGCCTCCACGGCCTGGGCGTCGGCCTGGCGCTTCTCCTCAATGGACTCCTGGAGCAGCATATCCTTCACCTTCATCAGGCGGATGGTGTTGGCCCGCTCGTTCTCGTCCAGCTTCATGGTGATATACTGGATGGCCTCCTCCATCTGGGGGATCTTCACGTATTCCAGGGCGTTGACCCGGCGGCGGGTCTTTTCGATCTCCTCGGCCAGCAGCTGGGAGGTCTTTTCAATTTCCGCCAGCTTGAGCATATCCTGGAACACGCCGGACAGGGCCTCCACCGCGCCGTCCAGCTCGCCGGAGGTAGTGGCGAAGCCGTAGGGATAGATCTCCCCGGCGTCGTCGCTCCTGGTCTTGAACTGGTAGACGGGCACGTTGACGCTCATCACGTTCTGGAAGGTCATGTCCAGCTCCACGCTCTGCTTGGGGTACAGCAGGGCCTGCTCCAGCATCTCGGTGGACATGAGGGCGGAGGCCACGGTGAAGGAGCCGTGGGCCTTCATGAGGCCCTCCTCCACCTTTTTCCGCAGGGCCCGGTTCTCCCGCACCACGTCCATGAACTGCTTCATCAGCTCATCCCGCTTGTCCTTGAGCAGCTTGTGGCCCCGGACGGAGGTGCGCAGCCGGGTTTTCAGCCGGGTCAGCTCCTGCCGGGTGGGGTTTACGTTAATGGCCGGCATGGATCACCCCTCCTTTTTCGGGAGGTATTTCTCGATAAACTCCGGCTTGATGCGCTTGAGCTCGCTCTTGGGCAGGATGCTCAGCAGCTCCCAGCCCAGATCCAGGGTCTCCTCGATGGAGCGGTTCTCCTCGCTGCCCTGGGCCACATAGCGCTTTTCAAACTCGTCGGCAAACTTGGCGTACAGCAGGTCGGTGGGGGACAGGGCGGCCTCGCCCAGGATGGACATGAGCTCCTTGTTCTCCTTGCCGGTGGCGTAGGCGGCGAAGAGCTGGTTCATGGTGCCCGCGTGATCCTCCCGGGTGCGGCCCACACCGATGCCCTTGTCCTTCAGACGGGACAGGGAGGGCAGCACGTCCACGGGGGGATTGATGCCCTTGCGGAACAGCTCCCGGCTCAGGATGATCTGCCCCTCGGTGATATAGCCGGTCAGGTCGGGGATGGGGTGGGTCTTGTCGTCCTCGGGCATGGTCAGGATGGGGATGAGGGTGATGGAGCCCTTCTTGCCCATCTGGCGGCCGGCCCGCTCGTAGATGGTGGCCAGGTTGGTGTACAGGTAACCCGGATAGCCCCGGCGGCCCGGCACCTCCTTCTTGGCGGCCGATACCTCGCGGAGGGCCTCGGCGTAGTTAGTGATATCGGTGAGGATGACCAGCACGTGCATATCCTTCTCAAAGGCCAGGTACTCCGCGGCGGTGAGGGCCATGCGGGGTGTGGCGATACGCTCCACGGCGGGGTCGTTGGCCAGGTTGGTGAACAGCACCGTCCGGTCGATGGCGCCGGTGCGGCGGAACTCCTGTACGAAGAAGTCGGACTCCTCGAAGGTGATGCCGATGGCGGCGAACACCACGGCGAAGTTGCCCGCGTCATCCCCCAGCACCTTGGCCTGCCGGGCAATCTGGGCGGCCAGGGCCGCGTGGGGCAGGCCGGAGCCGGAGAAGATCGGCAGCTTCTGGCCGCGCACCAGGGTGTTCAGGCCGTCGATGGTGGAGATGCCGGTCTGGATGAACTCGTTGGGGTAGTCCCGGGCGGCGGGGTTCATGGGCAGGCCGTTGATGTCCCGGTACTCCTCGGCCAGAATCTCCGGGCCGCCGTCGATGGGCTTGCCCATGCCGTTGAACACCCGGCCCAGCATGTCGCCGGACACGCCCAGCTGGAGGGGGTGGCCCAGGAAGCGCACCTTGGACTCCTTCAGGTTGATGCCGGCGGAGGACTCGAACAGCTGCACCACGGCGTTGTCGCCGTTGACCTCCAGCACCTGGCAGCGGCGGACGGTGCCGTCGGGCAGCTCGATCTCGCCCAGTTCGTCATAGGTGACGCCGGACACGCGGCGCACCACCATCAGGGGGCCGTTGATCTCCTGTATGGTACGGTATTCCTTGATCATTCGTCAGCACCTCCCCTGGCCGCGGCGGCCTCGATCTCTTCCTCCATCTCCCGGGCCATGTCGGCGTAGACGGCGGGATACTGGTCGTCGGGCACGCTCTTGGCCCGGCCCATCTTCTCCCGGAAGGGGATGGCAAACAGGTCGGCGGCCGCGGCGCCCTTGTCGATGGCGGCCCGGCACAGCCGGTCGTAGTCCAGGATCATGGACAGCATCTTGTCCTGCCGGTCGTAGCTGGAGTACCAGTCCACCTCCATGAAGCCGTTCTGCTGGAGGAAGTCCTCCCGCAGCATCTTGGCGGTCTCCAGGGTGAGCTGGTCACCGGCGGACAGGGAGTCCTTGCCCACCAGCTGGACGATCTCGTTGAGGCTGGCCTCCTCCTGGAGGATGGACATGGCCTGCTCCCGGTGCGCCATGAACTGGGGCCCCAGATTCTCGTCATACCAGGGCTTCAGGGAGTCCAGGTACAGGGAGTAGGAGTTGAGCCAGTTGATGGCCGGGAAGTGGCGGCGGTAGGCCAGAGAGGAGTCCAGGGCCCAGAACACCTTGACGATGCGCATGGTGGCCTGGCTCACGGGCTCGGACAGGTCGCCGCCGGGGGGCGACACGGCGCCCACGGCGGTCAGGGAGCCCCGGCGCTCGGTATCGGAGCCGATGCACTCCACCATGCCGGCCCGCTCGTAGAACTGGGCTAGGCGGGAGGACAGGTAGGCGGGGTAGCCCTCCTCGCCGGGCATCTCCTCCAGGCGGCCGGACATCTCGCGCAGGGCCTCGGCCCAGCGGGAGGTGGAGTCGGCGATGACGGCCACGTCGTAGCCCATGTCCCGGAAGTACTCGGCGATGGTGATGCCGGTGTAGATGGACGCCTCACGGGCGGCCACCGGCATGTCGGAGGTGTTGGCGATGAGCACCGTCCGCTTCATCAGGGACTCGCCGGTGCGGGGATCCACCAGCTCGGGGAACTCCCGCAGCACGTCGGTCATCTCGTTGCCGCGCTCGCCGCAGCCGATGTAGACCACGATGTCCACGTCCGACCACTTGGCAAGCTGGTGCTGCATGACGGTCTTGCCCGAGCCGAAGGGGCCGGGGATGGCGGCGGTACCGCCCTTGGCCACGGGGAACAGGGCGTCCACGATGCGCTGGCCGGAGAGCAGGGGGGTGCGGGGGGCGTACTTGTGCTTGTAGGGCCGGCCCACGCGGACGGGCCACTTCTGCACCATGGTCAGCGGGTGGCGCTCCCCCTTCTCGTCCACCACCACGGCCACCGTGTCCAGCACGGTGAAGGATCCAGACTGGATGGACTCCACCGTGCCCTTCAGGGTGGGGGGCACCATGATCTTGTGGAGCACCACGCTGGTCTCCTGGACGGTGCCCAGCACGTCGCCGCCGATGACCTTGTCGCCGGGCTTGGCCACGGCGGTAAAGTCCCACTTCTTCTCCCGATCCAGGGCGGGCACCTCCACGCCACGGGGGAGATTGTTGCTGCCGGCCTTTTTCAGAATCCCCTCCAGGGGGCGCTGGATGCCGTCGTAGATGTTCTCAATCAGGCCGGGGCCCAGCTCCACGCTCATGGGGGCGCCGGTGGTCTCCACCACCGCGCCGGGGCCCAGGCCGGAGGTCTCCTCGTACACCTGGATGGAGGCGGCATCGCCGTTCATGTTCAGGATCTCGCCGATGAGCCGCTGCTCGCCCACCCGAACCACGTCGGCCATGTTGGCGTCCTTCAGTCCGGTGGCCACCACCAGCGGGCCGGAGACCTTGACAATTTTACCGCTCAATAAGCTCAACCTTCTTTCTCGTCGGGACAAGCTTTGTATCCTTCGCCCCGGCGCAAGCGCCAGGGCTCACTCACTCCGCTGTCCCTCCTCCTCCCCGCCGAACCCGCTTCGCTGGGCTCCGGCGGGGGTTGGGCGGCCTGCGGCCGCCCCTACAGCCTCGCAGAGTTTCCGGCGCGCCGCGCCGGAAAGAAAATCAAAATCCGTGCGGAGCAGGACATGTGCCTGCGCAGCACACCGATGCTTGCTCCGCCACCGGCGGGCAACCACCCGCGCGGGCGCGGGTGAGGGGGGGTATCGCGGTCATTGTGCCGCCCAAAGGGCGGCGCGATGACCGCGTATCTAGGGGGGATGCAATCCCCCCTAGACTACAGGATGTCGGCGCCCACGGCCCGCTCCACCGCTCTTTTGACATTGGCCATGCCGATGCCCAGGGAGCCGTCCTTGCCGGGGATCAGGATGATGGCGGGGGTGAGGGCGTCCTTGTATTTCTCCACATCGGCCGCCATGGCGGCGGCGTACCCCTCGGTGAGGTAGATCACCGCCACATTCTCCCTGGCCAGGGCGTGGAGGGTGCGTCTGGCCTCCTCCACGTTCTCCGCCGGGTACACGTCCAGCCCCAGGGCCTTGAAGCCCAGGACGCTGTCCTTGTCGCCCAATACGGCAATCCGATAATTAGACATTTGGCCGCTCCTTTCTCCGCGCCCCAGTACACCGACAAGCCGCCGGAGCGGTCAAATGTGTGCGCATGTGCCGCGCGCCGCTGCGGCACGCGCTGGTATCAAATGTTTGAACTTGTTCAAACATAGGCCTCACGCAGCCTTTCCCGAATGGTATCGCTGTCCAGCCCGGCCATGCGGCCGGAGAGGATGGTGCGGATGGCGGTGAACTCACTCTCCCGAGCGTACAGGTAGCCGATCACCGACTGCTCGCCGAAGGGGATCAGCCGGGCCCCCTCCAGGTAGTGCATCACCGCGTCGTCGCACATCCGCTCAAAGGCGGTGAGCTCCCCGCTGCCGGGGCTGGTGAGGGCCGCGCCGGCGGCGGCCGCCTCACCCAGGGGGCCGGCCCGGAACACCGCCGCCAGATCCGCCCCCCGGCCGGAGGAGAGCACCGACACATCCACATTCCCGCCGGGCAGGAGCACCTGCCGCAGGAAATCCGGCCCCTTGCCGATGCGGGCGGCCCGCACGGCGGAGCGCAGGTTGGCCGCGTCGATGAGCAGCCGCACATAGCCCTGGAGGAAGGGGCTGCCCACGGCTTTGGCCGTGTCCGCCATCTCCTGGAAGTAGGCCCGATCCAGCACGAAGTCGGCCCGCTGGGGGTCGTTCCCGGCGTTGAGGGTCTCCCGGGCGCGGAGCACCGCCTGGCGGAAGGGCTCGGAAAAGTCCCCCAGGCTGTCCCGCTGGAAGGCGTCCCGGAGCCTGGCGGGGCTCCACCGGCCGCCCTCCATGAGCATCCGATCCGGCTCGGCCCCGATGGCGGCGGCCTTCACCAGCACCTTGGCGTTGTGGTAGTCGTATTTCATCTGGAAGAGCTCCACCACCCGCCTGTCGGGGGCGGCGGTGGACAGCTCCCGGTACAGGGCCGCCCGCGCCTTGGACAGCAGGTCGTCCAGTCCGGCGTTGGTGAGGGCGGGCAGCTCCTCATAGCCGCACTCGGTGAGGATCTTGACGGCCTCCTCGTCGGTGCGGGCGTCCAGCATCCGCTCCATCCGCTCCCGGGTCACCAGCCGGGTCTCCATGGCCCGCACCCGGGTGGACAGGGTCAGATAATCGGTATCTCGAATCTTAGACAAGCTTCCGCCTCCTTACTTCTGGAAGGAGCGCGTCAGTCAAAGAGCACCTTGGCCACCTCACGGTCGGTCTCGCCCCGTATCAGGCGCACCAGGGTTTCAAAGCTGCAATTGACCTCCACGTCCCCGTCGCTGAGGATCAGTCCCCCCTGGATGGGGCGGGTCTGCTCCGACAGGGTCAGGTGCCCGTCCCCCAGCTTCTCGTTGGCCCGGGTGACCGCCGCCTTGCCGTAGCGGGCCCGGTCCTTGGGGGAGAGGATCACCGCCTCCCGCCCGGTGGAGGAGGCCTCCACCGCCAGCTGGGCCAGCAGATCTGTGTACGCGCCGTCCGGCAGGCCGGTCAGCTTCTCCAGCGCCCGGTCGTAGGCCCTGGCGAGCATCTCCTGCTTGGCGGAGAGCTCCAGCTTGCGGGCGTCCAGCTGGGCCACGCTGGCCAGCCGCTCCACCCGCTCGTCGGCGGCGCGGCGGCCCCGGGCCAGGATGTCCTCGCTCTCCCGCCGGGCCTGGGCCTCGTAGCGTGCGGCAATCTCGTCGGCCTGGCGCCGGGCCTCGGCCTGGATGGCCGCGATCTCCTGGGAGGCGTCGGCGGCAATGCGCCCGGTGATTTTTTCAATTCCGTCCATACGCGCCTCCGCTCAGAAGCCGAACATGATCATCAGGAAGGAGATGAGCAGGGACAGGATGGCGTAGAACTCCACGATGATACACAGCACCATGCCCTTGGACCAGTCGTTGGGGTTCTTGGCCACGATGCCGATGGAGGCGGCGGCCACGCGCCCCTGGGCAATGGCGGACAGCAGGCCGCCCAGGGCCATGGGCAGGCAGGCGGCCAGGATCAGCAGGCCGTTCTGCACCGTGAGCTCGCTCACCGTGCCGTTGAACAGGCCCATCTTCAGCAGGGCCAGGAAGCCGATAACCAGGCCGTACAGGCCCTGGGTGCCGGGGATGACCTGGAGGATCATTACCTTGGAGAACTGGGAGGGATCCTCGCACAGGAGGCCGGCGCCCGCCTCACCGGCGATGCCGGTGCCCTTGGCGGAGCCTACGCAGGCCAGGCCGGCGGCCAGGGCGGCGCCCAGGAAGCCGAAGAAGGGGCCGGCATACATCGTAAAGAATTCACCGATAGTCATGTTACTCTTCCTCCTTGATGTCCACATACTTTGTGGCGATATTCAGGGGGCGCCAGGGGCGGCCGCCCTCCGCGTAGAACTGCTTGAAGAACTCCAGATACTGCAGGCGGGACGTGTGGACGTAGGTGCCGATCACGTTCAGGCCGATGTTGAAGGCGTGGCCCACGATGACGATCAGGAAAAACACCGGGATGCCCACCACCGGGGGCAGCCCCCCGCCGGGCATGGCCGCCAGGATGTTGAACACCTGGCCGATCACCGACCCGGCCAGCATCATGACCATCAGGCGGGAGTAGGAGAGGATGTCCCCGAAGTACCCCGTCACGCCGTTGTACACCGCGCTGATCACCGCCGTCACCTTGCCGAAGCCCTTGGCCGTGCGGGCCTGGGCCAGCAGCATCAGGCACCCGGCAATCAGCACCACCGGCACGCCGCCGACGCTGCCCAGGGCGGTAACCCCGGTCATGTTCAGGGCGAACAGGCCGATGCCCAGGAAGATCACCCACCAGGTGCCGATGTCCCAGATGGCGTCCCACACCTGTCCGGCCCGGCACAGCATCCAGAACTTGACGATCATGCCCACCAGGATCTGCACAAACCCCACGATCAGGGCGAAGACCAGGACGGTCATGGGGTCGTCCATGACGCTGAGCACCGGCCCGGGCACGCCGCTCCCCTCCGGCGCGGAGAGGAAGGGGATCACCGGCTGGGGCAGGCCCAGCATGTCGGTGAACTGCACCAGCAGATCCGAGAAGAAGCCGCCGGTGAGGAAGCCGATCACCGCCGAGGAGATGCCGCACATGATCATCAGCCGGATGAGCTGGCCGAAGCCGCCCTTGGGCCGGGTCTTGATCTGGATCACCGCGCAGACCCCGGCCAGGATGGCGCCGTAGGCCAGGTCGGCGAACATGAAGCCGAAGAAGAACACATAGAAGGGCATCATCAGCCCGTTGGGATCCACCCCGTCATAGGCGGGGAGGGAGTACATCTCCGTGATGGTGGTCAGCGGCTCGGTGAGCACGTTGCTCTTGAGCTTGACGGGCACCTGGGGATAGTCCTCCGGGAGGGGCTCCTCCGTCTCCCAGCAGCAGGTGAACTCCCGCAGCTTTTGCAGGAGCTTCTCCTCCTCGGGCACGGGCACCCAGCCGTCCAGGAAGAAGGCCGTCCCCGAGTCCAGCAGGCGGCAGCGGGCCTCCTCCCGGCTGATCTCCTGGTTGGAGCGGTCCAGGGCCAGCTCCAGGGCGTCCTTCCGGGGGGCGAAGGCGGCCACCTGGGCCACGGTGTCGGTCAGGGTCTGCTCCGACTGCGCCAGCTCCTGAGCCAGGCGCTTGTCGTTCTCCGCCGCCGTCCCGGTCCACCCCCGCAGGGCGGAGCGGGAGAAGCCGAAGTCCTTGAGCACCTCCTGGCACTCCTCCTCCGCGCTGCGGTGGCACAGGAACACCAGGTACTGCAGCTGCGCGTCCGACCCGGCCCGGAGGAGCTGGGTCAGCTCGCTCTTCTCCGCCAGGGCCTGCTCCAGGGCGTCCAGATCCGCCGTGCCGGCCACAGTGCCGAAGAGCACCGCCACCTCCTCCGTGGAGGTCGTCTCCAGCGGGATGTCCAGCTCCAGCCAGGGGGCCAGGGAGAGCCGCTGGGTGCGCAGCTTGTTCTGCTCGGCATACAGGGCGGAGATCTGCCGCTCCAGCTCCCCCAGCCGGCCAGCGTCGGCCAGGGCGGCCTTGTAGGCACTGTCGTCGAAGAGCTCTCCCTCGGTGATCACCGGCCGGGTCTTCAGCAGGCCGCCCTTCTGTCTGGGGCCGTATTTCTTCAGGGTTTTCAGCGCCCCCTCCAGCTCGGAGCGCTGCTCCCTGGCCCGGCCCAGCGCCTGGGTGTCCGGCCGGGTGAGGGAGTCCCACACCGGGTCGTCCCTGAACTCCGTCGGCTCGTCGATCTCCACGCAGCCCATGTGTTGAAGCAGCTTCAGAAGGGCGCCCCGCTCGGCCTGCATGCCGATGAGCCGCAGCCGCTTCATTTTAACAATGGACATCCGTTTTCACTACCCTTCCTACTATGGTGTCCGCGGCCTGATCCAGACGCTCCTCCGCCTGCTTCCGCAGCGCGGCGCAGGACTGCTCGGCCTGGGCCATGACCTCGGCCGCGTGGCCGGCCGCCCGATCCTCCGCCTGGCGCAGCAGCTCCTTGACCTGGGCCTCCGCGTCAGCGCGGGCCCGGGCCAGCGCGGCCTTTCCGTCCCGCTCCGCCTCGGCCACCAGGCGCTTGGCCTGGGCCTCCGCCTCCGCCTTCTGGGCCCGGGTGGTCTGTTCGGCCTCGGTTACCTGCCTCATTGCCTCCAGAGACATACTCTCACCGCCTTTCCTTCCTCGCCAGCTATTGGGACGTATCTCACACAAATTTTCCCGACGATATATGAATCATACTCCATTTTCACAAGAATTTCAAGTTTAATCTAATAAGTTTAATTTTTAACATATTCAGTTTTCCTTTTCGGTAAAAAGGCGCACCGCGGAGGGCTGCTCCGCGGTGCGCCTGAGTGTTTCGCTGTCTGTCTACGGCTGTGCCGTCAGCACGGCCCAGCTGTCCGCCGCCTCTCCCGCCTGAGCCAGGATGGGGATTACGGAGGGGCCGTCCAGCTGGGGCAGGGTCTCCCCCTCCCCCAGGCTGACCAGCACCCGGTCGGCCCGCTCCAGCAAGGCGGCGGTCTGCCCGGTCTCGGGGGCCTCCCCGGCGGCGGCCACTGAAGTGGTCACCAGGGAGACGCGCACCTCCGAATAGCCGGACAGGGCCTCCTCCACCTGATCCAGAAAGCCCTCCAGCACGGCGGTGCGGCCGTCAGCGGCGGGGTAGTTGTTGTCAGCCAGGATGCCCTCCCCGCCGGCGGGGAAGGCCCAGTTGTCCAGCAGGATCTCGTCAAAGCCCAGTCCGGCCAGCTCCCGGCACACGTCCGCCACATACTGCCGGGCCTCGGCACTGGCGGGGCTGAGCCAGCGGGAGCCGCCGCCGTCCCGCCAGTTGCCCCCGCTGGTGTGGAGGGCCAGGGAGTTCCGGTAATAGGGCACGGTATTGTCCCGGAAGCAGGACACCCGGGCCACGGTGGTGATGTCCCCGTCGTTGAGCAGCTGGATGGCCGCGTTGAGGGCGGGGTCGGCGGCGCTGACCTCCGCCTGGGCCGCCAGGGCCAGCTCGGAGATATAGCCCAGGGTGCCGTCGTCGGCCTTCATGTCAAAGACCGCCGTGTTGGCCCCGGCTGCCTGGAGCTGCTCCGCCGCCGTGCCGTCATAGAGGGCGGTGTTGGGCAGCAGCACGGCCCGGAAGTCCGCCTGCTCCTCCGGCGTGGGGGCCGGGGTGGGGAGCACCTCCGGCGTGGTCATCACCACGGGTGCGCCGCCGGTCTCCTCCGGCTGCTCCCGCCGGAAAAAGGGCAGATTGATGCGGATGCCCCCGGCGGAGTAGCCGAGATAGGGCTCCAGCCAGATCAGGGCCGCCACCGCCAGCACCAGCACCACCAGCAGCACGCCGATGAGTACCTTCATCACGGTGCGGAAGCGGCTGCGCCCCCGATAGGAATCATATCCGTTGCGCCTCACCGGCGCCTCCCCCCTCTCTGTGGGCCGGGGCTACCGCCCGGACTGCTGCTCCAGGGCCTCGTCCAGCTTGCGGAAGGCCGTGGCCAGCAGGGTGCGCTCCTCCTCGCTCATGCCGCTGAGCAGGGAGGAGAAATAGCCGGTGACGTCGGTGGCCGTCTTGTCCCGCAGGGCGCGGTACTTGTCGGTGGCGGACACGTAGATCACCCGGCGGTCGGTCTCGCTGCGCTGCCGCTGGGCCAGGCCCAGCTTCTCCAGCCGGTCTACGATGCCGGAGACGGTGCTGTTGGCGCTGCCGGTGCGCTCGGCCAGGGCGCTGATGGGCACCGGCCCCTCCTCCCCCAGCACGCTGAGCACCAGGGCCTGGGGAAAGGTGAGATCCATCCGGCCGAAATGGCTGCGGAACTGCTGGGACATATGCTGTGTCACCCGCAGGTAGGTCATGAAAATATCGGACTGCTCCATCCGTCCGCGCTCCTTTCTGTCTGCTGCGCCCCGGCTATCCCATGGCCTGGGTGGTCAGCCGCTGGAGGATCACCGCCAGCTGGGCCCGGGTGGCCGAGGCAGTGGGGGACAGCTTTCCCCCGGAGCCCTCCAGCAGGCCCATGCCCACGGCGTGGGCCATGCTCTCCTCGGCCCACGCGCTGATCTCCCCGGCGTCGCTGTAGAGGCCCAGGGTGCCCTCCGCCAGCTCCGACCCGCGGTAGGCGTCATAGCGGGTGAGGAAGGCGGCCAGCTCCTGCCGGGTGACAAACTGCTCCGGCTTGAAGTCCCCCCGGGTGTCGCCGTTGGCGATGCCGTTCTCCTTGGCCCAGGCCGCCGCCTGCCCGTACCAGGCGGAGGGGTTCACGTCACCAAAGGAGACCGTGGCGGCCGGGAGCGGGGAGCCCTCCATGCGCCAGAGCACGGTGACCACCGTGGCCCGGGTCACGTAGGCGTCGGGGACGAACTGGGTGTCGCTGATCCCCTCCATGTAGCCCTGCTCTGTCACCTGATTGACCGCCGCCTCGTACCAGGAGCCGGGGGCCACATCGGCGTACGCCGCCCCGGCGGGCAGCGCCAGGGCCGCGCAGACGCCCAGGGTGCAGGCCAGGGCCATCAGCCGTCTTTTCACTGGAGCCACTTCCTTCCCGTTTGATTGTCCCAATTTTACGATACGGATTTTAAGAAACTATGAACATTCTATAAAGGAATCTGCACAAAGGGGGAGGGCTTCCGCCCTCCCCCGCCGAAGTCCCCGGTTCCTGCCCGCCGATTGTACATGTTGGCATGTTTCAAACAAGCCCTAAGCCAGCGCCCAGTTGAGCATCAGCAGCAGGCCGAAGCCGGGGGCCCCCAGCACGCCCAGGACCAGGGCGTTGACCAGGTTGACCCCCAGGTGGACGCCCATTAGGTGCCCCACGCCGCTGAACAGCCACAGCACCGCCAGGCCCGCCCCCGTCCGGGCCGCCAGGGCGGCCAGCCATTGCAGGGGCCGCCGCAGGGCCGCCAGCAGCAGGATGAGCATGAGCCCGCCCACAATCCAGGGCAGGGCGTTGAGCAGGGCTTCCACCGCCGCCACCTCCCAGCGCAGATTGCCAGTCCCTTGGCGGCGGGCTCCCCCGCGTTATCCCAGCCGTGCCTGTGTGTCCGCCTCCAGCTCCTTCACCCGCCGCAGCAGGTAGGAGTACCGGGCCTGGAGGGCGTTGATCTCGAAGACGTAGGACTCGATCAGATCCGGATCCCCGGCGGCGTTGAAGCCGGCGTAGGCCTGGGCGATCAGCGCCCGGGTCTGCCCCAGCCCCTCCAGCAGCGCCCGCCGCTCGGGATCCTCCGCCGTCCGCCGCCTGCGAAAGGAAAACACTCTGGCCTCATCCGTCATACCGGCCCCTCCTCGGTTGGTTTTATTCCACATTCATGGTATGTCCAGTGTGGACAAATATGACGGCGGTTAAACCAAAATTTTCCGCGCATGCCCCCGCAGAAGCTGCACATACTAGGGCTGGACAGGAAAAGAGGCCTGTTCCTCCTTGCATCTCCTTTTAAGCCGGTGCCGGGTGAGCTCACCCTCTGGCGAAAGGCGGAAGGAGAAAAAGCAAGCTGTCCAAAGCAGGCCGGATCACCCGCGGCGGAGCGGGAGATACGGCATGCAGAAGGGCCGCCGGGCGACAACGCCCGGCGGCCTTTGTTCGTTTTGCATGGAATCCCTACTCCCCGCTCGGAAGGGCGGACAGCGCCAGGGCGGCCAGCCCGATGCCCAGCATGGACAGGCCGGATCCGGCGTCCAGCCCGTTCAGCGCGGACAGCACCGCCACGGCCACGCCCATGGCCAGGGCCACGCACCGGCAGATCAGGACCACCTTCTCCTGAACCGCCCCGCCGGCGCGGGCGGGCGCCGGCCCGCTCTGCACCAGCTCCTCCACAGAGATCTGGAGCACCTCCGCCAGGTGCGGGATGGAGCCCACGTCCGGGCAGGACAGATTCCGCTCCCATTTGGAGACCGCCTTATCCGTGACCCCCATCTCTCTGGCCAGCTCCAGCTGGGTCATGCCCCGCTCCTTCCGGCGCGCGGCGATGGTCTCCCCCATGGTTTTCTGCTTCAAAATGCTCCCTCCTTTTTCTGACAGCATACCACCTCCGGCCCCCTCTCCGCAAGAGGCCCGTGGTTGAGCGGTGGAAACCGCTGGTTTCCCTCCGGTTGAGGGCTGCCAAAGCCCCCGGAACCTCCGGCATTTCTTGACACTTTGGGCGGGTTTGGGGTAATATAATATAATGTAATATTGCAAGATTGGAACGAGTGAGGAGAATTTCATGGCCAAGCGTACCACCAACCAGAGCTACGGCAACGACTCCATCTCCGCCCTGAAGGGGGCCGACCGGGTGCGCAAGCGCCCGGCGGTGATCTTCGGCTCCGACGGGCTGGAGGGCTGCGAGCACGCCGTGTTTGAAATTTTGTCCAACGCCATCGACGAGGCCCGGGAAGGCCACGGCTCCCTGATCACCGTCACCCGCTACGCCGATCAGTCCATCGAGGTGGAGGACTTCGGCCGGGGCTGCCCGGTGGACTGGAACGAGAAGGAGGGCCGGTACAACTGGGAGCTGGTATTCTGCGAGCTCTACGCCGGCGGCAAGTACAACAACAACGACGGGGACAACTACGAGTACTCCTTAGGGCTGAACGGCCTGGGCTCCTGCGCCACCCAGTATGCCAGCGAGTACTTCGACGCGGTGATCCACCGGGACGGCTTCGAGTACACCCTCCACTTCGAGAAGGGCGAGAACGTGGGCGGCCTGAAGAAGGAGCCCTGGTCCGGGAAAAAGACCGGCTCCAAATTCCGCTGGAAGCCGGATCTGGACGTGTTCACCGACATCAGCATCCCGGTGGAGTACTACCTGGACGTGCTCAAGCGGCAGGCGGTGGTCAACGCCGGGGTCACCTTCCGCTTCCGCAACGAGGTGGGTGGAAAGTTCGAGACCACCGACTTCCAATATGAGAACGGCATCGAGGACTACGTGAAGGAGCTGGCGGGGGAGAACTCCCTGACCCAGCCGGTGTTCTGGCAGACCGAGCGGCGGGGCCGCGACCGGGCGGACAAGCCCGAGTACAAGGTGAAGCTGTCCGTGTCCTTCTGCTTCTCCAACACGGTGCAGGTCATCGAGCACTACCACAACTCCTCCTGGCTGGAGCACGGCGGCTCCCCGGAGAAGGCGGTGAAGTCCGCTTTTGTCAACGGCATCGACGCCTATCTGAAGGCCCAGGGCAAGTACCAGAAGAGCGAGAGCAAGATCACCTGGGCCGACGTGGAGGACTGCCTGGTGCTGGTGAGCAACAACTTCTCCACCCAGACCTCCTATGAGAACCAGACCAAGAAGGCCATCAACAACAAGTTCGTCCAGGAGGCCATGACCGAGTTCCTCCGCGCCCAGCTGGAGGTCTACTTCATCGAGAACCCCCTGGACGCGGGGAAGATCGCCGAGCAGGTGCTCATCAACAAGCGCAGCCGGGAGAACGCCGAGCGCACCCGCCTGAACATCAAGAAGAAGCTGTCCGGCAGCGTGGACATCGCCAACCGGGTGCAGAAGTTCGTGGACTGCCGCACCAAGGATACCACCCGGCGGGAGCTCTACATCGTGGAGGGCGACTCCGCCCTGGGCAGCGTCAAGCTGAGCCGGGACGCGGAGTTCCAGGGCATCATGCCCGTCCGGGGCAAGATCCTCAACTGCCTCAAGGCCGACTACGCCAAGATCTTCAAGAGCGAGATCATCACCGACCTGCTGAAGGTGCTGGGCTGCGGCGTGGAGGTGCACGACAAGCACGCCAAGGACATGGCCGCCTTTGACCTGATGAACCTGCGGTGGAACAAGATCGTCATCTGTACCGATGCCGACGTGGACGGCTTCCAGATCCGCACCCTGATTTTGACCATGCTCTACCGCCTGACCCCCACCCTGATCCAGCGGGGCTATGTGTATATCGCGGAATCCCCCCTGTATGAGATCAACTACAAGGAAAAGACCTGGTTCGCCTACTCCGACGCGGAGAAAAATGAGATCGTCAACGGGGAGCTCGCCGGCAAAAAGTGCACCATCAACCGCTCCAAGGGCCTGGGTGAGAACGAGCCGGACATGATGTGGCTCACCACCATGAACCCGGAGACCCGCCGCCTCATCAAGGTCATGCCCGAGGACGTGGAGCGCACCGCCCAGGTGTTCGACCTCCTCCTGGGGGACAACCTCCAGGGCCGGAAGGACCATATCGCCGAGAACGGGTATAAATTTCCCCGGCGCAAGGAAATCCGGCTGAAACAATATGATTACAGTCAGCCGGGCTATTATTCCGTGACGATCTGCACCCATCAAAGACAGAAATTGTTTTCCTCGCTCGTAGGGGCGCACCTGTGTGTGCGCCCGTCCTCCGCGGATTCCTTCCTTGGGCTCTTTCTGCACGAACTGGAGCAAAAATACTCCGGGGTTCTTGTGGACTGCTATGCCGTCATGCCGGATCACCTGCATGTCATTCTGGCTGTCACGGGCGCACACACAGGTGCGCCCCTACCGGAAATGATAAAATGGTATAAGACGCAGACCACAAATGCCTATATCCGGCTGGTCAGGCAGGGTCAGGTGCCGCCGTTTCAAAAGCACGTCTGGCAGCGGGGCTATTACGACCATGTCATCCGAAACGACACAGACCTGGCCGAGACCCGTCAATATATTGCAAACAATCCTCTGAACTGGACTTTGAATAAGGACTGATACCAATGGCGAAAAAAAAGGCCCCCGAGGAGGGGGCAAAGAAAGTCAACAACCCCAACGTCATGGGCCTGCGGCCCGAGGTGCTGGAGCAGCCCATCACCGAGACGCTGGAGTTAAACTACATGCCCTACGCCATGAGCGTGATCGTCTCCCGGGCCATCCCGGAGATCGACGGGTTCAAGCCCTCCCACCGCAAGCTGCTGTACACCATGTACCAGATGCACCTGCTGGGGGGCGCCCGCACCAAGAGCGCCAACGTGGTGGGGGCCACCATGAAATTAAACCCCCACGGCGACGCGGCCATCTACGACACCATGGTGCGCCTGAGCCGGGGCTACGGGGCCCTGCTCCACCCCCTGGTGGACTCCAAGGGCAACTTCGGCAAGGTGTACTCCCGGGACATGGCCTGGGCGGCCAGCCGGTACACCGAGGTGCGGCTGGACCCCATCTGTGCCGAGCTGTTCCGGGACATCGACCAGGACACGGTGGACTTTGTGGACAACTACGACGGCTCCATGAAGGAGCCCACACTCCTGCCCACCACCTTCCCCAACGTGCTGGTCAGCGCCAACCAGGGCATCGCCGTGGGCATGGCCTCCAACCTGTGCGGCTTCAACCTGGGGGAGGTGTGCGACGCCACGGTGGCCTATCTGAAGCACCCCAATGTCAGCCTGCTGGACTATCTGAAGGCCCCCGACTTCCCCACCGGCGGGGAGCTGCTCTACGACGAGGCCGCCCTGTCCCAGATCTACGAGACCGGCCGGGGCTCCTTCCAGGTGCGGGCCAGGTGGCGCTACCTGAAAAGCGAGAACCTGATCGAGATCTACGAGATCCCCTACACCACCACGGTGGAGGCCATCATGGACAAGGTGGCCGAGCTGGTGAAGGCCGGCAAGGTGAAGGAGATCTCCGACATGCGGGACGAGACCGACCTGAACGGCCTGAAGATCACCATCGATCTGAAGCGGGGGGCCGATCCGGACAAGCTGATGGCCCGGCTGTTCCGCTCCACCACCCTGCAGGACTCCTTCTCCTGCAACTTCAACATCCTCATCGCCGGCATGCCCCGGGTGATGGGGGTGCGGCAGATTCTGGAGGAGTGGACGGCCTGGCGGATGGAGGGGGTGCGGCGGCGCACCTACTTCGTCATGAAGAAGAAGCAGGACAAGCTGCACCTGCTGAAGGGCCTGAAAAAGATCCTGCTGGACATCGACAAGGCCATCAAGATCATCCGGGAGACGGAAGAGGACGCCGAGGTGGTGCCCAACCTGATGATCGGCTTCGGCATCGACGACGTGCAGGCCGAGTACGTGGCGGACATCAAGCTGCGCAACATCAACAAGGAGTACATCCTCAAACGCATTGAGGAGGTGGAGCAGCTGGAGGCGGAGATCGCCGACCTCCAGGACATCGTCAATAACCCCGGCCGGATCAAAAAGCTGATTGTGGACGAGCTCCAGGCGGTGAAGAAGAAGTACGCCCTCCCCCGCCGGACGGAGATCGTCTATGAGGCGGCGGACGCCGCCGCCGACGAGCCGGAGGACGAGACCCCCGACTACCCGGTGCATGTGTTCTGCTCCCGGGAGGGATACTTCAAGAAGATCACCCCCCAGTCCCTGCGCATGAGCGGCGAGCAGAAGTACAAGGAGGGGGACGGCCCCTACCTCCAGTGGGAGGCGTCCAACCGGGACGAGCTGCTGGTGTTCACCGACAGGCAGCAGTGCTACAAGGCCCGCCTCAGCGACTTCGACGACACCAAGGCCAGCGTGCTGGGCGACTTCCTGCCCACCAAGCTGGGCATGGAGCCCGACGAGGGTTTTGTGTGGGCCTGCGTCACGGCCGACTACACCGGCGATGTGCTGTTCTTCTTCGCCAACGGCAAGGTGGCCCGGGTGGCCCTGTCCGCCTATCAGACCCAGACCCGCCGTAAGCGCCTCACCGGCGCCTACTCGGACAAGTCCCCCCTGGCGGCGGCAGTCCACCTGCGGGAGGACACGGAGATGGCGGTGACCTCCACCGAGGGCCGCTGCGTGGTGTTCCACACCGCCGCCCTCAACCCCAAGACCACCCGCTCCACCCAGGGGGTCAATGTGATGACCCTCAAGCCCAGGTACCAGGTGGCCGACGCCCGGCCCCTGACCGACACCCCCATCGTCAACGCCGCCCGCTACCGGGCCCGCTCCCTGCCCATCGCCGGGATGCTCCTCAAAGAAGAAGACCGGGGAGAAGAGCAGATCAGCCTGCTGTGATTCTGTGAGAGAAAAGAGGAATATGGGTTGAAACACAAAGTGCGCCATTTCATCCGGAGCTACGCAGTCATCACCCTGGGCTCCCTGATCTATGCCCTGGCCTATAATATTTTCTATGCACCCAACCTGGTGGCCATGGGCGGCCTTACCGGCCTGGGCCAGGTAATCAACGCGGTAATTCCCGTTCTTCCCGTCGGCACCACCGTCTTTGTCATGAACGTCCCCCTCTTCTTCCTGGGGTGGAAGTTCATCGGCGGGCATCTGCTGGTATCCTCCCTGTATGCCATGACCTTCAGCTCCTTTGCCATCGATGTGATGAACATGATCTACCAGTTCCCTCCCATGGACACCATGCTGGCCTCCATCTTCGGCGGAGCCCTGCTGGGCCTGGGCATCGGTCTGGTTTTCGCCAAGGGTGCCACCACCGGCGGCACCGATCTGATTGCCCGGCTGTTGAAGCTGAAATTCGCCTGGCTGCCCATGGGCACTCTGGTGCTCTTCCCCGACTTTATGGTCATCGCCCTGGTGGCCATCGCCTTCGGCAAGGTGGAAAGCGCCCTGTACGGTGTTGTCTCCCTGTTTGTCACCACCAAGGTGATGGACACGGTGCTCTACGGCATGGACAGCTCCAAGGTCGCCTACATCATCAGCGATGCCTATGAGGAGATTGCCCGCGCTATCACCCATGACATGGAGAGGGGGCTCACTCTCCTGCACGGTGAGGGCGGCTGGTCCGGCACGGACAAAAAGGTGCTGATGGTGGCCTTCAAGCAGAGGCAGATTGTGGCCATCAAGCGCACCGTCAAGGAGATTGACCCCGCAGCCTTTCTCATCGTTTGTGATGCCCACGAGGTGTTGGGAGACGGGTTCCGGGAGTACAAGCAGAACGACCTATGAGCGTCTAGGGGGGGACGTTATCTTCTGAAATCAAGGTGGCTAACGCCTGATTTCCATCGAACCTGCCCCCGGCAGGTTCGACCCTGGATACGGCGGCGGTTCCCAAGGGAACCGCCGCCGATACCCCCCTCACCCGCGCCCGCGCGGGTGGTCGCCCGCAGACATATTTCAATCCGTGCGACAAAGCCGCACACCACAACTATTCACCGTTCACTACTCACTACTCATTTTTAGCGGAAAGGAGCCCTACTTATGCCCGACTATGAGAAACTGCGCAAGAATCTGGAAGCCCACGGATTTGACGTGACCTATTTCGACACCGCGGCGGAGGCCGTGGACTATTTAGACCGGAAGCTGGATGGGAAAACGGTGGGCCACGGCGGCTCCACCACCCTGCGGGACATGGGGCTTATCGAGCGGCTCCAGCGCCACGCCACGGTGCGCAGCCACTGGCTGGGGGACAGCTTTGCCGACGCGGCGGCCTCCTCCGTCTATCTGACCTCGGTGAACGGCCTGGCGGAGACCGGGGAGCTCATCAACATCGACGGCACGGGCAACCGGGTGGCCTCCACCATCTTCGGCCACGAGGAGGTCTACTTCCTGGTGGGCTCCAACAAGATCGCCCCCGACTATGACGCCGCCCTGTGGCGGGCCCGCAACATTGCCTCCCCCAAGAACGCCCAGCGGCTGGGCAAAAAGACCCCCTGCGCCGTCAGGGGGGACAAGTGCTACGACTGCAAGAGCCCCGAGCGCATCTGCCGGGCCCTGGCGGTGCTGTGGGAGAAGCCCACGGGCATCGGACGGGCCGAGGTGGTGCTGATCGACGAGCCCCTGGGCTACTGAGCGGGAGGAGGCGCGGCATGCGACGAGCTCTTCTGGCGCTGGCCCTGTGCTGCGCCCTGTCCCTGACGGGCTGCTCCGCCCTGCTGGAGCGGCCCTACGCCGTGGTGGAGTCCCACACCGAGCAGCCCGCCGCCGGGGACGGCTCCTCCGTCCAGGCGGGCACCTACTCCGAGCTGGTCAACGCGGTGCTCTTCTTCGTCTCCCAGGGGACGGAGGTGGGGGAGCTCCAGCTGGTGGAGTACACCGGGGACGTGGAGGAGGATCTGAACCGGGCCTGCCTGGAGGTGGCCACGGAGGATCCCCTGGGCGCCTATGCGGTGGACTTCATCAAGAACCAGTACACCCGGGTGCTCACCACCTACGAGGCCACCATCACCATCTCCTACCGCCGCACCAGGGAGCAGATCAACAGCCTGGTCAACGTCACCGGCACCAGCGCCATCCGCAACGAGGTGGCGGAGGCCCTGGCCGACTACCGCAGTGAGGTCGTCCTGCGGGTGGGGTACTTCACCGCCGACGCCGACGCCATCGCCCAGCTGGTGCGGCAGGCCTACTATGACGCGCCCGCCTCCGCCATGGGCATGCCGGAGTTCACCGTCTCCCTCTACCCCGAGTCGGGCAGCCAGCGGATCGTGGAGATCCTCTTCACCTACCCCGAGGAGGCCTCCGCCCTCCGCCAGAAGCGGGACGCCCTGCAGGCCGAGGTGGAGGCCCTGATGCTCCCCCTGCGGCCCCAGCAGCAGTCCGCCTCCGCCCGCCGGGCCACCCTGTTCGCCGTGGCCCAGGAGCGGATCCAGTCCGCCCCCGGCGGCGGCCCCTCCGCCTGGGACGCCCTGCTGGGCGACGGCGCGGACAGCGAGGGCACGGCCCTGGCCTTCCAGCTGCTCAGCGGGGAGCTCCTGGTGGGCTCCACCCTGGTGGAGGGCACCCTGAACGGGGAGCCCCACTTCTGGAACCAGCTCACCGAGGACGACGGCGCCCACTACGTGGATCTCACCCGCAGCGGCGGCGGCCTCACCTATTCCGCCGCCGATCTGGCGGAGCTGGGCTATGTGTGGGAGGGTATGCCGGTTTCTGCGGAAAACCCGCAGTAATCCGCTCAAAATTGCCGCAAAAAGCCTTGACTTTTCCAGAGCCCGCTGATATAATGCTAGAGCCGCTTTGAATGGGAACCAAAGTGAAGCACGGCGTGATGTCACGCTCGGCACGCTCGCGGCCGGGTCGCTAAGTGCGTACTCCGCGAAAAATGCCGCTGGCCTGCGGCCAGCCTGTTTTTTCGTCTGCGTACTCCCTTAGCTCCCCTGCTCACGGCCTGCGCGCTTCCTCCCCCGACAGCGAGCCCGTCATGAAGGAGTTGAAAGAAACATGCATGCGATCATTGAGACCGGCGGCAAGCAGTACAAGGTGGCCGAGGGCGACACCCTGTTCATCGAGAAGCTGCCCGTGGAGGCCGGCGAGGCCGTGACCTTCGACAAGGTGCTGGCCGTCATCGACGGCGAGAACGTCACCGTGGGCACCCCCGTGGTGGAGGGCGCCAAGGTGGACGCCTCCGTGGTGAAGAACGGCAAGGGCAAGAAGATCATCGTCTTCAAGTACAAGCCCAAGAAGGGCTACCGCCGCAAGCAGGGCCACCGTCAGCCCTACACCAAGGTCACCATCGGCAAGATCTCTGTGTAAGATGACCACGGTTCGCTTTCAGATGGAGGGCGAGCGCATTGTGGGCTTCACCGTCCAGGGCCACAGCGGCTATGGGGAGGCGGGCTCGGACATCGTCTGCGCCGCCGTCACCAGCGCCGTCCGCCTGACCGAGTGCGCCGTCAACGACGTGCTGGGCCTGGGGGCCTCGGTGAAGATCCGGGAAAAGGACGCGTCCATCCATCTGCGCATACCCGGCGGGCTGAGCGCGGAGAACGAGTCGGTGTGCCAGACCCTTCTGGCCGCCCTGATGGTTCACTTTGCCAGCCTGCACGAGGAGTATCCCGAAAACCTGACCGTGCTGGAGGAGGATTGACCTCCGCACGACATGATTTACACACAAGTTTGGAGGTGTGAATACCATGCTGAACATCGGTCTGCAGTTTTTCGCCCACAAGAAGGGCGTCGGCTCCACCCGCAACGGACGTGATTCCGAGGCCAAGCGCCTGGGCGTGAAGCGGGGCGACGGCCAGTTCGTCCTGGCCGGCAACATCCTGGTTCGCCAGCGGGGCACCCATATCCATCCCGGCGTCAACGTGGGCAAGGGCAGCGACGACACCCTGTTCGCCCTCAAGAGCGGCAAGGTGAAGTTTGAGCGCCTGGGCAAGGACCGCAAGCAGGTCTCTATCGTGGAGATCGCTCAGTAATTGCCCGACTATATGGGTAGACTAAGCCCCGGACGGAATCCCGTTCGGGGCTTTTTCCTTCCCAGATAAAACGGTGTGCGGGCGATTGATAATCGCCCCTACAATTACGCGTATGCGTTGTGCAAATGACGTAGGGGCGGCTATCAGCCGCCCGCCCGAAGAAAGGAGAACTCTATGGCAGCACCCTTTGTGGATACCGCCCGCATCACGGTGAAGGCGGGCAATGGCGGCAACGGCGCGGTGGCCTTCCACCGGGAGAAGTACGTGGCCGCCGGCGGCCCCGACGGCGGCGACGGCGGCCGGGGGGGCAGCGTGATTCTGGAGATCAACGAGCACATGTCCACCCTGATGGACTTCCGGTACAAGCGCAAGTACGTGGCGGCCAACGGCATGGACGGCCAGGGCAAGCGCTGCTCCGGCAAGGACGGGGAGGATCTGATCATCAAGGTTCCCCGGGGCACGGTGGTGCGGGACGCCGAGACGAAGGAGATCATCTGCGACATGTCCCAGACCGACCGCTTCGTGCTGGCCCGCGGCGGCAACGGCGGCTGGGGCAACAAGCACTTCGCCACCCCCACCCGGCAGGTGCCCCGCTTCGCCAAGGCGGGCCTGCCCGGCCAGAGCCGGGACGTGATCCTGGAGCTCAAGCTCCTGGCCGACGTGGGCCTGGTGGGCTTCCCCAACGTGGGCAAGTCCACCCTGCTGAGCGTGGTGAGCAAGGCCCGGCCCAAGATCGCCAACTACCACTTCACCACCCTGTTCCCCAACCTGGGGGTGGTGTACGTGGAGGAGGGGGTGTCCTTCGTCCTGGCCGACATCCCCGGCATCATTGAGGGGGCCGCCGAGGGCGCCGGCCTGGGCCACGACTTCCTGCGGCACATCGACCGGTGCCGCCTGCTCATCCACGTGGTGGACGTGTCCGGCTCCGAGGGCCGGGATCCGGTGGCCGACTTTGAGGCCATCCAGGCCGAGCTGAAGGAGTACGGCTCCGGGCTGGAGAACCGGCCCATGCTGGTGGCGGGCAACAAGGTGGACATCGCCGCCGACCGGAGCGGGCTGGAGGCCCTGAAGGCCCACGTGGAGGCCAAGGGTCTGCCCTTCTTCGAGATCTCCGCCGCCGCCCAGCTGGGCACCCGGGAGCTGATGTACGCCGCCGCCCGGGAGCTGGAGCACCTCCCCCCCATCACGGTGTACGAGCCCACCTATGTGGAGCGGCCGCCGGAGGTGGATATGTCCCAGCCCCTCAACATCATCCACGAGGACGACACCTGGATCGTGGAGGGCCCCTGGCTCCAGCGGCTCATGTCCAACGTCAACTTCGGGGACTATGAGTCCCGCAACTGGTTCGACAAGATGCTCCGCCAGTCCGGCCTGTTCGACCGGCTGGAGGAGATGGGCATCCGGGACGGGGACATCGTGTCCCTGTACAACCTGGAATTTGAATACCAGCGATAACACAAAAGCGCTCCGCCTCATCCGAGGCGGAGCGCTCTGCTTTTGAGTGGCGCGCGACGACCCCGGCGCGCGCGCCGGATTACCGTTCTGTGCTCACCGGGAGGACAATGTCCCCCACGGTGACGGAGGCCACCTCGTCCAGAGGACGGATGGTGTCGAACACCAGGCCTATGCTGCACTTGGCGCGGCCGCTGCCGGAGCCGATGTGGGTGTTGCCGCTGTCAATCTCCAGGGTAGTGCCGTCGGTGTAGGTGATCACGATGGGCAGGTCGCGGAAGGGGGCGTAAGGGTCGTTTTCCCCATCCTCCAGGCCGTTTTCCCGCTCCGCCTGGGGCACCTCCTGATGGACGGTATACTCTACCATGATGGACAGGGGGGAGAGAGTGACCGCGTCCAGGGTGGCGTCCATGCCGTTGAGGGTGAAGTCCTGCCCCGCGGGCAGGGAGACGGAGGAATCCTCAAAGGCCATGTGGAACTCCAGCTTCCAGGGGCCTTCCGCCAGCAGCTCCTTGTCCAGATAGTCCTCAGAGGCCTCATAGAGGCCCTGGAAGGTGGCGGTAACCTTTCCGGGGCGGATGGGGCTGCTGAAAGTCCAGACCTCCATAAACTGGATGGCGTTGTCGTTGGGATCGGCGTCGTAGAAGCGGGAGTAGCCGCCTCCACCGCCGCCCAAAAGGACGGCCAGGGGGTTGCCGGGCGTCACATCATGGCTGTCGAAGGTGAGGGGCAGGGCGTTATCCCCGCTCTCCAGCACCTCCTGGCTCACCAGGGGCTCCCCGTCGTCCCGCCGGATGGAGTAGACGATGGCGTAGCTGTAGGTGTCGCCCACGATGGCGTCGGCGGTGATGGTGACGCCGTTGGAGGTGGCGCTGGCCCCGATGGGGTAGCCGATCTGGTCGATGATCTCCGTCTCGGCGGCCCCGCCGCCGAACAGGCCGGCAAAGGCCTCCCCGGCGCTGTCCAGGGCGCCGGTGGCCCCGGCCACCCCCAGGCTGAGCACCAGGGCGGCCGCCGCGCCCGCCGCGGCGAAGCGGCGGAAGCGGAGGGGGCGCACCACCTTCCCCGCCGCCGGGGCGGAGAGCAGGTGTTCCACCATCTGTTCCTTCTGCTCCGGGGTGAAGCGGAGAGCATCCATGGCATCCCGATAGCTGTTTTTCATGTCAATCCCTCGCTTTCTAGCAGTGTGCGGAGCTGCTGGCGGCCCCGGCTGAGCTGGGTGGAGACGGTGGCGGGCTTCTCGCCCAGCAGCTCCGCGATCTCCTTGGCCGCGTAGCCCTCGTAGTAGTAGAGGTAGATCACCGCCCGGTACTTGGGGGGCAGCAGGTTGACGGCGGCCAGGAGACCCCCCTCCTCCTCCGCCGGGGCGGGCACCGCCGCCGCGGCCTCCAGGGCCACGGTGGTGCGCCGCCAGCGGCTTTTCAGGTGATCCTTGCACAGGTTGGCCGCCGTGCGGATGATCCAGGCCTTCTCATGCTCCGGAGAGGCAAACTCCCGGGGCTTCTGGAGCAGCTTGAGGAACACCGTCTGGCAGATGTCCTGGGCGTCGTCGGTGCTTTTCAGATAGGTATAGCTCAGGCGGAGGATCAGATCCGAGTAGCTGTGCACCAGCCGCTCGGCCTCCGCCCGGTTCAACGGGGCGGGCAAGCGCACCACATCCTTTCTCTGGCAGGCTTAAAAGCGCTTTCACCAACAATACGACTGAGGGGAGGGAAATCTTTCACCCAGGGCAAAAAAATACCGCAGGCCGGCCGGCCTGCGGCTCTTCGGTTCAGTGGGCGGGCGTCTCCGGCGGGCGCTTCCCGGCGGCGGCGCCGTCGTCCTCCTCGGTGTGGAGGAACTTCTTGATGATAAAGATCAGGGCCACCGCCGCCACCCCCAGCAGGGTGTCCACCGAGCTGGAGTGGCTCACCACCAGCTGCCGGGCAATGGCGAAGAGGAGCACATCGGTCACCGCCCGCGGTGTGTGGAGCAGCAGCATCTTCACAAACTCGATGCCCACCACGATGGTCATGGCCGAGACAAAAAAGCCGTCCAGATCGAACTGTCCGGCCAGCAGCTCGTTCAGGGTGGTCTGCCCCACCAGGAACAGCTGCACCAGGGTGACGGCCAGAATCACCACCGCCACCACCAGCTCCAGTCCCCACGCCGCCCGCAGCAGGCCGCGCACCCATTTTGACCGCATGGCGTCTCCCCCTTGCTCTGTTTGATGGATCCATCCAAGTATACCGGAATCCGCCCCTGCCGTCAACGGTCTGTGGAATCGGCGGGCGGAAACCGGGGCATACTGGAAAATTAGATTGACAAAACAGGTCGGCTGTGCTACAATACCGGCAGTTGAAAAGGGAGTAGTTTGAAAGTCATGCCGTCAACACCACGGCCCGGTTTTCCGGCCTGGCGGTATGCGCCCGGTGCGGTAACAAGACTTTTCGACAACTGCTGTGTCATGCAGCGGTTGGCGGAAGGTCTTTTTTGTTGCCCTCCGCCCATTCCAGAAGAACGAAAGGAAGGAATGTCATGAGCGAGCAGCCCTACTACAGGCAGACCGCCCAGCAGGCGCTGGAGAGCCAGCAGGCCGACCTCCGCGGCCTGTCGGAGGCGGAGGTGCGCAGGCGCGCCGAGCAGTACGGCCCCAACAAGCTGTCCGAGGGCAAGAAAAAGAGCACCCTGCAGGTGTTCCTGGAGCAGTTCAAGGATCTGCTGGTGATCATCCTGATCATCGCCGCCCTGATCTCCGCCGTGTCGGAGAATGTGGAGAGCACCATCGTCATCTTCGCCGTGCTCATCCTCAACGCCATCCTGGGCACCGTCCAGTATGTGAAGGCGGAGAAGTCCCTGGAGAGTTTGAAGGCCATGTCCTCCCCCACCGCCAAGGTGCTGCGGGGCGGCGCCCGGGTGGAGATCCCCTCCGCCGACGTGGTGCCCGGCGACATCGTGCTGCTGGAGGCCGGCGACATGGTGGTGGCCGACGGCCGCATTTTGGAGAACTTCTCTTTGAAGGTCAATGAGTCCTCCCTCACCGGCGAGAGCGAGGGCGTGGACAAGACCGCCGACGCCATTGACGCCGAGCAGGTGGCCCTGGGCGACCAGAAGAACATGGTGTTCTCCGGCTCCCTGGTGACCTACGGCCGGGCCACCGTGCTGGTCACCGGCACCGGCATGAACACCGAGCTGGGCAAGATCGCCGCCCTCATGAACCAGACCCAGCAGCGCAAGACCCCCCTGCAGGAGAGCCTGGACAACTTCTCCGCCAAGCTGGCCATCGTCATCATGGTCATCTGCGCGGCGGTGTTCGTCCTGTCCATCTTCCGCACCGGCATGGGCGTGCTGGACTCCCTCATGTTCGCCGTGGCCCTGGCCGTGGCCGCCATCCCCGAGGCCCTCAGCTCCATCGTCACCATCGTGCTGGCCATGGGCACCCAGAAGATGGCCCGGCAGAACGCCATCATCAAGGATCTCAAGGCCGTGGAGAGCCTGGGCTCCGTGTCCGTCATCTGCTCGGACAAGACGGGCACCCTGACCCAGAACAAGATGACCCCCCAGAAGGTGTACGCCGACGGCTCCCTGCTGGAGGGGGACGACCTGGATCTGGTCAACGACGTGCAGCGGCTGCTGCTGAAGGCCGCCCTGCTGGCCAGCGACGCCACCAACAACGCCGAGACCGGCGCCTCCATCGGCGATCCCACCGAGGTGGCCCTGGTCATGCTGGGGGAGCGGTTCGGCGTGGACGAGGAGACCTACCGGGCGCAGCACCCCCGCCTGGGCGAGCTGGCCTTTGACTCCGACCGCAAGCTGATGAGCACCCTCCACGACATCGACGGCACCCCCACCCTGTTCACCAAGGGCGCCATCGACGTGCTGCTGGACCGCTCCAAGTGGCTCCTCACCCGGGAGGGCAAGGTGGAGATGACCCCCGAGCGGAAGGAGACCATCGCCCGGGTGAACATGGAGCTGTCCATGGAGGGCCTGCGGGTGCTGGCCTTCGCCTACAAGGAGCTGGACTCTGTCCGGCCCCTCACCCTGGATGACGAGAACGAGTTCACCTTCATCGGCCTGATCTCCATGATCGACCCGCCCCGGCCCGAGGCCATCCAGGCCGTGGCCGACGCCAAGCAGGGCGGCATCCGCACGGTCATGATCACCGGCGACCACAAGGTCACCGCCACCGCCATCGCCAAGCAGCTGGGCATCTTCCTGGAGGGGGACGAGGCCCTCTCCGGCGTGGAGCTTGACCAGATGAGCGACGCCGATCTGGACGAGCGGCTGGAGCACATCTCGGTCTACGCCCGGGTGTCCCCGGAGCATAAGATCCGCATCGTCAACGCCTGGCAGCGCAAGGGCAAGATTGTCTCCATGACCGGCGACGGCGTCAACGACGCCCCCGCCCTGAAGAAGGCCGACATCGGCGTGGCCATGGGCATCACCGGCACCGAGGTGTCCAAGGACGCGGCCTCCATGATCCTGGCCGACGACAACTTCGCCACCATCGTCAAGGCGGTGGTCAACGGCCGCAGCGTGTACACCAACATCAAGAACGCCATCCAGTTCCTCCTCTCGGGCAACACCGCCGGCATCTTCTGCGTGCTCTACGCCTCCCTGCTGGCCCTGCCCGTGCCCTTCCAGCCGGTGCACCTGCTGTTCATCAACCTGCTCACCGACTCCCTGCCCGCCATCGCCATCGGCATGGAGCCCGCCCGGAAGGGCCTGCTCAAGCAGAAGCCCCGGGATCCCAAGGAGCCCATCCTGAACAAGTCCCTGCTCTCCCGCATCGGCGGCCAGGGCCTGCTCATCGCCATCGTCACCATGATCGCCTTCTACCTGGGCTACCAGGGCGGCGACTCCGTCATGGCCTCCACCATGGCCTTCGCCACCCTCACCCTAGCCCGGCTGTTCCACGGCTTCAACTGCCGGGGCGCTGAGTCCATCTTCAAACTGAAGTTCTCCACCAACAGGGCCTCCATCGCCGCCTTCTTCGCCGGCGTGGTGCTTCTGATGCTGGTGCTCTTCACCCCCGGCCTCAAGGGCCTGTTTATGGTGGCCCCGGCCTTCGGCTTCGCCAACCTGGGCGAGATCGTCCTGCTGGCCCTGGCCCCCACCGTGGTGATCCAGATCGTGAAAATCATCTGCGACGCCCGGAACAAGTAATCTGCAACGCAAACGCCCGCCCGGTCCGCAAAAGCGGCCCGGGCGGGCTCTTTTTCTGCTCACTGCACCGAGACATCCAGCAGATAGATGCTGTCCGCGCAGCCGTTGAGCAGGTAGAACTCATAGCTCCCGTCGGCGGGGGCGGTAAAGTGCATGTCCATGGTCACATTGAGATTGCCGTTGAACAGGGGCACCCTGGCCCCGTCCCGGAGGACGCCGATCTCCATGGGCTGGCCCCGCTCCTCGTAGCCCTCCACCAGGCCAGCCGTCAGGGAGAAGCGCACCGTCTCCCCCTCCGCCAGTGTCCAGGGCTGGCCTCCGTCCCGGAACTGGCACATGACGCCGTTCTTGATTTCCACCGGGATGTCCCAATAGTCGCCGATATTCAGCACCGCGCCGCTCAGGCCGAAGGCGTTCAGATCATCGGGAGGCTCCCGGTTGCCCAGGCCCACCACCCCCTCCTCCTGGGGGAATACCGGCACATCCGGTTCCCCCTGCCGGGAGACGGCGGCAAAGCCGGTGAGCAGGCCGATGCCGAAGGCCGCCAGCAGCACGGCCGCCAGCACACAGCGGCGGCGGGTGGGCTTTTTCCATGTCATAATGGTCACCACTCTTTCTTTGATCGCATGTTTGCCGTAGCAGGGATAGGGGGAAGAGCGGGCCGGCCGGGCCGCGGCGGATACCAGGGTGGAGGCGTACTCCGCCCGGCAGTCCCGGTCCGTCCGGGCCAGCACCGCCTTGTCACAGTCCAGCTCCACGTCCCGGGCCAGGAAAACCGCCAGCACCCAGGCCAGGGGGTTGTACCAGTGCAGGCAGACCACCAGCAGGGAGAGGCCCCGTTTCAGGTTGTCCCGCCGGGCCAGGTGGACGGACTCGTGGAGGAGCACCAGAGGAAGGGCCTCCTCCGGCACGCCGGGGGGCAGGAGAATGGCGGGGCGGAACAGGCCGCAGGCCATGGGGGTGGTCAGGCCGGGGTGCTCCAGCACCCGGAGCCGACGGCCTGACCGGCCGGCCAGCCACGCCTCCACCGCCGGGCGGCGGCAGGGGCGGGCCCGGCGGAGCCGGAGCCGCCAGGAGAGCCACAGGCCCGCAAACAGGGCGGCCAGCACCAGGGCCCCCGCGGCCCACACCAGCACCGGCCAGGGGACATCGAGCCCGTCCGGGGCCGCCGGGAGGGCCTCCGCATCGGCCGCCGCCGTCCCGGGCAGGGGCGCCGGCAGGGACACGCTGGGCAGGGGCCGGGGCAGAAGGGCGCTGACATCCACAGAGGCGGGGCCGGACACGGAGACGGGCAGGAGAAACCGCAGGGCGGCCAGCAGCCACAGCCAGGACAGCACCCCTGAGGGGAGCCGCCTCCGGCCCGCCGTCCGCACCGCCAGGGCCGCCAGCACGGCAAGCCCTCCGTACAGGGACATCTGGAGCGGGGTCAGCCAGATCAGCATGGGACGCCTCCCTTCTCTATTTCAGCTTGTCGATCAGGGCCTGCATCTCCTCCACGTCCTCTTGGCTCAGGGAGCCGCTGCCCACCAGGGTGGAGAACAGCAGGGCGGGGGAGCCCTGGAACAGGCCGTCCACCAGGTGCCCCAGCTCCTGGGTGCGCACCTCCTCCCGGCCCACCAGGGGACGGCAGAGGAAGCCGGGCTCCCGCCGTTCGATGAGGCCCTTTTTCACGCAGCTGTTGAGGATGGTATAGGTGGTGTTCTTGTTCCAGCCGCACTGCTCATGGAGCAGGCCGCACAGGGTCTTGGCGGGGAGCTCCCCCTTCTCCCAAAGCTGGTTCATCACGCGCAGGGCGGATTTGGACAGTTCCATGGCGCACCTCTCAGACGATAGTTGTAGTCTGGACACCTGTAGCGTACCACAGGACGGGGCGCCTGTCAAGACTATAGTTATAGTCTGGCGCACAAAAAAGCCGCCCGGGCCGCTTTTGCGGCCCGGGCGGGCTATGATTCTGCGTCGCGACGGCTCAGAGCAGCTCCAGCTCCAGCACCTCCTGAGACCAGTCCCGCTGGGTGCTGTCCAGCCCACGGCCGTCCACCATCAGCTCCCCCACCTGGTTGTCGTAGGGATCCTGCCGCCAGCCGGTCATGGGAGGCGTCAGGGGGGTCTGGAAGGCGGAGTTGGCCACCATCCGCCAGGGATCCAGGCTGCCGAAGTAGTGGGCGCGGCGGGCGTCCTCCCCGCTGCGCCGGGCGGAGGAGCCGAAGGAGCAGTCCGCCCACAGCCAGCCGTGGGGGGCCAGGTAGAACATGGCCCAGTCGTGGGGGCCCGCCCCGTCGGGGCGGACGGACAGGCCGCTCTGCCACCGGGCGGGGATGCCCGCGATGCGGCACAGGGTGATGAAGAGCAGGGCGAACACCCCGCAGTCCCCCCGCAGGGTCTTGGCGCACTGATCCGGGATGCAGTCCAGCTGGAGGTAGGCGGGCTGATAGCGGTAGTCCACCATGCCGGTGACATAGTCGTAGATGGCCCTGGCCTTCTCCGCCGGGGAGGTGAGCCCCGCCGTCAGCCGCTCCGCCAGGGCCCGCAGGTAGGGGGTAAAGAGAATGTGGGGCGGCTGCTCCTCCAGATCGAAGGTGGGCTGCACCGGGTCCAGGGGGAGGGTCAGGGGGTCCACATACTCCGCCCGGTGGAGGTAGCGGTAGGTGACGTTGAACTCCGACACGCCCCTGGTATCCCACCAGATGGTGCGCTGGGGGGCGTCCTCCGGGGCGGGGATGCCGCCGGGGGTGGCGTCCAGGATCTGGATCCCGCTCTGCTGGGGGCAGGCCGCCGGGAGGGGCAGCCAGGCCTGCACCGCCCGCCCCTCCACCGGCACCAGGGCGCGGATGGAGGCCCGCAGGGTGATGCGGGCGGTGAGGGAGCCCTCCCGCTCCATCCGGGCCAGCATGGCGTCCCGCTCGGTGTGGTCGGCCTGCTCCGGCCGCAGTCCGGGGGCCTCCCGGGGGTAGATGCGCAGGGACTCCAGGAACCGCTCGTGGATGTGCATCTCCCCGCCCAGCATCCGCCAGTCGATGCGCCCTCCGTCCACCAGGGCGTCAAACTGCTCCTCGGTGAACTCCGGCCACTCCGCCCGGATCTGCCCGATGGCCTCCGCCCGGGTGAAGGGGTAGTCGTGGCCCAGCCGCTCCAGCCGCACCCGCTCCGCCTCCAGCCGGGGGGCCAGCAGGGGCTGCTTCCCCCCGGAGAGCCGCCCGTCAATGAGCCGGACGGCCCCCTCCAGATCCCCCATGTCCCGCCGGCGGGCGATGTCGGCGGGCAGGGCGTCGCCCAGATGCAGAAACGCCTCGTTCTTTGTCATGGAACCGGCCTCCCTTTTCTTGATTCGATAGATATGATTCTATCACGTCCGGGCCGTGCTGTCCAGGCTGTCCAGGGCGAAGAGGGCGGCCCCCAGGGCACCGCAGAGATCCGGGTCGGGGGCGATCCACAGGGGGGCGCCCAGCCGCTCCTCCAGGGCCTTCACCACCCCCCGGTTGCGGGCCACGCCGCCGGTCATCATGTAGGGCCCTTTGGCCCCCGCCCGGCTGGCCAGGGCGGCGGTCTTGCCCGCCACCGACTGGTTCAGGCCGTGGACGATGTCGGCGGCGGAGTGGTTGTCGGCGATGAGGGAGACCACCTCCGACTCGGCAAAGACGGTGCACATGCTGGAGATGGTCAGCTCCTGCTCCCAGGACAGGCCGATGGCCGCCATCTCGTCCATCTCCAGCTCCAGGGTGCGGGCCATCAGCTCCAGGAAGCGGCCGGTGCCGGCGGCGCACTTGTCGTTCATGACGAAGTTGGTCACGTTTCCCTCCCCGTCCAGGCAGATGACCTTGCTGTCCTGGCCGCCGATGTCCACGATGGCCCGGGCCTGGGGGTACAGCCGGTGGGCCCCCCGGGCGTGGCAGGTGATCTCCGTCACCTGGCCGGTGGCGAATGGGATGTTGCTGCGGCCGTAGCCGGTGGCCACGATGGCGGCCATGTCCGCCGGAGAAAGGCCGTCCAGGGCGGCGAAGGCCTTCTCCGCCCCCTGGCTGGCCTTGGGGCCGGTGCGGACGATGGCGGAGTCCGCCACGTTCCCATCCAGATCCAGCACCACCACGTTGGTGGTGGTGGAGCCGCTGTCGATGCCCGCCACATACTTCCCCCGCCGTCCCGCAGAGGCGGGGGCGGCCCGGAGGTTCATCCCCTCCAGGAAGGCCTCCAGCCGGGTGGACAGCTGCCCGGCGGACAGGGGGGTGAAGTCGGTCTCCACCTTGAGCAGGGGGAGGGCGGTGGTCTTGCGCAGGTTCTCGTACTCGAAGGCGTAGTAGTCGCAGAACTTGACGGTGTGGTACACCAGCCCCTTCAGGTTGGGGTGGGCCAGCAGCTCCTCCCGCCGCCCCACCGCGTCCATCCGCAGGCAGGGGATCTGCCCCAGCAGGGCCCCGGCGTACCAGTCCAGCAGGCCGTCCGGCTCCTCCCCCAGCCCCTCCGGCGGGGGGACGAAGCGGTTGCCGCCGCAGGTGAAGTCCTCCACCGGGATGGGGGAGGCCCGCCGGAGGGCGGCCAGGAGGCTCTCCCCCGCCCGGGCGCCGGTCACCGCCAGGAAGGGCCCGGCGGGCAGGGGGCTGCGGGGGGTGAAGGCGGCCCGGAAGGCCGCGGCGTCGAATTTTGCGCCCCGGTAGGCCCCGTACTCCGCCGCCAGCCGCTTCAGCTCCGCCGCCAGCCTGGCCCGGGCGCAGCCGTCGTCGTGGTGGGGGAGGTCCAGCAGGAAGAGGAAGTCCAGCTCCCCCCGATCCCGGAGCACGTCATAGCAGCGGCGGATGGAGTCGCAGCAGTTGACCAGCACCAGCTCCCGGACGCCCTCCCGGCCGCACTCCTCCAGCACCGCCTTGGCGTGGCAGCAGAAGTGGTTGTGGGTCAGCTCCTCGGCCCGGGTGAAATCCGCCGCCTCCCGGTTCAGCAGCACCGGCTCCCCGCCGAAGGCGGCGAGCAGCTCCACCGGGGTGTATTTGCAGGTATATCCGATCATTTCGCTCCCTCCAGCAGCTCCAGGAAGGCCTGGAGCCGGGTCACCATCTGTCCGTCGTTCACGTTGCCGCTGTCGCAGCCGTCCCCGTCCAGCACCAGGGTGGGAAAGCCCGCCTCCTCCAGGCGGCCCTTCACCAGCTGGGCCGCGCCGGAGGTCTGCTTGCATCCCCAGTGGCAGAAGTACACCGCCCCGTCGGCGTGCAGCCGCCGGGCCAGCTCCACCGCCCGCTCCGCCCGGCGGGCCGCCCCGCCGTTGAAGGAGGAGCTCACCAGCCGCCGGGCCATGGACTCGTAGGGGTGCTCCGGATCGGGGAGAAGATCGGTGTCCAGGGTCATGTCGGAGCCCACGATCTCCACGTCCTCCCGGAAGTTGAGCAGGGCGCGCAGGCTGTCCTGCCAGTGGGGGAGTGTGTGCAGCCACAGCAGCCGCTTCCCCCGCCGCCCCTCCGGCAGGGCGGCCACCTGACTGCACAGCCGCTCCACGTACTCCAGGGCCGCCTGGCTGCCCAGCATGGGGTGGACGGCAAAGACGGAGAGCATCTCGGAGGTCATCTCATCGGACAGGTGCCGCTCCGCCCGCAGCTCCAGGTAACGGCGGTAGCCCTCCACCGTGGCCCGGGAGCGGGCCATGGCCGCCCGCAGGGCGTCCTCCGACAGGGTGCGGCCGGTGTGGGCCTGGACAAAGTCCCCCATGGCCCGCAGCTGGCCGGCCACATAGGCCACGCTGTCCTCCGCGGGGGAGAAGGGCACGTCCACCGTGAAGTGGGGCACGTCCCAGAACCGGGCCAGCCGGCGGAAGGTGAGCTGGTTGGCGTCGCAGGCCAGGGAGGTGTTGAGCACAAACCGGGGCTTTGCCATGACGCCGGTCTCCGCCAGACCCAGCAGGATCTTGTGGTAGGAGCAGTAGCTGTCCGGCACCCCCCGCTCCTCCGCGGCCTCCACAAACACCCGCTCGGCCGCCGTGGACACCAGGTAGCAGGACAGGCCCTCGGGCAGCACCGGCGGGATGTCCAGGGCGTGGAGCAGCTCGCAGGGCAGGAAGATGTTGACGCAGGCCGCCCGGCCGGGCTTCCCCAGCCCGGCGGCCATGGAGCGGGCCGTGGCCCCCTGCATCATGCACCGGGCGGGCAGCACGTTTTTGGGCGGAATCAGGCGCATCTGCACCCCCACCAGATTGTAGGCGGTGTGGAGCAGGCGGCGGGCCCGCTCCGGATGCTCCCCCACCTGGCGGGAGATGAAGCGGCCCAGCTTTTCAATGGCGGGACTTGGCATAGGGGCTCCTTTCCTGAGAAAAACGGCCGCCCGGAACAGGCGGCCCGAAACATAAAACGCATATATTCCAGAAAAGAAAGAAGGACGGCTTTCAGCCGTCCTTCTTTCTTTTCTGGAGCAGGTGACGAGGCTCGAACTCGCTACCTCCACCTTGGCAAGGTGGCGCTCTACCAGATGAGCTACACCTGCAAGCGACAGATTATATTATAGCGGACAGGGCCGTCTCTGTCAAGAGGTTGTGTCAAATTTTCTTGTTCCCTTTTTGCGGATTTTCTCTTGACAGAAGACTACTTTGTGATACAATGTAGCTGCGAAAGGTATTTTGCAACGCAAGGTAGTGATGCCATGATCCCATCCCAACTGCTCAAGGGCACCCTGGAGGGGTGCATCCTGGCGGTAATCCGCAAAAAGCCCACCTACGGCTATGAGATCGCCCAGCAGCTGGCCGCCTGCGGCTTCGGCCGGGTGGCCGAGGGCACCATCTATCCCCTGCTGCTCCGGCTGGAGCGGAACGGGGCGGTGCAGGCCCAGCTCCGGCCGTCGGAGCTGGGCCCCAACCGGAAATACTACGCCCTGACGGAGCGGGGCCGGGAGGAGCTGGCCGCCTTCATGGGCAGCTATGCCGAGCTGACCCGGGCGGTGGACCGCCTGCTGGCCGACACGCGGAAGGAGGAGTCCCCATGACCCGGACCAAACAGCTGCTGCGGGAGAACAACGCCTTTGAGCGGGCGCTGACCCCGGAATTCAACCAGGTGCTCACCGACATGGTGGTCTACCTCCGCTCCGCCCCGGTGAGCGAGTACAACCAGGAGCTGGTGCGCCGGGACATCGGCCGGATGTTCCTGGACGCCCAGCGCCGGGGGGACTCCCCCGCCGACGTGATCGGGGAGGACTACAGGCAGTTCTGCGACCAGGTGCTGGCCGAGGTGCCCCGGCTCACGGTGGGGGAGCGGGTGCTGGGCGGCCTGTCCACCACCCTGGTATGCCTGGGGGTGTGGGGTGTGATCTGGCTGTTCAACCGGGGGCTCCTGGCCGTGGTGCGGGGCGGCTGGCCGGACATCCCGGTCACCGTGGGGGATCTGCTGGCCACGGCGCTCATCCTGGCCGCCGCGGGGTATCTGTTCCACGCCTTCTCCCGCGCCGCGTTTTCCAGCTCCTACGCCGGCCTGTTTGTCAAGGTGTTTCTGATTCTGGCGGCGATGCTGGTGGTGAGCCGGGTATTCACCGCCGCCCTGGTCCATGTCCACTTTGGGGTGGTGCTGGCGGGGATTGTCCTCTGCTTCGTGCTGGGCAAGGTGCTGGAGCGCCTTGCCGGCCGATGAACACGGTGGGGCGGGCCTTTGGCCCGCCCCACCGTTTGCTGTTATTCCATCCGGCCGAAGTACCAGCCGGTGACCCCGTCCTTTTTCACCAGGGCCCGGTCGGAGAGGCGGCGCACCACCGACAGGGTGTCGCCGGGGCACACCTCCAGCCGGTAGTCGGTGGAGTCCTCGCACCGGGTGACCCCCCGGTCCACATACAGGAACTCGGTGAGCACGTCCAGCACCCGCCCCGTCTCCAAATGGCGGCAGCGGCTCAGCTCCCGCCCCCGCTCCAGCACCTCCAGGGCGTTGCGGCCCCAGCGGACGTTCACCGGGTCCGCTGACGGCGCCTGGGCGTCCAGGGCGGTGGCGGTGGGCAGGCCGTCCCAGGCGAACCAGGAGAAGGCCCCGCCGGGCGCCTCCGGCAGCACCAGGGCGTTGAGCTGCCCGCCGATCTGGAGGGAGCAGCCGCCGTCGATGGAGGCGATGTGCCGCCTCTCCTCCAGCAGGGGCCGACAGCGGGGCACCCGGGGGTCGTAGAGGGTCACCGGCCAGTGGCCCACGACGCACCAGCGGCGGAAGGAATGCCCCTGGGAGAGGAAGTCGTCGTTTTTCATACAGCCCCAGGCGTCCAGGCCGTCCAGCCGCTCCTCATCGGCCACGCCGCCGTGGACGAACAGGTAGTCGGGGGTCACCAGGATCTCCGGCATGGCCTCCAGGAAGGCCAGCTCGGGGGCGAAGCGCTCCCGCACCACCTCCCGCAGGCCGGCCAGATCCTCCGGCCCTCTGGTCTCAAAGCCCGCCGCCTGCCCCATCTGCACCAGCAGGCAGCGGTCCCGCCACACATTCAGGTAGTGGTGGTAGAAGCCCGCCTCCGGCGCCCCCTCGTCCAGGGCGAAATCGCTGACCAGGTTGTCGCAGTTGCCCCGGACACAGTACACCGTGTTCTGCTCCGCCAGGGCCATGATATAGCGCAGGGTGGCCAGGCTGTCCGGCCCCTTCTCCACCAGATCCCCCAGCAGCACCAGGACATCGTCCGGGGTATAGCGGGCGGCGGAGAGCACCCCCTTGAAAAACGGCAGATTGCCGTGGATGTCGCTGATCACCAGCACCCGCCGCCCCGGCGGCAGGGTCAGGCGCACCACGTTTGCGGTTCTGGACATGGGCTTCACCTCGGTTCTTCCTGTTATTGTACCACGCCCGGCACAAAAAAGGAACGGGATTCTCTCCGGAGAATCCCGTTCCTTTTTTGTGAGGCGTCAGGCCATCAGGTTGCGGACGATATTGAACACCGCGATGGCCAGCACCACCAGCTGCACGGCGTTGAAGGCCTTCTCCACCGCCGCCTCGGAGCACTTCTTGTTCAGGCTGGCCCCGATGAAGCCGCCGGCGATGGCGCCCACGATCATCACGGGGGCGATGGACAGGTCGAAGACGGCGAAGCCGGTGGTCAGGGCCACGGTGGCCAGCTTGGAGATCTGGGCGAACAGGATGGTGACCAGGGAGCAGACCGTGGCGGTCTTGGTGTCAAAGGAGAACAGGTAGATGATGAGGGCCACATTGATGGGGCCGCCCCCGATGCCCAGGAAGGAGGAGCAGACGCCCAGGAACACGCCCACCAGCAGGGCCACCGCCGCGCCCCGCAGCTGTCTGCTGGGGATGCGGCTCTTGTTCTTCATGTAGAGGAACACCGCCAGGATCAGCAGGCCCAGCACCACGTTCTGCACCACCGTGACGGCGGCATTGGCCTGGAGGGCGTCCACAATGAGCTGGAGCAGGTGCTCCCCCGCCAGGCCGCCCACCACCGAGCCCAGGGCCAGGGGGATGGCGGTGCCGAAGGGGATCTTCGTCCTGGCGAGCATCTGCTTGCCGATGGACACCACCGACATGGAGAACACGGTGAGGGAGGACAGCACGCCGATGGTCTGCACGTCAAAGCCGTGAAGCACGTCCATCAGCGGCTTGATGATGACGCCGCCCCCCATGCCGGTGAGGGAGCCCACCGTGGTGGCGCCGATGGCAATCAGGAAATAGAGCACGTACTGCAAGGGAACGCCTTCTTTCGGAGAATTTCAGCGGGGGCTCAGCCGCCGCAGGGGCAGCCGCCCACGGGGGCGGAGTTGAGGGCGGGATCCTTCATGCACAGGTGAACCGCCGCGGTGGTGTAGGTGCGGGGCAGGGCCAGGATGTTGGGGTTGGGGCCGGTGTACTTGCGCATGGCGTCGGCCAGGGCCTCCTCGAAGGTGGCGCGGGTCTTCAGGCCCATGCCCCGGGCGATACCCGGCTCCCGGGCGCCCACGATGTAGATGGCGCTGGTGTGCTCCTCGGCCAGGTGGCCGCAGCTCATCATGGAGAAGCCGTGGAAGGGGTGGAAGGCGTTGGCGAAGCGGTACTTGCGGATGTACTCCTCCTTGGTGGCGAAGTACTCGCCGTAGCGGTTCATGTCGGGGAGGATGTTCATGTAGTCGTGCTGGAACAGGTCGTACAGCTCCCGCAGGTAGGGCCACCGCTCGTCGTGGAAGTACCCGTCGCAGATGGAGGACACGATGAACACGCAGTGGTCGCTCATGATCCGCTTGTGGCGGATGACCTGGGCGGACAGGGCCTGCATCATCTGGATGGGGTTGGTGCCCATGCCGTTGCCGTAGTGGAAGTTGGTGGGCATGCCGAAGACGATGATATCGTACTTCTTCTCCGCCCAGTGGACGTAGGTGCGCTTGTCCGCCATCTTCCAGGAGATGGGCTGCATCTCCTTGGCCCAGCCGGAGTGGATCTCGATCTGGCGGCTCTTGGTGTCCAGCACGGCGTCGCAGCAGAAGAACTTCTTGCCCATCTTCTCCTCCATGAGCATGCCCTGCTGGTCGAACTTGTGGCGCATCTCGCTGTTGGTGGACACGGGCACGAAGTCGGGCCGGTGCATGACCTGGGGCACGTGGTGGGCCGCGATGCTCCGCCAGTGGGAGATGCCGGTAGCGCAGTGCTTGTAGCCGCCGGAGTAGCCGCCGTAGGGGTTGCCCTGGGTGTGGCCGATGAGGATGGCCACGTCGGCGTCATAGACGTACTTGTTCATAATCACGTGGTCGCCCTGGGCGGTGTGGCCCAGATCCACCAGGTGGTCGTAGTCCTCGCTGTCGTGGCTGGTGATCTGGCCGGAGGGGTAGAACTCGTTAAAAAGTTCGGGGCCCAGGATGGTCTGCATCTCGGCCACGGTGGCCCGGGGGTGCAGGCCGTTGGAGAAGAGGAGCAGAATGTCCTTCTTCTCCACCCCGGCGGCGTACAGCTCGTCCAGGCAGGCCCGGATGGCCACCTTCCGGTGGCTGGTGGGCTGGTTGCCGCCCTTGACGATGTCGGGGATGACGATGACCACGCTGCTGCCCTTGTGGGCCAGCTCCCGCAGGGTGGGCATGCCGATGGGGTTGCGGATGGACTCCAGGGTGGCGCTGTACAGGCTGTCCCAGTCCTGGGGCAGGCAGGGCGGGTCGGCCACCGTCTCGCCGGGGATGAAGATGTCGGTGCTGTCGGGCAGCTCCGCGCCCATCAGGCCCTGGCCGTATTCAAACTCCAGTTTCATGTGTTTCCACTCCTTTTTACTTGCCCAGATACAGGCGGATAATCTCCAGATACTCCTCGGGGTAGAAGCCGATCTCGCCGCTGAACCGGGTCAGGGCGATCAGGCCGCCGTCGATGTCGCCGATGGAGGAGAGCATGGCGGCGTTGTCCGCCTTCAGGCCGCCGCCGTACACCACGTCCAGGCCGCCGGTCTGCTCCTTGACGAAGCGGGCGATCTTCTCGATGTAGGGCTTGTCGGCGGGGGTCTTGCCGGGGCCGATGGACCAGATGGGCTCGTAGGCGATGACCACCCGGCTCTTGTCCACCCCGTCCAGGCCGATGGACAGCTGGTCGCCCAGCACCTGCTGCCACTGCTCCTGCTCCTCGCTCTTCTCGCCGATGCAGTAGAGCACCTTGAGCCCCGCGGCCTGGGCCGCCTTGCACTCCTGGTTGAGCAGGCGGTTGACGGCGGCGGTGTCGGTGACGCCCGCCTCGGCCAGGATGCCGGCCTTGTCGTTGCGCTCCTCGCAGTGGCCGATCAGGGTCCAGCCGCAGCCCAGGGCGGCGGCGGCGTGGGCGGGCCGGTTGGTGGTGAAGGCGCCGAAGTTGCCCCCCACGGCGGTGTCCGCCCGGAACACCCCCTGGCAGCCCAGCTGCACCGGGCTGTTCTCCGCCCGGGCGGCCGCGGCGGGAATCAGGTGGGCTTCGGGGAAGAAGTCCACAAACTCCACCTCGGCGGGGTCGTAGCCGGTCAGGCCCTTCTGGGTCTCGGCCACGATCACCCTGCCCCACTCGGCCATGGGGGCCAGGCGGTTGACCCCGCCCAGCTCCACCGGCACGTCAAAGCGCTTCAGATTCAAAAAGATGTGTTTCATATTACTTGGCACCCGGCTTTCCCAGATTTTTGAACATATAGCCCTTGTAGCTCTCCACGCCGGGCTGGTTGAAGGGGTTGACCCCCACCAGCTTACAGGAGAGGTAGCAGGAGAAGAGGAAGAAATAGAACAGCTCCCCCAGGGTGTGCGCGTCGATGGCGGGGATGGACAGCTCCAGGCAGGGGATGCCCCCCTCGCTGTGGGCCCGCATGGTGGCCCGCCGGGCGGTGTCGTTGATGTCCCAGAAGTCCCTGCCCGTCAGGTAGTCGAAGTAGTCCTTCTTGTCCGTGGCGGGCAGCACCACCGACGCGTCGCGGGCCCGCACGGTCACGAAGGTCTCAAAGAGGATGGGGCTGCCCTGCTGGATGAACTGGCCGATGGAGTGGAGATCCTCCGAGTTGGAGGACACCACCGGGTACAGCCCGGTGCCGTCCTTGCCCTCGCTCTCGGCGAAGAGCTGGATCCACCACTTGGCGAAGTAGTCCAGCCGGGGCTCGAAGAAGGCCAGCATCTCCAGGCTGAGGCCCTGCTCCAGCATCCACTTGCGCAGGCAGGCGTACCGCAGGGCCAGGTTCTCCCCCGCCGGGGCGGCGCGGAGCTGGTCACGCATGTCCCGCATGCCCTGCACCAGGGCCTTCACATCCACCCCGGCCACCGCCATGGGGAACAGGCCCACGTCGCTGCCCACGGAGTAGCGGCCGCCGATGCGCTCCGGGAAGGTGAGGAAGGTGTAGCCGTTGTCAATGCACAGCTGGTGGAGGGTGGAGCCGGGGGTGCCGGTGGCGAAGATGCGCTTTGCCGCCTCCGCCTGGCCGTACCGCTGCTCCAGGTAGCGGCGCAGCACCCGGAAGGAGATGCCCGGCTCCAGGGTCTCGAAGTTCTTGGCGATGCAGTCGATGTAGACGGAGCGGTAGCCGTCCAGCTCCTTCAGCAGCCGGGCGGTCTCGCAGGCGGAGATGGTGTTGCCCGCCCACAGGATGGCGGGGCCGTTCTCCGGCCGCAGGGCTTTCACCACCGCCCGGGCCGCCTGGTTGGAGCCGCCGATGCCGATGACCACAAAGGCGTCGGCGTCGGCCCGCACCCGGGCGGCCTGCTCCAGCAGGAAGTCCACCCGCTCCGGCCCGGCGGCCTCGTCCACGGAGAACCAGCCCAGGTTATCCTGGTACTGTTCCTCCCCGGCCAGCACCTCCGCCAGCAGGGGGGCGGCGGCCTGGACCCGCTGGTCCAGGACCTCCTCCGTGAGGCCCGTCCGGCCGCCGGCAAAGGTCAGGGTGATGTCCCCCATGGCTCAGCCCTCCTTGGCGTAGCGCTCCGCCATGTCGGCCAGGGTGGCCTGCTCCACCAGGGGGGCGCGGCCATAGCTGCCGAACTCCACGATCAGGGTGCCCACGGCCTCCTTCACGCCCCGGCGCATGGCGTCGGTGATCAGGGCCACGGATCCCTCGTCGCCGGTGCCGTACATGACGGTGTCCATGATGGGGGCCAGGAAGGCCCGGGGATCAAAGGCGTCCCGCTTCTCGTCCAGCAGCTTCCAGATGCCGCCCACCTTGGGGTCGTCCTTCAGCTCGGGATGGTCCCGGAACAGCTCCCGGAAGTTGCGGGTGACGGCCAGGCGGATGTCGGTGTCCACGTTGATCTTGCCGATGCCGCAGGGGATGGCGGCCTTCAGCTCCTCCTTGGAGATGCCGTAGGCGTTCTGGATGCTGCCGCCCAGGGCGTTGATCTCGTCCACGATGTAGCGGGGCACGGTGGAGGAGCCGTGGGACACCAGGGCGCCCTGGATGCCCTCGTGGTTCATGCACTCCTTGATGGCGATGGGGATCTCGCGGCGCAGCTTCACGTTCTTGCCCTTGCTGGCGCCGTGCATGGTGCCGTAGCTGATGGCCAGGGCGTCCACCCCGGTCTTCTTGAAGAACTCGATGGCGGACAGGGGGTTGGTGTAGGTGGAGTTGGCGGCGAACACGTGGTCCTCCACGCCGGCCAGCACGCCCAGCTCGCCCTCCACGGACACGCCCCGGGCGTGGGCGTACTTGACCACCTCGCGGGTCAGCTCCACGTTCTCGTCAAAGGGCAGGGAGGAGCCGTCGATCATGACGGAGGTGTAGCCCCCCTCGATGGCGGCCACGCAGGAGTCGAAGTTCTTGCCGTGGTCCAGGTGGAGCACCACGGGGATGGGGCTGTTCACCGCGAACTTCTTCACCGCCTCGGCGATGTTGCGGGCCCCCTTCTTTTTGTCCTCCAGGGTGCCGTTCTGGAAGTCCACCCGGCCGCCCATGAAGGCGTTGGCCAGGTCGGCCCCCTGCAGGATGGCGGGGGAGCGGAACATCTCGTGGACGGCGATGACGGCCTCGGCCTGGGCCACCGCGTTGACGTTGAAGGCCCCCTGGGCGTAGCCGTATTTCACAGTGGCGTCCAGCACGGGACGCAGAGGTACGAGAGGCATATGAATTCTCCTTTCGGTTGTTCGGTTATCTGGTGTACACGGTGCGCCCGCCCACCACGGTGCGGACCACCTGGTAATCTTTGTCCATCAGGACCAGGTCGGCGTCACGGCCCACGTCCAGCCTCCCCTTGGAGGACCAGCCCATGAGCCGGGCGGGGTTGGCGGTCATGAGGCGGGAGACGGTCTCCGCCCCCTCTCCGGTAAAGGCCATCAGGTTGCGCAGGGCCTGGGCCAGGGTGAGGGTGGAGCCGGCCCGGACGCCGTTGGGCAGCTTGGCGTCTCCGTCCTCCACAATCACGTCGTTGACCCCCAGCTTGTAGTTGCCGTCGGGCAGGCCGGCGGCCATGATGGAGTCGGTGACGGCGATCACCCGGTCATACCCCTTGGCCTTCAGGTAGAGCCGCACGGTGCCCGGGTGGAGGTGGCGGCCGTCGCAGATGGCCTCCACATACACGTCGCTCTCCAGGGCCACGCCGAAGATGGCCGGGTCGTGCTGGTGGAACAGGCGCATGGCGTTGCCCAGGTGGGTGGTGGAGCGGACGCCCGCCTCCACGCAGGCCACGCACTGGTCATAGCCCGCGCCGCTGTGGCCCATGGCGCACACGATGCCCATGGCGTTGAGGCGGGGGATCAGCTCGGGCACACCGGGGATCTCGGGGGCCAGGGTGGTGTAGCGCACGTGTCCGCCGGAGGCCTTCTGATACTTGGCAAAGAGCGCCGCGTCGGCGGTGTGCATCAGCAGGTGCTCCGGCATGGCGCCCTTGTACTCGGAGGACAGGCAGGGCCCCTCCAGATGGACGCCCAGCAGGGCCGCCCCGTCGTAGGGGCCGCCCTCGATGACCTGCCGGGCCTGCTCCATGCACCAGAGGGTCTGCTCCGGCGTGTCGGTGAGCACCGAGCACAGCCAGCCGGTGACCCCCTGGCTGGCGAAGAACCGGCCGATGGTGCGCAGGCCCTCGGCGTCGGCGGCGTTCACGTCCACCCCGGCGGCCCCGTGGGTGTGGAGATCCAGGAAGCCGGGCAGGACCTTGCACCCGGCGGCGTCCACCTCGGGCAGGTTCTTCTCATTGTGATAGCCGTGGGTGACGGCGGTGATGGTTCCGTTCTCCACCGCCAGATCCACCGGAGTGAAGGCGCCGTTCCACAGCACCGCGCCGTTTTTCAGATAGAAGGAATTGTCCATGGCGCGCTCCTCAATAGGCCTGACCGGCGGCCACGCTGTTAACATACAGCAGGGCGTCGGGGTGCCTCTGGGCCAGGGTGGCGGGGAAGGCGGCGGTGATCTCGCCGTAGGCCGCCCGGCGGCACACGGCCCGGTGCCAGTCCCGGAACACGCCCAGGCGCAGCTTCCTGGCCCCCAGGATCTCCTTCATGCCGATGGTGACGCACTTGTGGGGCATGTCCTCCAGGGCGCCGCCCAGATCCCCCACGCAGTTGGTGGCCCGGGTCTCCGGGTGGATGTCCAGCACCCGGGTGGGCAGCTGGGCAAACTGCTCGGGGGTCAGCTCGGGCTGGGGCTCGTTGAAGGCCAGGTGGCCGGTGATGCCGATGCCGCCGAAGGCGATGTCCACGCCGCCCAGCTCCTCAATGAGGGCGGGAATGCGGCCCAGGTCGCTGGGGTCGGGGAACACCCGCTGCTCCTCGGGCATGAGCAGCTCCGGGTCGATTTTGCCGTACACGTTCCGGGCCATGAAGCCCCGGAAGGACAGAGGGTCGTTCTGGTCGATCCACTGGCCGTCGTCGGTCAGGTACTCGTCCATGTTGATGAACCAGCAGTTCCTGAGGGGCAACTTCTCCCGGTTCACCAGGCGGACAAAGATGGGGTACTGGCCCACCGGGCCCACCGGGCAGATGAAGACGGTGTGCTTGCCGGCGGCGTTGTTGGCCCGGATGGCGTTGACCATCTCCAGGGCCATCTCGTAGAACACCTCGCCGGAGTCCCCCAGCTTGAGGATGGGCAGCTTGGCGCCCTGGCCCAGCTCCTGGGCGGAAATATGATAGTAGTCCATGGCGGTAAACTCCTTTCATTATTGAAACAGATGTTCAAGGTTCATCTGGCGGATCATCTTGACGATCTCCTTGGTGCGGGAGCAGCCGAACTTGTGCAGCAGGCCCTTGATCTGGGTCTTGACCGTCACCACCTCCACGCACCGGAGCTTGGCGATCTCGGCCACCTTCTTGTCCTGGAGCAGCAGCTTCACCAGCTCGTGCTCCGCGGGGGTCAGGTGGGCCACGTTGTTGATGAAGAAGATCAGGGACCGCTCGCTGCGGCGCAGGCGGGCGTACTCCTGCATGACGGTGTTCTGGATCTTGGGCTCCAGCTCCGCCCGGCCCTGGCTGGCTCGGCGGATGTGCTCCAGCAGCCGCTCCTCCTCACAGCCCTTGACCACATAGTCCACCGCGCCGGTGCCCATGGCGCTGGTGATCATGTCGTCGGTCTCGTGGGCGGTGAGGAAGATGATCTTGATGTCCGGATGGATGGCGGAGATGATCTCGGCGGCGCGGATGCCCGCGTCCACCGTCTCCATCTCGATGTCCATGAGGATCACGTCGCAGGGGGTGCTCCGCGCCAGGGCCACAATCTCGTCGCCGGTGGCGGCGGCGCCCACCACCTCCATGTCGTCCTGGCCGGACACGATGTCGCAGAAGTCCTCCCGCAGCAGGGGGAAGTCCTCCGCCACCATGACACGAATCGGTTTATCCACGCCGTTCACTCCTTCCTGCGGGGGTCGTAGACGGGGAGCATGATGAGGAAGCTGGCGCCCTGGCCCTCCCGGCTCTCCAGGCGCAGCTTGCCCAGATGGCTCTGGACGATCTTTCGCACATAGTACAGGCCCATGCCCCAGTTGTAGTTGGTATTCTTGCTGGTGAAGAAGGGCTCAAAGATCCTGCCCCGCTTCTCCGGAGGGATGCCGGGCCCGTTGTCCTCCACCGCCACCACCGTCCACATCCGCTCGGCCCGGATGCGCAGGGTGACGCGGGGCTCCTCCCGCCCGGCCTGGACGGCGGCCTCATACCCGTTGCACAGCAGGTTGCACACCGCCTCGCTCAGGTGGCCCAGGTCGGCCAGCACGGGCCGGTCGGTGGACAGCTCCACCTCCACCGGCTGGCCAGGGTATTTGCCGTGGAACCGCTCCACCGCCGCCTGGGCCAGCTCCGCCGCCGGCACCGGCCGCAGAGAGATGGCGTTGTTCTTCACCGTGCGGTAGAGCTCGTCCATCCGCCGCAGCATGCCCTCGTTCAGCTCGTTGAGCTGAACGGCGCAGGCCCGGGCCTGCGCCAGATCCGGCGGCTCCGCCGACAGGGCGCGGGAGAGCTTTTTGTGGAGCACCCGGCTGGACAGCAGCTGGTTCTTCACGCCGTGGACAAATACCGAGATGCCCATGCCGGCGGTGTCGAACTTCCGCTGGAGGATCATGTCCTGCCGCTCGTCGTCATAGTTCAGCTGGGTGTAGCGCACCATGTTATAGCTGCCCAGGGCCACAAAGAACACCGTGCACAGCCCCAGCACCAGCCACCCCAGTGCGGGAAGGGTGGGGCTGATATAGCTGCTGATGCCCAGGCGGATGTACTCGGAGACGAACATGTTGTAGATCTGGGCGGGATCCTTGCTGGCGAAGAGCAGATAGAGGGCAGAGATGCTCACCACGGACAGGAGGACATAGCGGAAATTGCGCTTGAAGGCGGGGAAGGTGTGGGCCCGGTACTCCAGGAACATGAGTGTGACGGCCGCCGCCAGATAGAGGACAATCCAGCCAAAGCAGATGTTGACCATCACGGGGAGCAGCCACAGCCTGCCGTTGATCACCAGCCGGAATACAGGCGGGTAATAGTAGACCAGGGACAGGATGGGGAACAGGAAGGAGAGCAGGCGCAGCGTCCGCAGGTGCCGCCGCACCAGGGAGATCATGGTGGTCTCCAGGGCGGCCTGGAGCACGAACAGCGGAAACAGGGAGCGGCCCACCGCCACCAGGTAGCCCAGCCTATCCAGGCGGATGGGCGCATTGAGCAGCCAGGTCTGAAGGCCGGGGAAGAGGAACAGCAGGGTGCGCTGCTGTGCGGCGGTTCCCCCAATTTTGGCAATGTACACCACAATCCCGGCCAGCATCACCAGGCTGCACAGGCTCATGCCCAGCAGGTACAGGGACAGGGAGTCCTTGCGGCGCAGGGCCACATAGACCGATGTGGCCAGGCACAAGAGCAGCACAACAATCAGCAACGGCGCGTCCCTCCTTCTTCTCCGGCTGGCTTGCCTTTATTATATCCCATTCCGGCGGGCGGCGCAATTGAAACACAAGAGCGCCGGGGCTCCGCCACAGACGGAGCCCCGGCGGGGTAAGCCGCTTGTTTAGCTGTTGGCGCTGTAAGCCTCGTAGGCGGCCTGCATCACGTCGAAGAGCACGTAGTTGTCCACAGGAACTTCCTCGGTGATGGTGCCGTTGTTCAGGAAGACCTGCTGCTGGGCCTCATAGAAGCCGCGGATGGTGTCGATATCGCCCATGCAGTCCACGGCGCCCTGCCAGTTGCCCTCGCCGGTGGCCAGGAGCATGGTGTCCACGGGGGCCTCCAGATCGCCGGCCAGGGTCTCGGCCACCTCGTCGATGTTGGCGGCGCGGTAGACCTGAGCCTTCAGAATAGCCTGGGAGAAGCGGACCAGGATGTCCTGGTTCTCCTCAGCATAGGTGGGCAGGCAGATGAAGCTGGAGGGGAAGGCGGCCTGGTCGGTGTAGTCGTTGTTGGTACCCAGAACCAGGTAGTCATCGCCCAGAGACTGCTCGATGGTGACGGTGTTGGGGGACCAGGTGGCGGCGGCGTCAATCTGGCCGGAGAGCAGAGCGGTGGTCATGCCCTCCACGTTCATCTCCACGGTGGTGATGTCGTCCATGGTCAGGCCGGCCTCCTGGAGCACGAACTGGAGGATGATCTCAGAGGAGGTGCCGGAGGACACGGCCACGGTCTTGCCGGCCAGATCGGCGGCAGTCTCGATGCCCTTGGCCTTGTTGGCCACCACGGCGTCGGCCTGGGACAGCTGGTCAAAGGCGAAGACAGAGGCCTCGCCCTGGATGCACAGGGAGTGGGCGCCGTGGCCGATCTGGGCGATGTCAATCTCGCCGGAGGCCATGGCGGTGATCTCAGCAGGGCCGGCGGAGAACTGGAAGGGCTCCACAGTCAGGCCCACCTCTTCAAAGTAACCCTGGTGAATGGCGGTGAACAGGCTGGAGGCGGAACCCAGGTTGGGCATGTAGGCCACGCGGACGGTAGCGGGCTCATAGCTGGGGGTCTCGGATTCGGGAGCAGCGGTCTCGGTGCTGGCCGCGGGGGAGTCGGTGGCGGGAGCAGGGGACTCGTCGGTGGTGGTTCCGCCGCCGCAGGCGGCCAGGGACAGGGCCAGGCCCATGGCCACGGCAAGAGAAAGCAGTTTCTTCATAATGGTTCCTCCTTGTTGATTTTTGACGATCCGGCAGGGCCGGAGCAATCACGGTTACTTGCGCACAGACAGATACTCCTGGTACACCTGGCTCCAGATGTAGTTCTTCAGCTCCAGGAAGCGGGGGCTCATCTTGGTCTCCTGGTCGCGGGGATAGGGGATGTCGATGTCCACAATGTCCTTGACGCGGCCGGGGCGGGCACACATGATGACCACCCGCTGGGCCAGGATAATGGCCTCCTCCACGTCGTGGGTGATGAAGAAGCAGGTCTTCTGCTCCTTCTCCCAGGTGTTGAGCAGCTCCTGCTGCAGCTGGGTGCGGGTCTGGGCATCCAGTGCGCCGAAGGGCTCATCCATCAGCAGCACCTTGGGGTTGACGGCGTAGGCGCGGGCGATGGCCACACGCTGCTTCATGCCGCCGGACAGCTCCTTGGGGTAGGCCTTGGCGAAGCCCTCCAGGTCCACCATCTTCAGATACTTGCGGGCGATCTCCTCGGCCTCCTCATTGCTCTTGCCCTGGAGCTTAAGACCGAACTGCACATTCTTCTCCACGGTGAGCCAGGGGAACAGAGCGTACTGCTGGAACACGATGCCGCGGTCAGGGCCGGGGCCCTGCACGGGCTTGCCGTCCACCAGCACCTGGCCCTCAGTGGGGTTCTCCAGGCCGCCGATGATGTTGAGCAGGGTGGACTTGCCGCAGCCGGAGGGGCCCACCACACACACAAACTCGTTTTCATGGATGTCCAGATCCACGCCGTTCAGGGCCACCATCTCGCCGTTGCGGCCGTTGAACTTCTTGACCACGTGGTCAATATGTACCTTGACCGGGTTGTTTACTGCTGAATGGTTTCCTGCCATCCCGTAAACCTCCTCTCCAGGAATTTCACAATCTTCTCAAAGATGATGCCGATGATGCCCAGCAGGATGATGCCCATGAGCACCACGTCCATCTGGTAGTAGCCGCTGGCACGCTGGATCATCATGCCGATGCCCTTGTCGCCGCCCACGATCTCGGAGGCCATCAGGGTGGTCAGCGAGGTGGACAGGCCCAGCCGGGCGGCCACCAGAATGAAGGGGGTGGAGGCGGGGATGGTGATCTTGAAGAAAATGTCGGTCTGCTTGGCGCCCAGCACCCGGGCGGCCTTGATGAGGGTGGTGTCCACACCCTTGACGCCCTGATAGATGGTGATGACCATCACCAGGAAGGCGGCGATGAAGATGACGGTGATCTTGGCCACCTGACCCACGCCCAGGGCGGCGATGATCAGGAACACATAGGCCAGAGGGGGGATGTTGCGGATGAACTGGATCCAGGGCTCCACCACGTGGCGGAAGGGGTCATACCAGGCCATGAGGAAGGCAACCGGGATGGCCACCACGAAGGCGATACCGAAGCCGATCAGCACGCGGGACACACTGGCCCACACATGGCCCGCCAGGGTGCCGTCCATGACGCGCGCGGTAAACGCGGCCCAGATCTGAGCGGGGTTGGCAAACACCACCGGCCACAGGGACGAGGCAACCAGCCAGAGGCCAATAGCTACGCCCAGGGAGATGAGCAGCCATACCCAGTTGGGTATCTTACTCCAGAATGACGATTTTTTTAGCTTCATCGGAACCGAGCCTCCTTTGTTGTCCCCAGTATATCAGACCACCCGGTTTTTCAAAGTATGAACTTTTATCATACTTTTTCCCGCAAGGCAGAGGGCCCCGGCCGGAGATGTCTCCGGCCGGGGCCCTGTGTGTATCTGGCTCAGATCAGCCGCGCCATGTGGGGCAGCTCCGGCCCGATGAGGGGCCGGCACCAGTCCACAAATTCCTGTGTCACGTCGGTGCCTCCGGCGCTGAGGTACTCCGGGGGCAGCACCCGCTCCCCCAGCATGACCTCCTCGATGGGGATCAGGAAGGTCTCGCACTGATAGGGGGCGGAGGACAGGCGGCGGAAGCCCACCATCTTGCCCGTCTCGCCGGCCAGGGCGGCCCGGCAGGCCGCGCGGCCCGCCTCCTCCGCCTCGGCGGCGTCCACCGGGGACTGCCAGGCGATGGATGCCCGGGCCAGGATGCCCGGCTTCTCGCTGCGGGCCTTGATGCCCAGCCGCCGCACCACCATCTGGGCCAGGTGGGAGGACACGTCCCCGAAATAGGTGGAGCGCCCGGTCTGGAAGATGGGGGGCACGATGGGCTTGCCCGCCTCGTCGTGGAGGCCCTCGCTGGCCACCACAATCACACCGCCCAGCCGGTCGTAGAGGGCCTTCACCTCGTCCAGGAACTCCTCCTCGCGGAAGGGCCGCTCCGGCGGGTAGATCAGGTGGGGGCCGTCGCCCCCCTGCTCCCGGGCCAGGGCGGAGGCCGCCGTCGTCCAGCCGGCGTTGCGGCCCAGGGCCTCCAGCACCACCACGTGGATGGGCAGGCTGCGCACGTCCACCGCCAGCTCCCGCACGGTGCCCGCCATGTACCGGGCCACGCTGCCGAAGCCGGGGCAGTGGTCGGTGACGGCGATGTCGTTGTCCATGGTCTTGGGAATGCCCATGACGGAGATGCCCCTGCCCCTGCAGGCCGCCGCCAGCTTGCCGCAGGCGTCCATGGTGCCGTTGCCGCCGTTCATGAGCACATAGCGGATGTGCTTCTCCGCCAGGATGTCCGCCATGCGGGCGTAGTCCTCTGCCTCCAGGGCGTCCCGGGAGGTGCCGATGGCGGTGGCGGGGGTGCGGGGGAGCCGCTCCAGCTCCTCCTCCGGCACGGTGCCGAAGTCCAGCAGGTTTTCCCGCAGCAGGCCGCCGGTGCCGCCGACGGCGCCGTAGACGTGCTCCACCGCGCCGCTCTGCTGCGCCTCCCGGATGGCCCCGTACAGGGAGCAGTTGAGCACGGCGGTGGGGCCGCCGCCGTGGATGATGACCAGATTGTCCTTCAAGGGGATCCCCTCCTCGTTTTGATCCAAAATCCCATGATATTCTTTATTATACCCGGGCCGTTCCCGCCCCGCAAGGAGGATTTCCCATCATACCTTTTCAGCGGACGCAAAAGCGGCGCGCTATCCGGCGCGCCGCTTGGCAAGAAAGCCTCGCAGAGTTTTGCCGCCCGCAGGCGGCAAAAAAGATTAAAAATTCCCTTCTTTCCGAGGACACAAGGTGAATTGCCCCGCAATCGAGCGCTTTCCGGCGTGCAGGCTCATTCAAAAAATTGACAGAGTCACTTTTTTGAGGCTAAAGCCACCCAGCCGTTCTGCTCCCGCCGCTCGAACACATGCAGGCCGTTTTTCTCCAGGGCGGCCTGCACCTCGTCGGCCCGGGTGTCGATGATGCCGGAGCACAGGAACACCCCATCCTCCGTCAGGAAGTCCCCCGCTTTAGCGGACAGGGGGATGATCACGTCGGCCACGATGTTGGCCAGCACCAGGGCGTACTTCTCCGTCCCCAGCCGGCTGACCAGATCCTGATCGGACAGCACGTCTCCGGCCAGCACGGTGTAGCGATCCCTTCCGACGCCGTTGAGGGCGGCGTTCTCGTAGGCCACGTCCACCGCCTTGGGGTCGATGTCCACCGCCGCGGCCTCCGACGCCCCCAGGGCCAGGGCGGCGATGGACAGGATGCCGCTGCCGCAGCCCAGATCCAGCACCGGCTGCCCGGGGACGGTATAGGCCTCCAGCCCCGCCAGGCACAGCTGGGTGGAGGCGTGGTTGCCGGTGCCGAAGGTGAGGCCGGGGTTCAGGTACAGGGGCACCTTCCCCGCCGGCACGGGCTCCTCCCGCTCCCACTCGGGCACGATGTAGAGCCGCTCTCCCACGGCCATGGGCTTGTAGTACTTCTGCCAGGAGTGAGCCCAGTCGTTCTCCCCCAGGGAGGCGGCGGTGTAGGGCAGGTCGATCCCCTCCAGCCAGCGCGCCAGCTGCTTTTTCCCGTCGTCATCGTCGGTGACGTAGAGCTTCACCCGGCACACGCCGCGCATCTGCTCCATCAGGCCCTCGTCCACATAGTCCCAGTACTGGCGGTTCTGCTCCAGGAAGGTCTTGAAGTCCTCCTCGTCCTCAATGGCCATGCCGGTGACGCCGTTGGCGGTGAGGCGGGCGCACAGGCCCTCCAGCTCCTCCTCGGTGGTGTCCAGCACCACCTCCAGCCACTTGATATCCTCCATCAGCGCTTGCTCCCCAGGAAGAACAGGGCCACGGTGCCGGGGCCGGAGTGGGCGCCGATGACGGGGCCCACGTTGTTGAGCACAACCTGCTCCACCCCGAAGCGGCGCTTCACGTCGTCGGCCACCTTCTGCGCGTCCTCCAGGCAGTCGCCGTGGCTGATGAACACCACCTGGCTGCCCGGGTCGATGGCGGTCTCCTCCATGTGGTTCACCAGGGCCTTGAGGGATGCGTTGCGGCCCCGGGCGGTGCCCACCTTCACCAGGTGGCCCTCGTCGTCCACGTGCATCACCGGCTTGATGGACAGCATGGTGCCCACCACGGCGGTGGCGGGAGAGATGCGCCCGCCCCGCTTGAGGAAGTGGAGATCATCCACGGTGAACCAGTGGCACAGGTGGAGCTTGTTGTCCTCCAGCCAGTCCCGCACCTCCTCCATGCTCTTCCCCTGGGCCTTCATCCGGGCGGCGTACCACACCAGCAGGCCCTGCCCCAGGGAGGCGCACAGGGAGTCCACCACCCAGATCTTCCGGTCGGGATACTGCTCGGACAGCTCCTGGGCGGCGATCTGGGCGGAGTGGCAGGTGGCGGACAGGCCGGAGGAGAAGGCGATAATCAGCACATCCCTCCCCGCCTGCACCAGGGGCTCCACCGCCTCGGTGTAGTCGGAGACGTTGACGGCGGAGGTGGTGGCCGTCTCCCCCGCCCGCAGCCGCCGGTAAAAGTCCTTCGGGTCGATCTCCCGGTTGTCCGGCCAGTTCCGGTAGGTCTTGTCCCCCATGTGGAAGGACAGGGGGAGCACCTCCACCCCCAGCTCCGCCACCAGCTCCGCGGTGAGATCCGCCGACGAATCGGTCAACAGGACGTAATCACTCATCAAACCATAACCTCCAGTATTCACACGTACTTGTCACAACAGGCTATTTCTTCCCCTTTTCCGGCTGGGGACGCCGCTCCCGCAGCAGCTCCAGCAGCCGCTGGCAGGCCAGGCGGTCGGCGTAGCTGCGCAGGGCCAGGGCCAGGGCCAGGCCGGGCAGCTCCTCCTCCCCGTCGGTGGCGTCCAGGCTGCCCGCCGTCACGTCCAGGGCCCGATCCAGCTCCTCCCGGAACTGCTCATACAGCTCCCGGGGCTCCCGCCCCTCCGACGCCGCGGCCAGCAGCAGGCCCGCGTCCTTTACGGACAGCACCTGCTTGAGGGCGCACAGGGCGGTGAGGTAGGCCAGATGGGTGCGGGAGTACCGCTTGCCCTCCGCCCGGGGCATGGCCCCGTCCTTGATGTAGTTGTTGACCATGGCGGAGGTGAGGCTCTCCCCCTCCCCATAGCGGATGAGCTGCCGGGGCATATAGGAGATGAGCTGATCCATATACAGCCCGATGTCGGGCAGAGCCTCCCACTCCACGGGCCGCTCCCCCTCCAGGCGCTCCTTCAGTTCGCGGATCTCCTCCAACGCTGCCCCTCCTTTCTGGTTTTGAAAATGATGCCATAGAATGTTGCCGTCATTATATCACATTGCCTACGGGGAAGTAAAGGCCATTCGGGCATGAAAAAAGCCCGGCGGAGTCACATAACAAAATTATGTGACTCCGCCGGGCTGCGGCCGGGTGTTACAGCTCCCAGTCGGCGTAATCCTCCGCCTCGGCATCGCCGTCGGCCCGCACCTTCAGCGCGTCGGGCAGCATGGTCTTGATCCTGGCCACCACGGCCATGATCTTGTCCCAGTAGAGCACAGCGGCGTAGAGCAGAGCGCTGATCACCGCCAGCGCGGCCACCAGCTTTACCAAAGCGCAGATCAATTTCTTCATAAGCCGAAAGCCTCCTTTGTCCAGGTCTCCTGGATCGGTTGTTCTCAGTTTACACGCTTCCGCCCCAAATTACAAGGGCCCGCCCCCACTTTCAGAAAACTTTTTTTCCCTTGTAATTTCGCCTGAAATAGAATACAATAAGAGGACAAAAGGCAGCCAAACCGCCCCAGCTTCAGCGGGTATCCGCTGGTATTCTCCCACGGAAAGGAAGGGATCAGCCAAATGAGGCTTCAAACCGAAAAGGGCGAGATCACCATCAGCAGCGACGTTTTCACCAACATCACCGGCGCGGCGGCCACCAACTGCTACGGCGTCAAAGGCATGGCCATGCGCTCCAAGACCGACGGCCTGGTGCATCTGCTGCGCCGGGAGTCCATGGGAAAGGGCGTCAAGATCACCTATCACGACGACTCCTCCGTCTCCATCGAGCTGCACATCATGGTGGACAACGGGGTCAACCTGATGGCGGTGAGCCGCTCCATCATGAGCGAGGTTCGCTATATCGTCAGCCGCACCACCGGCGCCGAGGTGCGCAGCGTGGATGTGTGCATCGACTCCATGGTCATCGGCTGAACCGGCCCTTGCCCATCGAAAGGAAGGAACAACAGACATGAGAGAGAGCATTGACGGAGCGTCCTTTGCCCAGGCAGTCATCCATGCGGCGGCCTCCCTCAATCTGCGCAAGCAGGAGATCAACGAGCTGAACGTCTTCCCCGTGCCCGACGGGGACACCGGCACCAACATGAGCCTGACCATCGGCACCGCCGCCACGGAGCTGCGCAAGAAGCAGCCCCGCACCGTGGGCGAGGCCGCGTCCACCACCGCCTCCGCCCTGCTGCGGGGCGCCCGGGGCAACTCCGGCGTGATTCTGTCCCTCCTGTTCCGCGGCCTGTCCAAGGCCGTGAAGGACAAGGACACCATCGACGGCCGGGATCTGGCCATCGCCCTGGACTTCGGCGTGGCCGCCGCCTACAAGGCGGTGATGAAGCCCGCCGAGGGCACCATCCTCACCGTCTCCCGGCTGGCCGCCGCCAAGGCGGCCGACGCCGCCCGGCAGACCCCCAACGATCCGGAGGCCGTGCTGGCCGCCGCCATCGCCGAGGGCCAGCTGGCCCTGGAGCACACCACCGAGATGAACCCCGTGCTGAAAAAGGCCGGGGTGGTGGACGCCGGCGGCAAGGGCTTCCTGGTGATCCTCCAGGGCATGCTGGACTCCCTGCGTGGGGAGCCCATGCCGGAGGAGGAGGGCGGTTCCGGCGCCGCTTCGGATCAAAAGACCGACTACGCCGCCATCGCCGCCGAGGAGATCACCTTCACCTTCGACACGGTGTTCATCGTCCGCAAGGACGACCCCCACAAGGGGCTGGAGGCCTTTGAGGCCTATCTGAACAGCATCGGCGACAGCCTGGTCATCGGCGAGGATGACGACTGCTTCAAGGTTCACGTCCACACCGACATCCCCGGTGCCGCCCTCACCGAGGCCCAGAAGTACGGCACCCTGGAGCTGGCCAAGATCGAGAACATGCGCACCCAGGCGGAGGATCTGGCCGCCGGGCGGCACATCCAGAGCACCGACGATCTGGACGCGGTGGAGGCCGAGCTGGAGGGGGAGCCCGCCCCCGGCGGCCGGAAGATCGCGGCGCCGGAGAAGAAGTACGGCGTGGTGGCGGTGGCGGCCGGCGACGGCCTGGCCGCGGTGTTCAAGGATCTGGGGGCCGACGGGGTCATCAGCGGCGGCCAGACCATGAACCCCTCCACCGACGACATCCTCCGGGAGATCGACGCCACCCCGGCGGAGATCGTCTTTGTCCTGCCCAACAACAAGAACATCATCATGGCCGCCGAGCAGTGCATCCGCCTGGTGGAGGGCAAGCAGGTGGTGGTGCTCCCCACCAAGACGGTGCCCCAGGGCATCTCCGCCCTGATGGTGATGGATCCCGAGGCGGACACCGAGGCCAATGTCCAGGCCATGCAGGAGGCCCTGAGCCGGGTGCACACCTCGGAGATCACCTACGCCGCCCGGGACAGCGACTTTGACGGCTTTGCCATCAAGCGGGGGGACTATCTGGCCCTCACCGAGCACCAGCTCTTCGGCACCGACCGGAAGGTGGAGAAGCTGCTGCGCCGCCTGGCGGAGGCCGACGACCAGCAGAACGCCGAGTTTATCAACATCTTCTACGGGGAGGACGTGACGGAGCGGGAGGCCCAGAAGGCCCTCAAGCTCTTCACCGAGTGCTGCCCCAACGCGGAGATCACCCTGCTCTCCGGCGGGCAGCCGGTGTACTACTACATGATCTCCGCCGAGTAAGCCGCAGGAGACCAGCAAAATACCGCCCCGGCTGCTGCAGCCGGGGCGGTATTTTTTGCTGGTTCGGCTCTCTGCCCCGGGGGCGGCCGCTCAGCTCAGGGTGCCGTTGACATCCTGGGGATTCAGGATGGTGATGCGTCCCTCCATGGCGGGGGCGACGGTGCCCTGCTCCTGGATGTACTGGGAGATCACGGTGCGGTAGTAGTCGTTGGTGCGGTACACCAGGCGGCAGCCGGGCAGCTCCTGGGCGGCCGTCTCGCTGTTGGAGGAGGCGCCGTCGGGGTTGAGCACGTTGAGCATGGTGTACCCGTCGCCGCCGCCGCACATGAAGTCGTTGCAGGCCAGGGTGTACCAGGCGTTCAGATCCAGGGGGGTGCCGTCGGCCATGGTGACGGAGACGATGCGCTCGCCGGCGGGCTTGGAGGCGTCAAAGGTGTACTGGATGCCGGAGACCTGGGGGAATTTGCCGTTGAGCTCGGGATAGGCGTCCACGCCGTTCTCCAGGGCGTCCCACACGGTCTGGCCGGTGACCTCCACCAGGGTGACCTTGTTGTCGAAGGGCAGCATGCCGAAGATGTCGCCCACGGTCACATCGCCGGCGGTCAGGCCGGCCCGGATGCCGCCGCCGTTCTGGATGGCGATGTCGGCGTCACAGTAGTCCCGCAGGGCGTCGGCGGCCAGGTTGCCCAGGGGGCTCTCCTGGGCGCGGACAAGGGCGCTGGACCAGGGGATGTCGGAGGCGCACTGGCCGATGACCACGTCCATCTGGGCGTCCAGATCCGCCTGGTAGTCGGCGATGATGGCGCTGACCTCGGGATCCTCGGGCACGTTAGAGGAGAGGATGATCTGGTTGAAGGTGTAGCCCAGCAGCTCCCCGTCCTTCACGTTCAGGTTGGTCTGGTTGACGCAGGTGCCCACGCCGCCGGGGTTGACCACCACGGTGCCCTCGATGTTCAGGGGGCGGCCGAAGGTGTCATTGCCGCCGCCGATCTCCATGTCGATGCCGTCAATGCGGGTGGGAACCTCGTTGTTGGCGCCGTGGAGATGCGCCAGCATGATGACCAGATCGGCCTCCGCGTTGGCCTGATCCACCACCTGCTGGCCCACCTCCCAGTGGTCGTGGAACTCGATGTCCTGGGTGTTGGAGTAGTGGGTGGTGGCCTTGCTGCCGTCGTCGGTCAGGCCCACGATGGCCACCTTCAGGCCGCCCACCTCCTTGACGATGTAGGGCTCAAACTGCTCGGGATAGGTGCCGTCCTTCCAGTAGGTGTTGGCGGAGAGCATGGCGTACTCGGCCCGCTCCGCCAGGGAGAGCAGGTTGTCAAAGGCATAGTCGAAGTCGTGGTTGCCCAGCACGGTGGCGTCATAGCCCTGGGCGTTCATCACGTCCACGCTGGACTGGCCCTGGGACATGTTGGCCAGGTCGGTGTTGTAGGGGGAGTCGCCGCCGTCCAGCACCAGGGTGTTGGGGTTGCGGCGCTCGGCCTCGTCAAAGAGCCAGGCCGCCTTGGCGGAGCCGCCCACCTCGATGCTGGAGCCGGAGGGGGTGTAGGGCACCATGTGGCCGTGGATGTCGGAGGTGGACATGGTGGTGATGATGGTCAGATCCTTGACGGCGGTGTCCAGCACATAGGCCGCCTCCCCCCGAGTGATCACCGTGTTGTCCAGGGTCAGGCCGGCGGGCAGCAGGCCGTCCTCCGCGCCCTGGGCCAGGAAGTCCATGTCCTTGTCGGCGCCGTAGACCGCCTTCATCGCCGCCAGGGCGAACTCGGCGCGTGTCATGGTCTGCTCACCGCGGAACTCCCCGTCGATCTGATCCATGAGGCGGGCCTCCAGCACGGTGTTGGCCGCCGTCTCCGCCCAGGTGTCCACGGCGTCGGGGGCGGCGGGCATGAGCACCGCGTCCAGGGTGGCCACGGTGGTGTCGGTGGAATAGAACTGCTTGGTCACCGGCTCGGGCATGGTGCCGTCCTCATTGGCCTCGGGGGCGGGGGCCTCCATGGAGAACACGGGAACCAGGTCAAAGGCCTCATACAGCAGGGAGGCCGCGGCGGAACGGGTCAGGGGGTCGTCGGGGCGGTAGGCGCCGGTGCCGTCGCCCCGGATGATGCCCTCTTCGGCCAGGCGCTGGATGCTCTCGGCATAGGTGCCGGAGGCGTCGCTGACTGAGGCGGCGGAGGCCGGCACAGCCAGGGACAGGCTGACAGCCGCGGCCAGCGCCAGGGCGGAAATACGGAAGTGCTTCATGTCTGGGGTCTCTCCTTTCATCTCTGCGCGGGCGGGCCAGTCCGCCCGCATATCTGCATTGTAGCACAGCCGCCCCGCCGCCACAAGTAAAGTTCCTGTAATCGGACTGTAAAAAAGGGCCGCCCGGCTTCGCCGGACGGCCCTCAGCGTGTCGAAAACCCTCCCCGGAGGAAAGCCTCGCAGAGTTCCTGCGGCCGCAGCCGCAGGAATCAAATGAAAATCCGTCATTTCCGGGGACATGCGCCTCGGAAATGACACTTCTCATGGGGGAAGGGGTGACTTTTTCTCAAGAAAACGAACCCCTTCCACCATGCAATCTTTCTCGAAAAAGCGGCAAAGCCGCTTTTTCGACAGTCTCAGGGCGGCCCTTCTGCGTATGTTTTTACAGCACTTTGGACAAAAACTCGCGGGTTCGCTCCTCCCTGGGGTTGGCGAAGAAGGCGTGGGGCTCGTTCTGCTCCAGGATGTGGCCGCCGTCCATGAAGAGGACGCGGCTGCCCACCTCCCGGGCAAAGCCCATCTCGTGGGTGACCACCACCATGGTCATGCC
>DGYMJ06203__coassemble_291_pt1 | contig 91099 bp, 98 predicted proteins | sample DGYMJ06203__metabat2_low_PE_040 | metagenome-assembled genome bin DGYMJ06203 | reverse complement strand
GGCCTTATCCTTCATCCTTTTTCTTCACTTGTCCAATATGTATTGTAATCCTACAGTACCAGTAGGCGGGAATAAAAATTTATCTTGACAGCGGACTGTGCTTCTGCTATAATATCAGAGCAAAATAAAGCAGGAACGGTACCCCCTTCCTCACCTCCCGCCCACGGCAAAGAGGTCAATCGGACTGTGCGCACACGGAATTTCTCCGGGTGTGCTTGGCTGTGATGCGGGTGCCGTTCTGGCAGCCGTTTTTTTGTGTTCATTTGAGAATTGGAGGTGCTTTCGTATCAGCAAACAGGGTCATCAAATCAACGAGGAGATCCGTGACAAAGAGGTCCGGCTGGTCTCTGAGACCGGCGAGCAGCTGGGCATCATGTCCGCCCGGGACGCGCTGGAGCGCGCTGCGGAGGCCAACCTGGATCTGGTGAAGATCTCCCCCACCGCCAATCCCCCCGTGTGCAAGCTCATGGACTACGGCAAGTACAAGTTCGAGCAGACCAAGCGGGAGAAGGAGGCGCGGAAGAACCAGCACATTGTGGAGATCAAGGAAGTGCGCATGTCCCCCAGCATCGACGTGAACGACTTCAACGTGAAGCTGCGCAACGCCCAGAAGTTCCTGGCCGAAGGCAACCGGGTGAAGGTCACCGTCCGATTCCGGGGCCGCGAGATGGCGCACACGGACATCGGAAAGGGCCTGCTGCTCAAGTTCGCGGAGCAGTGCGCCGAGGTCGCCGCGTTGGACAAGGAGCCCAAGCTGGACGGACGGCACATGTCCATCTTCCTCTCCCCCAAGGTTGCCAAGGAAGCCAAGAAGAACTGAGCGCGAGCCCGCACTTTGAATTGAACAGAAAAGGAGTTTACCACCATGCCTAAGCTGAAAACCCACAGCGGCGCGAAGAAGAGATTCAACCTGACCAAGTCCGGCAAGGTCAAGCGCGCCCATGCCAACAAGCGCCACCTGCTCAACGGCCACGGAAAGGACACCAAGCGCAAGAGAGGCCTCCGCGCCGGCGCGTATGCGGACAAGACCAACGCGCCCGCCATCAAGCGCATGATCCCCTACAAATAATCTTTACCTGAATATAGGAGGCTTTTTACAATGGCTAGAGTTAAAGGCGCGATGATGACGCGCAAGAGAAGAAATAAGGTCCTCAAGCTGGCCAAGGGCTACTGGGGCGCCAAGAGCAAGCACTTCAAGATGGCCAACGAGCAGGTCATGAAGTCCCTGAGCTACGCCTACACCGGCCGCCGGCTGAAGAAGCGTGACTTCCGCTCCCTGTGGATCACCCGCATTTCCGCCGCCTGCAAGATGAACGGCATGAACTACTCCACCTTTATGAACGGTCTGAAGAAGGCCGGCGTGGAGATCAACCGCAAGATGCTGGCGGAGCTGGCTGTCAACGACAAGGCCGCGTTCACCGCCCTCACTGAGATGGCCAAGGCCAAGCTGGCCTGAGCCTGTATCCAGCAAACTCTTAAACCGCCGCGGCAGAGCCGCGGCGGTTTTTTTCGTCCCCGCCTCCGGGCGGCGCGGCACGGGGCAATACCCTCTGTATAATCCTTTGCCCCATGGCGGAAGAACTGCAAATTCTCCGCTTGCAGGCCGGGTATTTCCCGCCTCCGTCCCAGGGAGTCCTGCATTCTGTTCCGAAGGAAAGTTCCGGATTTTCTCTTCTATGGCCAGTTTTCCACACTTTCCGGACACTATTCTTCTTGCCATCTACTTGACATAATTTTTACAATGTAACCTCTCTACAGAGCGTTATGCACATTGTCCACCTTGTTTTCCACACCCCTTCCCCCTTAGGCACCTGTGGTTTTATCCACTTATCCACCGGATTTTCCACCCGCTTCAATTGAAGTCCGGGGTCTTTCCGCGCCGGTCAGTTTAGTAGACATAACGCATTTTTTCTGCTCTGCTGCACCTCCGGGACGCCGCGCCTTCATATCCGCCTGGCCCACTTTTCGACAAAAAAGCATCCGCCGTGTGCGGATGCTTTTTTATTCAGCCCAGCTCGATAGAGCGGGTGGCGTAGGCGTTGAGATCCAGGCCAGCCCGCCGGCCCGCCTGGTATTCGTAATAGGCCTGGCAGCCGATCATGGCCCCGTTGTCCCCACACAGGGACAGCTCGGGCAGGTATAGCTTGTCGCCGCTCCGGCGGCAGGCGCGCTCCAGATCCGCCCGGATGCGGGTGTTGGCCGCCACGCCGCCGGCCACGGCCACCTTGCCGTAGCCCAGGCGTTTGGCGGCCTCCATGGTGCGGGGCACCAGGGTATCGCTGACCGCGGCGGCGAAGGAGGCCGCCAGGCCGGGCAGATCCAGGGTCTCCCCCTTCTGCTGGGCATTGTGGGCCAGGTTGAGCACCGCCGTTTTGAGCCCCGAGAAGGACATGTCCAGGGGGGCGTCGGCCACGTGGGCCCGGGGCAGCTCATAGCGGGTGTCGTCCCCGCCCTGGGCCAGCCGGTCCATAGGGGCCCCGCCGGGGTAGCCGATTCCCAGCACCCGGGCCACCTTGTCGAAGCACTCACCGGCGGCGTCGTCCCGGGTGGCCCCCAAAATCCTCATGCGGGTGTAGTCCTGCACGTCCACGATCATGGTGTTGCCGCCGGAGACGCACAGGCAGACAAAGGGGGGCTCCAGCTCCGGGTGGGTGATGTAGTTGGCGGCGATGTGCCCCCGGGTATGGTGGACGGGGATCAGCGGCACCCCCAGGGCGTAGGCCGCCGACTTGGCGAAGTTCACCCCCACCAGCAGGGCGCCGATGAGGCCGGGGGCGTAGGTGACGGCCACCGCGTCGATGTCAGCGCGGGTGAGTCCCGCCTGCTCCAGGGCCTGATCCGTCAGGCCGGCGATGGCCTCCACGTGCTTGCGGGAGGCGATCTCGGGCACCACGCCGCCGTAGGTGGCGTGCATGTCCGCCTGGGAGGCGATGGCGTCGGACAGGACGGTGCGGCCGTCCCGCACCACCGCGGCGGCGGTCTCGTCACAGGAGGATTCGAAGGCCAGAATATTCATCGGAATCAGTCCTTTCTTGCTGGGGTGGGCTTCTCAGTCGGGATGTGGATCACCCGTCGGAAGAGCAGGGGCGGCACCTCGCTCTGGTAGAGGGCCCGGTGGGCGGCCTGGAGCCGCTCCGCCTCTTGGGGGCCGGCCGCGGGCCAGGAGAGCATGGCGTAGCGCACGCCGAACAGGACGGCCTGATAGCCCAGCGGGGCGAACCCGGCCCGCCGGTAAAAATGCAGCCGCCGTTGGCGCAGGGCGTTCTCCCCCGGCGGCGCGCTCTCCTCCGGGGCCTCCACCTCCGCCAGCAGGGGCACGGGGCCATACTGCCCCTTGACCAGCTCCAGGGCGCGGGTGCCGTGCCCCTGCCCCCGCGCGTCCCGGCACACGGCCAGGTAGTCCAGCAAAGCGCAGTCCGCCCCCCGCCACAGGAACGCGTAGGCCGCCAGGGCGTCCCCGTCAAACACGCCCCAGGTGTCGTAGTCCCCCCGCCGCCGCAGGCGGAGGATGGCGGAGAGGGGGCGCCGCTCCGCAGGCGGGAAATCCTCCGCCACATGCTCCCGGTAAAGCCGCCGCAGCCGGGGCTCGGTCAGCGGGCGCAGCTCAAGCGTCATGCCGGAGCACCACCGTCATCAGCAGGGCGTCCTCGCCCTCCTCCCGGTAGTAGTTCTTACGGCGGCCCACCACCTCAAACCCCAGCTTCTCGTAGAGGCCGATGGCCGGGGCATTGCCCGCCCGCACCTCCAGGGTGAGGAAGGCCAGCTTCTCCCTGCCGTCGTCCAGAAAACGGCGCAGGAGGGCCTCCGCCGCCCCATGGCGGCGGAACTGCGGCGCGACGGCAATGCGCTCCAGGGTGCCCTCGTCCAGCACGGTGCGTACCTCCCCGTAGCCCAGCAGGGTTCCGTCCTCCCCCACCGCGGCCAGCAGGGTGAGCAGCTCATTGTCCAGATCCTCCGCCAGGGCCTTCTCCGTCCAGGGGTGGGAGAAGCAGGCCCGCTCCAGCACCGCCGCCTGGGGGAGCTGGGCGGGCGTCATGGGGATGATTTGATACTCCATGGGCGCCCCCTCAGCCGAACAGGGCGTTCACCAGCAGGCCCACCAGCTGCACCACAAAGAGGACGGTGCCCACCAGCAGGGCGGCCATGCCGGCCAGCCGAGTCCAGGCCAGACGCCGGCGCACCATGGCGTTGAGCCTCCACTGGAGGCGCTTGAACCGGGCGGGGAAGAGAAGCATGTACGCGCCCAGAACCGCCAGGGCCAGCCCCAGCAGGCAGAGCAGAACTTGTGCAATCATAGGTCTAACCTCATTTCATCCAGTAGGGGGCCTCCGGCACCTGGCCGGGGGCGGGGTCGATGACGGTGTCGGGTCGGCCCGGGCCGTAGATGGCCCGGTGGGCGGCCTTTACCGGCTCCAGATCCTCCGGGGCGGGGCCCAGCACAAAGACCTGGCACACCAAGCCGCAGTTGAAGCTTCTGTACACCGGGGTGCAGCCGTTGCGGCGGTAGAAGTCCAGCCGGCGCAGGCGGATGGGCCGTTCCTCCTCCGGGCCGCCGGAGTCCTCCGCCTCCGCCTCGATAATCAGCACCGCCTGTCCCGCCAGCCGCGCCGAGAGCAGCGCCAGCAGCCGGCCGCCCAGTCCGCCGTTCCGGCGGGCGGCGGTGACGCCCAGGTAGTCCAGCAGCACACAGCCCGGCCAGTCCGGGGCGCTCCACAGGGCCGCATAGCCCAGCAGATCGGGGCCGTCATACAGGCCCAGCACCTCATACCGCCCGGCCTCCGCCAGGGACAGGATATCCGCCAGGGGCTTGCACTCGCACTCGGGGAAGGTGGTGCACAGCTCGTTTTCATACCAGTCCGCCCAATCGGCGGCGGGAATGGGGCGCAGTTCCATGCAGCTCCTCCTTTGCCTCTATCCCAGGCCCGCGGCCTCCAGGATCAGGGAGATGACAGAGACCAGAATCACCACCGCAGGGATGATGATCATGGCCCTCCCCAGCACCGTTACGGTCGCCAGATAGTGCTTGGACGGCTCGCCCCCCTCTGTATCCAGGGAGTGCTTCAGCTTCCAGCACAGCTCCGGCTTGCGCACCATGAAAATGCCCACGGCGATGATGACAGCCGAAACCAGGCAGATTTCGAGATAATCCATACAGGTCCCCCCTCACTTGGCATGGCCGCTGGTATGCAGGGCGGGGGCTTGCCCCCGCCGCGCCTCCGCCGGCTATTCCTTGGCCTCCGCCCAGCTCCGGCCCGCATGGGCCTCGGCGGTGAGGGGGAGGGCCAGCTCCACCACGTGCTCCATCTCCCCCTCCAGCAGTTTCTTCACCCGCTGGGTCTCCCCCTCCGGGCACTCCACGATCAGCTCGTCGTGAACCTGGAGCACCAGCCGGGCCTCCAGCCCCTCAGACAGCAGCTTGTCCCGCACCTTGATCATAGCCAGCTTGATGATGTCGGCGGCGGTGCCCTGGATGGGCATGTTCAGGGCCACCCGCTCCCCGAAGGAGCGCAGGTTGAAGTTGGAGGATTTCAGCTCCGGCAGCCACCGGCGGCGGCCCATGAGGGTGGATACCCAGCCGTTCTCCTTGGCCTGTTCCACCACACGGGTCATATAGGCGTGGACGCCGGAGTACTTCTCAAAATACTTCTCCATATACTCCCTGGCCTCGGCACGGGTGACCCCGATGTCCTGAGACAGGGAGAAGTCGGAGATGCCGTAGACGATGCCGAAGTTCACCGCCTTGGCCCGGCGGCGCATCTCGTGGGTGACGGACTCCGGGGGCACGCCGAACACCTGGGAGGCGGTGACGGTGTGGATGTCCTCCCCGGAGCGGAAGGCGGCGATCATATGCTCGTCCCCGGCGATGTGGGCCAGCAGGCGCAGCTCGATCTGGGAGTAGTCCGCGTCCACCAGCACCTTCCCCTCCGGGGCCACGAACATACGGCGCAGCTCCGCCCCCAGCTCAGTGCGCACCGGGATGTTCTGGAGGTTGGGCTCGGTGGAGGAGAGCCGCCCGGTGGCGGTGACGGTGTTCTGGAAGGAGGTGTGGATGCGCCCGTCAGGGGCGATCACCTTCATCAGCCCGTCCACGTAGGTGGATTTCAGCTTGGCCAGCTGCCGGTAGTCCAGCACCGCCTCCACAATGGGGTGCTTACCCCGCAGCTTCTCCAGCACCTCGGCGCTGGTGGAGTACCCCGTCTTGGTCTTCTTCACCGGGGGCAGGCCCAGCTTGTCAAAGAGGATGTGGCCGAACTGCTGGGTGGAGTTGATGTTGAAGGTCTCCCCCGCCAGATCGTAGATGAGGGCCTCGTCGGCCCGGATGCGCTCATCCAGCAGGGCGCCGAAGGCGGCCAGAGCCTGCCGATCCACCAGCATACCCAGGTGCTCCATCTCCGCCAGCACCGGGCAGAGGGGGAGCTCCACGCCGTAGTAGAGGTCGTGCATGCCCAGCTCCTCCAGCCGGGGAGCCAGAACCTGTTTCAGCGCCCCGATCAGGGCGGTGTGGCTCATGAGGGCCCCCAGCACCGCCCCCTGGTCGGCCAGGGGGGTGAAGGCATCGGCGGCCAGATAGGTGTCCTTGGCCTTGGGAAACTCGTGATTGAAGTAGGTCATGCCCAGCTTTTCCAGCTCGTAGCTGCCGTCGGTGGGGGCCAGCAGATAGGCGGCCAGGGCGGTGTCGAACACAAAGCCCGCCCCGGCGATGCCCTCGTCCAGCAGCCGGGACAGGAGGGCCTTCACGTCGTGGGCGTTCTTTTTGATGTCGGCGGCAAAGAGGGCCTTCAATCCCTCGTTATACCCCTCCAGGGCGTCGGCACGGAGGACGGCGGCGCGGGAGGCGTTTCCCCCCTCCCACCATTCCACGCACACCACATTCAGATCCGGGGTGGCCAGCACATCCACGCTGTCCAACCCCCGCCACAGGGCCAGCAGCTCCTCCAGCCGGGCGGAATCCGCCACCACCTCGCTCTCACAGGCGCCGGAGAAGGCCGCCTCCCCCGCCGGGGCGTCCCCCTGGACAGCCTTGAGGCCCAGTTTGTCGATGAGCTTGGCAAACTCCAGCTTGAGCAGCAGCTCGTACAGGGCGGGGCCGTCGGGCTCCTTCCGCCTGGCGTCCTCGGGGGTGAAGTCGATGGGCGCGTCGGTGTGGATGGTGGCCAGCTCGTAGGACAGCTTGGCCTGCTCCGCCCCCTCGGCCAGCTTTTTGAGCACCGCCGGCTTGGCCTCCAGGGTGTCCAGCCCGGCGTAGATGGCCGACACGCTCTGGTAGCGCTGGATTAAGTCCATGGCGGTCTTTTCCCCGATGCCCTTCACGCCGGGGATGTTGTCGCTGGCGTCCCCCATGAGGGCCTTCAGGTCGATGATGTGGATGGGGTCGAAGCCGTACTGCTCCCGGAAGCTGTCGGGGGTCATCTCCCTGGTGGTGGTCTGCCCCATGCGGGTGGACACCAGCTTCACCCGGGTGGACTCGGTGACCAGCTGGAGGGAGTCCTTGTCGCCGGTGACGATGACCGTGTCCCACCCGGCGGCGGTGTCCCGGGCGGCGATGGTGCCGATGAGATCGTCGGCCTCCCACCCGTCCAGCTCGTACCGGGGGATGTTCATGGCGTCCAGCACGTCCTTGATCACCGGCAGCTGGGCGGCCAGCTCGTCAGGCATGCCCTTGCGCTGGGCCTTGTACCCCTCGTAGGCCAGGTGGCGGAAGGTGGGGGCCTTCCGGTCGAAGGTGACGCACAGGGCGTCCGGCTTCTCCTCGTCGGTCAGCTTGAGCAGGATGTTGAGGAACCCGTACACGGCGTTGGTGGGCAGCCCGTCCTTGGTGGTGAGCAGCTTGATGCCGTAGAACGCCCGGTTGAGGATGGAGTTGCCGTCGATGACCATCAGCTTCATGGAAGTGCCTCCCGTTTGTGAGTCGGACATAAGTGGTAATATTATACCATATAACATTATTTTACGCAATAAAGCGTGGGCCCGATACCATCGGGCCCACGCCGTTTTATTGTTCTCAGTCCGCAGAGGAATCCGGCCGGCCATCAGCCGGCTCAGACACCACGGATACTCCGGCCTCCTCAAAGGTCTCACCTGCGGCGGCCACGTTGGCTACCCACACGGGTTTCCCGTCCTCGTCCAGGGTGACGATTACCTGGGCCTGGCTGCCGTTGTCGGTGTCCTCCCAGACATACCGGCCGTCCTCAGCCAGCGCGCCGGTGATGTCGGTCTCCGCCCCGTCCACGGTGAGGATGGTGCGGCCGGCCCGCTCCTCCACAGACACTTCTGGGAAGCGCAGGGCGGTGATCTGGGAGCCGTCCTCCATGATCAGCTCCTCCTGATAGTCGCTCACCACCACGGCCGAGCGTATGGACAGCACGATCCCCTCCAGGAACTCCGGGTTTGCGGCGCTGGCACCCACTACGGTCAGCGCGCACAGGGCGGCCGCCGCCAGCCCCACCCGCAGGGGGCGGCGGACGGCGCGCTTCTTGTTCTGTTCTGTCATATGAATGACCTCCTGTAATTTCTCCTCGGAGACATGCATCTCCGAGCAGGCCTCGTGATAGAGCTTTGGATCAAACATAACTGGATCCCTCCTCTTCTTCCCCGTCCCCGGACAGGGTGCGGCGCAGCCGATCCCGGGCCCGCTGCAGCCAGGTCTGTACCGTGGACTCCTTGGCGCGGAGGGCCGCGGCGACCTCCTTGACGGAGCAGCCCTCGTAGTAGTAGAGATAGATGGTCAGGCGGTACTTGGGCTCCAGGGCCATGACGGCCTGGAACAGCTCGGCTTTGGCCGGATCCTCCTCAGCCGGACACTCCGTCCACTCCTCCAGGGGCACGGAGCGCCGCCGCCAGGCCGAGCGGAGCAGCCGCCGGCTCTCATTCACCGCCACCCGCAGCAGCCAGTGCTTCCGGTGCTCCTCGCTGTCAAACCGCCCGCCCTGCTGATAGAGTCTGAGCAGCACGGTCTGTGTCACGTCCTCCGCGTCCGCCCGGTTCCGGAGGGCGTGGAAGGCCACCCGGTAGAGCATGTCCCCGTAGCGCCGCACCACCTGCTCGAACGTCTCCTCTGTCATGGGCATCCCCCTTCTTTCGGTCGTCTTGGAAAGGCCTTTCACTGTGAATACCCCCGTCAGGGCGGAAATATCTCACCGTGGCGGAATTTTTTCTCCGGATTTTGGACGCAGAAAAGCGGTATGGGTTCCCCCATACCGCTTCTTTGCCGTCAGTGGACGGCTGTCCGGCCGTCCCGGAGCATGTCGTCTGCGGCATTTTTGGCCTTGTCCGCCGCGCCCCTGACCGCGTCGCCCACGCCCTCCGCCGCATCCTTGACGGCGTCGCCGGCGTTTTTGGCCGCGTCCTTCAAGTCATCGCCCGCGCTCCCCGGCTCCGCCGTGCCGCCGGGAACCGGCGTGTCGGTGGCGGTAACCGGCGGCGTGGCCTCGGGGCTGACGTGGGGGCTGGCGGTGGCCGCCGGGGTGTGGGTAGGCGTGACGGCGGGGGCGTCCTCCCGGGCGCAGGCCGCCAGGGGCAGCAGCAGGGCCGCCCCCAGCGCCAGAGCAATTCCAATGCGTTTCATGTGTGTTCCTCCTCCATGATTTACAAAGGGGTCTGTCACAAATGGCTTCACCCGCAGCTAGTATGTGCCGCGGCGGCGGATTTAGCCCCGGCAAGAAATGTTTTGGAAAAAAGGGGTTGCATTTTCCTAACAGCTGTGCTATCATATCAATAACAGTAATAGTTACTGTTTATTTTCGTCGAAAAGAGGTGGCCTATGAACGGCAAGCGATACTCACGTCAGCGGGAGCTGATCTACCAGGCCCTGCGCCAGACGGACGAGCACCCCACGGCTGAGATGGTGTACCGCTGGCTGAAGCCGGAGAATCCCGCCCTGAGCCTCGGCACGGTTTACCGAAATCTGAACCTGCTGGCGGACGAGGGTGTGATCCGACGGATGGCCTTTCCCGTGGAGCGGTACGACGCCAAAACCGCGCCCCATCCCCACTTCTGCTGCGACCAGTGCGGCGGGGTGTACGATCTGGAGCTGCCCTACGATCCGGAGCTGGATCGCCAGGCGCTGCTCTCCAGCGGGCATGATGTGACGGGGCACGAGCTCACCTTCCACGGCCTTTGCAAAAAATGCAAGCCGCTGCACTGAGCCCTGCCCAGCGGCATACCGCCGCTTGAAAAACAAACCAAAGAGTATTATAATAGCAGAACCACGAATGATTCAGGAAAGGACGTTGATTTTCATGGAGTTCAAGCTGTATTACTGCACCCACTGCGGCAACATCATCTTCAAGGTTGTGGACAAGGGCGTGCCCGTCATGTGCTGCGGCCAGAAGATGGAGGAGCTGGTTCCCAACACCACCGACGCGGCCCAGGAGAAGCACGTGCCCGTGGTGGAGAAGACCCCCCACGGCAGCGGCAGCTCCGTCACCGTGAAGGTGGGCAGCGTGGAGCACCCCATGCTCCCCGAGCACTACATCTCCTTTATTGCCGCGGTGGACGGCGACACCGTCACCATGAAGTTCCCCAAGCCCGGCGACAAGCCCGAGCTGAAGACCTTCGTGCGGGGCGACAAGGTGGAGGCCTACGAGATCTGCAACCTCCACGGCTACTGGAAGGGCGAGGGCTGAGGGCTCTCACCTGATAAAATCTGATTGAGAAAGGAAGGCTGAGTCACATGGAACTGAAGGGCAGCAAGACCGAGGCCAATCTCTGGAAGGCGTTTGCCGGGGAGAGTATGGCCCGCAACAAGTACACCTATTTCGCCAGCAAGGCCAAGAAAGAGGGCTTTGAGCAGATCGCGGCCATCTTTGAGGAGACCGCCGGCAACGAGAAGGAGCACGCCAAGCTGTGGTTCAAGGAGCTGGGCGGCATCGGCGACACCGCCGCCAACCTGAAGGCCGCCGCCGCCGGCGAGAACGAGGAATGGACTCAGATGTACAAGGAGATGGCCGAGACCGCCAAGGCCGAGGGCTTTGAGAAGCTGGCCTTCCTGTTCGAGGGCGTGGGCAAGATCGAGAAGGAGCACGAGGAGCGCTACCTGACCCTTCTGAAGAACCTGGAGGAGGGCAAGGTGTTCGAGAAGGACGGCGAGTACGTCTGGAAGTGCCGCAACTGCGGCCACATCCACTTCGGCCGCACCGCGCCGGAGGTTTGCCCCGTGTGCGCCCATCCCCAGGCCTATTTTGAGCTCCAGGCCAAGAATTATTGAGCATACATCCGCCCCCGCCGGCCGGCGGGGGCGCTTCTTTTGCCGGAGGGACGGCGGACAGCCTCAGTCCGGCGCAAAAATCCCGGCCCCGAAGCAGCGCTTCGGGGCCGGGATCGGTTTTCTCTCTTATTTCCCCCGGTTGAAGATCTTGAAGATGTCCTCAAAGGGGTCGTCCTCCGCGGGGGCGGCGGGCTCGGCCTTGTCCTGGGGCTGGGCCTCGGCCTTCTTCTCCCCGGCGGCGGTGAAGGGCTTGTTGGGCATGGCGCCCTCCCGCTCCTCAAAGCCGGTGGCGATGACGGTGACGCGGATCTCGTCCTCCAGCGTGTCGTCGAAGGCGGCGCCGAAGATGATGAGGGCGTCGGGGTGGGCGGCCTGCTGCACCAGGTTGGCGGCGGTCTCCACCTCCTCCAGGCCGATGTCCATGGAGCCGGTGACGTTGACCAGCACGCCCTTGGCGCCGTTGATGGAGGTCTCCAGCAGGGGGCTGGAGATGGCCATCTTGGCGGCCTCCTCGGCCTTGTTCTTGCCGGCGGCCCGGCCCACGCCCATGTGGGCCATGCCCGCGTTCTGCATGACAGCGGTGACGTCGGCGAAGTCCAGGTTGATGAAGCCGGTGTTCTTGATCAGATCCGAGATGGACTGCACCGCCTGGCGGAGCACGTCGTCGGCGATCTCGAAGGCGTTGGCGAAGGTGATCTTCTGGTCGGTGGCGAACTTCAGCCGCTCGTTGGGGATGATCACCAGGGAGTCCACCCGGGTGCGCAGCTCCTCAATGCCCTTCTCGGCCTGGAGCATGCGGCGGCGGCCCTCAAAGTTGAAGGGCTTGGTGACCACGCCCACGGTGAGTATGCCCATCTCCTTGGCGATGTCGGCCACGATGGGGGCCGCGCCGGTGCCGGTGCCGCCGCCCATGCCGGCGGTGATGAAGACCATGTCCGCGTCCTCCAGGGCCTTGGACACGGCGCTGCGGCTCTCCTCGGCGGACTTGCGCCCCACCTCCGGATCACTGCCTGCGCCCTGGCCACCGGTGAGCTTTTCACCGATCTGGATCTTCTGGGTGGCGCTGGAGACGGCCAACGCCTGCTTGTCCGTATTGACCGCGATGAAATCCACACCCTTGGTGCCGGACTTCACCATCCGGTTGACCACATTGTTGCCGCCGCCGCCGACGCCAATGACCTTGATGGTAACGACCGTATCCGGGCCGGTATCCAGTCCAAACGCCATAACTGCTCCTCCTATGTGAAACCAATTCGTAAAATATGCGCAGGTTCTGCCGGAAAAGGACTTATTTTGTGGTGTCCTCCCCGGGCGTAACTACATCTTGCCTTATTTTATCGCTCTTTTGCCTGGAGGTCAAGAGTTCCCGCCGGATTTCCGCAAAGTTTTGGAACATCCTTGTGCCGAACACCACCACGGCGGCCAGGTAGAGGGGCAGGCCCAGCTTCTGGCCCAGCCAGGCCAGGAACACGGCGATAAACGCATTGCCGATGGTGCCCGAGAGGAACACCCCCAGCTTGAATTCCCCCTTGATGCGGGCCCGGAAGCCTCCCAGGGCCGAGTCCAGGGCGGCCAGCAGGCCGCAGGCGGCGTAGAGAGACCACTGGACGGGGATCGTCCAGGGGGAGATGAGCCCGATCACCAGGCCGATAATCAGTCCGATCAGCTCCAGCATCAGCCCACCCCCTCTCCGCCGTCCTCGTCCGGGGCGACGGGCTTGGCGTACTGGTAGTCCACGGTGCCGCTGTAGGCGGGAATGAGCAGCTGGTCGCTGGCGGTGACCCGGACGGTGATGCCCCACTGGCTGAGTATGTCCACCACACCGTTGCGCATGGTCAGGGCGGAATAGAGGGTGTCCGGATCGCCGATGGCGAAGATCACGTAGGGCGCGGCATAGCGCCGGCCGTTCACCGTCACCACCGCGCCGGTGCAGCGCACCTCGCTGGTGGCCAGGATCCGCTCCCCGTTGAGGGAGATGGCCTCCGCCCCGGCGGAGCGCAGCTCATTGATCACGGACAGGATGTCATTGTCATGGATGAGGTAGTCGGCCTCGTCCCCGGTGACATTGGCCTGGGTGGAGTCCTCCAGCACCACGGTGACGCCGGGGCCCTCCACGTCGGTGAGGCCGGCGGTGATCTCCATCTGCTCCAGCTCCGTCTTGAGGGCCTCGCTGCCCTCATCGCCGGAGGCCGCTTGCTGGCGGTAGAGCTCCAGCTCGCTCTGGAGCTGGCCCACCTGCTCGGTCAGGCCGTCCCGCTCCTCCACCACGTCGTTGTAGAGGCTCTGGAGGGTCTCCAGCCGGCTGGCGTTGGTGGCGTCCGCCGCCCCGGCCAGCTGGACGCCCCGCAGCTGGGCCGCCAGCAGGAAGCCCACCACCACGCACACCGCCATCACGGCCAGCTCGCCCCTATTCTGCATGGGTCGTATCCGTTTCATCGCTCTCTCCTTGTGCCGTCGTGTTTTCCGGATCCGGAGCCTGGGTGGGCTCCACAATCCCGGGCTCCTGGGTCTCCTCCACATCCGCAGCGCCGTCCGGCAGCCACCGCTCGGGCAGCAGATGGGCCTCGCTGTCCCCGTAGGTCAGATCCAGGGTGCCGTTGCGGGGGATGCCCCGCTCATCCATAGTCCACAGGGTCTGCTGGAGATAGTAGGTGCTCTGGGTAAAGTCTCCGTTCATGGGGAAGAGGACAGTCAGGTTGTCGCCATAGCCGAAGCGGAGCTCGTAATCCGCGGTCAGATCAATGAAGCTGGTGAGGCTGCCCGTCATCTGCCGCGCCTGGATGGCCGACAGGAAGGCCGTCAGCCGCTCCAGCCGGGTCTGCTCCTCTTCCCGGACGGTGATGGTGTTTCCCACCGTGGGGTTCACCGGCTCCAGCCCCAGGAGCTGGGCCCGGCCTGATACCAGGCTCTCGTCCCCGCTCTCCAGGATCTTGCCCCGGCTGTCCACCAGCCAGCAGCTCCCGCCGCTCTCAAACCAGGCCGCCGGGGTGCCCGCCGTCACATGGATCACCAGGGTGTCCGGGTACCGCCGGACGAAGTTCACCGTGTCGATGTAGGGCAGCTGGGTGTAGATGCGGCTGCTGATCTGGTACTTGTTCAGGGCGAAGAGGTTGTCCCCCTGCTCCACGCCGGAGACGGCGATGATCTCCTCCGCCGTGTAGGGGGAGTCCCCCACCACCTCCACGGTGTTCACCCGGAAGAAGACCACGCAGCCCAGCACAATGGCGGCGAGGATCAGCACCGCGGACAGCAGCTTATAGAGGGCGCCGAAGCGCCCCCGGTTCCGCCGTCCCCGTCTGTTCCTTCTCGCCGCCATGATGCACCGGTCTCCTGTTCTAGTCGTTTTCTCTCAGTATCCCATCCAAAGGTTGCGGATTTGTGAACGCATCCTAAGAAAAACCTTAAATTCGCCGGATGGATGCCCCCAGGGCGGACAGATCCCCCTCCAGGGACTGGTATCCCCGGTCGATATGGCGGACGCCGGACACCGCCGTGCGCCCCTCCGCCCCCAGGGCGGCCACCACCAGGGCGGCCCCGCCCCGGAGATCTGCGGCCCGCACCTTTGCCCCGTGGAGCCGGGGCACGCCGTACACCACCGCCACCCGGCCCTCCACCCGGATGTCCGCCCCCATGCGGGTCAGCTCATCCACGTGGCGGTACCGGCTCTCGAAGATGTTCTCCACAAAGACGGTGCAGCCGCTGCCCTTGGCCATGACGGCCATGAGGGGGGCCTGGGCGTCGGTGGGAAAGCCGGGATAGGGGGCGGTGCGCACCGGGGGCACCCCCCTCAGCGGGCCGCGGCACCCCAGCCGGATGGAGGCGGCCCGGCTCTCCACGGCGCAGCCCGCCTCCCGCAGGACGGCGGTGACGGTGGACAGGTGCCGCCAGTCCACCCCCGTCAGCTCCACCTCTCCCCCGGCGGAGGCCGCCGCGGCCAGGTAGGTGGCCGCCACGATCCGGTCGCCCATGACGGTGTACTCCCCGCCGTGGAGGGGCGCGCCCCCCCGGACGGTGATGACGGAGCTGCCCGCCCCCCGCACATCCGCTCCCAGGGTGTTGAGGAAGTTCTGGAGATCCACGATCTCCGGCTCCCGGGCGGCGTTGGTGATGGTGGTGTCGCCGTGGGCGCTCACCGCCGCCAGCATGGCGTTCTCCGTGGCCCCCACGCTGGGCAGGGAGAGGACGATGTCCGCCCCGCGGAGCCTGCCCGAGCAGCGCAGGCCGCCCTCCGCCTCCTCCACCGCGCCCCCCAGGGCGCGGATGGCGGCCAGGTGGAGGTCGATGGGCCGTGGGCCCAGCTCGCACCCGCCGGGGGCGCACAGCTGCGCCTGTCCCATGCGGCCCAGGATGGCCCCCAGGAAGATCACTGAGGAGCGCATCTCCCGCATGAGGGCGTCGGGCACCTCCCACCCCGTGGGGGCGGAGGCGTCCACCACCACCGCCTCCCCCTGCCGCTCCGCCCGGCAGCCCAGGCGGCGCAGGATGTCCAGGGAGGCCCGCACGTCGGACAGCTCCGGGCAGTTGTGGATGACGCACTCCCCCGGCGCCAGCAGGCAGGCCGCCAGGATCGGCAGGACACTGTTCTTCGCCCCGTGCACCCGCACGGAGCCCTCCAGGGGGCGGCCCCCCTCGACGATGTAAGTACTCATGCTCCAGCCTCCGCAAGTGGTTTGGTACGCCATCCTATGCGGAGGGGAACGCACGGGTTCAATGGGCCGGTTTTTCCAGCAAACCGGTCAGGGTTTTGTAGATCTGCTCCGCCGCGTCGGGCACGCCCATGTCCCGCAGGGCGCGGCTCATGGTCTCCCGCCGGGCGCCGTCGCCCAGCAGCTTGGTGATGAGGCTGTACAGCTTCTCCCCGCTGGACTCGCTCTCCGGCAGGAGCACCGCCCCGCCGGCATTGGCCAGCACCCGGGCGTTCTTGGTCTGGTGGTCGGCCACCACGTTGGGGGAGGGCACCAGCACCGCCGGTCTGGCGATGGCGGTGAGCTCCGCGATGGTGGACGCCCCCGCCCGGCACAGCACCAGGTCGGCCGCCGCCATCACCAGGGGCATGTCGTAGATGTATTCCCGCACGTCGATTTCCGGGAATTTCTCCACGCCGCTGTCCCGGAGCTCCTCCACCACCGCGTGGTAATCCCGGCCCGCGCCGTGGATGTGGCGGAAGGGAGCGCCGTCCCGGCACTCCAGGGCGATGCACTGGGCCATCTGGCGGTTCATCACCTCCGCCCCCAGGCTGCCCCACACGGAGAGCACCAGGGGCTTGTCGTCGGCAAAGCCCAGCTTCTCCCTGGCCTCCTTCCGGGTATAGCGGAAGAAGTCCCCCCGCACCGGCGTGCCGGTGACCACCACCTTCTCCGGGGTGTCGTAGTGGCTGCGGCTCTCCTCGAAACCCACCATCACCACGTCCACCACCTTGGACAGGGCCTTGGTGGTCAGGCCGGGGACGGCATTGGACTCGTGGACGGCGGTGGGGATGCCCCGCTTGGCCGCGGCGCTCACCACCGGGAAGGAGGCGTAGCCGCCGGTGCCCACCACCAGGTCGGGCTGGAAGGAATCCAGAATAGCGTTGGCCTGCTTCTTGGACTTGTTCATGTTCAGCAGGGTTTTGACGTTGTGGCCGATGGCCGCCGGGGCCATGGAGCGGCGGAAGTTGGTGATGGTCACCGTCTGGATCTCATAGCCCTCCTTGGGCACCAGCCGGGTCTCCATGCCGCCGTCGGCCCCCACAAAGAGCACCTCGCAGCCCGGGTTCCGCTCCTGGAACATCTGGGCCAGGGCCACGGCCGGGTTTACGTGGCCCGCCGTGCCGCCGCAGGTAAAGAGGATCTTCATGCGCTTTTCTCCTCCTCGTAAAAAATGACCGGGGACGGGCCGCCGGGGGAGGCGGCCCCTACAGGCAAATCGATACCCCCGCAGGGGACGGCCTCGCAGAGTTTTCCCCGCAAGGGGGCACCACGCCCGCAGGACGGACGCGCGCCGGGGTCGTCGCGCGCCACGGCCTGGACAGGGCCCGCGGGCGACCACAGGCCGCCCCTACAGCCTCGCAGAGTTTTCCCCGCTCTGCGGGGAAAAGAAATTCAAAAGAAGTCCGCAGGCGAATTCACTTCGCCGGAGGACACCAATGCTTGCTCCGCCACCGGCGGGCAACCACCCGCGCGGGCGCGGGTGAGGGGGGTATCAAAACCGTTGTGCCGCCCTCCGGGCGGCGCGGCGGTTTTGTATCCAGGGGGGACGAAGTCCCCCCTGGACGCTCTTTCACTCCTGTTTCGTCGGCGGAATCTGCCTCGACACCGACAGCACAACGCCCATCTCGGCCAGCTGGATCATCAGGGCCGTGCCGCCGTAGCTGAAAAAGGGCAGGGAGATGCCGGTGGTGGGAATCAGGTTGGTGACCACGGCGATGTTGAGGAACACCTGCACCGCCGTCAGGGTGGTGATGCCCACCACCAGCAGGGCGCCGAACCGATCCCGGGCGTGGATGGCGATCCAGTAGCCCCGGATCACCAGCAGGGCAAACAGGATGAGGATCACCGCCGCCCCGATGAGGCCCAGCTCCTCGCAGACGATGGCGAAGATGAAGTCGTTCTCCGGCTCGGGCAGATAGAGGAACTTCTGGCGGCTCTTGCCCAGGCCCAGGCCCAGCAGGCCGCCGGAGCCGATGGCGTAGAGGGACTGGATGATCTGCCAGCCGCCGTCCTGGGGGTAGGCCCACGGATCCTGCCATACCAGGATGCGGGTGGACTGGTAGCCGCTCATGAGCAGAAGCACCATGCCCGCCAGCAGTGCGCCGCCCCCCAGGAACCAGTAGAGCTTGATGCCGGCGGCGAAGAGCACCGCCGCCGCGCCCGCCAGGATCAGCAGGGTGCCCGACATGTGGGGCTCCATCATCATCAGGCCCACAATGAGCAACAGGATCAGGGCGTAGGGCACCAGCTCCAGAAAGCCGATGCGATCCAGGAGGCCCACCACCCCGCTGAGGGGGCTGCGGGGGGGCAGGCGGACAGGCTTCTCCGTGTTCCGCTTGGACAGCCGGGATGAGAAGTACATGATCACCGCCACCTTGGCGATCTCCGACGGCTGGAAGGTGCCGATGCCGGGCACGGCGATCCACCGCTTCACATTGTCGCTGCGGTCGGTGTGGATGCCGGGGATCAGCACCGCGATGAGCAGCAGGATGGCCAGGATCAGGGCGAACACCGACAGCCAGCGGAAGGTCTGGTAGTTGATCTTGGAGACGATGTACATGATGGCCAGGCCGGCCACGGCAAACATTCCCTGCCGGAAGAAATAGAAGGTAGGGCTTCTCCCCTCCTGGATATAGGCCGTGGCGTAGGAGGCGGAGAACACCATGATCACCCCGATGCCGGTGAGCAGCACCACCAGCATCAGGAAGGGCAGATCCATGGGCCCCCGGGCCAGCTGTTCCTCCATGGTCAGATCGCGCTTGCGTTTTGCCAGGGGTCTCCCCTCCTTTCTCCCCCGCAGGGGTTCCTTACCGGTTCATGACCCCCAGGAAGGTGAGCACACACATCACCAGGGTGATGCCGGAAAAGACACAGAAGAGCTTTACTTCGCTCCAGCCCCCCATCTCCAAATGGTGGTGGAGGGGCGCCATGCGGAAAATCCGCTTGCCGTGGGTGAGCTTGAAGTATCCAACCTGTATAATGTCAGACAGAGTTTCCGCAATGTAGATGATCCCCACCGGGATGAGCACCAGGGGAACGTCCAGGGCGAAGGCCAGGCCGCACACCGCGCCCCCCAGGAACAGGGAGCCGGTGTCCCCCATGAACACCTTGGCCGGGTGGAAGTTGTAGAGCAGGAAGCCGAACAGCCCCCCCATCAGGGCGCCGGAGAACAGGCCGATCTCCAGGTGCTGCCAGTACCAGGCCAGCACCGTGAAAAAGGCCATCACCGGGATGGTGACCCCGGCGGCCAGGCCGTCGATGCCGTCGGTGATGTTGACGGCGTTCACCGTGCCCACCATGACGAAGGCGGCGAACACCATGTACACCGGCCAGGGCAGGGCCAGGTTCACGTCGAAGAAGGGGAGGTAGAGCACCGGGCTCAGGTACCCGTGGCTCCGCATGAGCACGGTGAACAGGATGGCCGCCGCCAGCTGGAGCAGGAACTTCTGGGGGGCGGTCAGGCCGGTGTTCTGGTGGTGCTTCACCTTCATGTAGTCGTCGATATAGCCGATGATGCCGAATACCAGGGCGAACAGGAGCACGAAGGCCCCGCCGAAGCGCCCGGCCATAAAGTCGGGCCAGCCCAGCACGGCCGTCACAGCCGCGGCGGCGATGATGAACATCAGGCCGCCCATGGTGGGGGTGCCCTGTTTGGACATGTGCCAGGTGGGGCCGATCTCCTTGATGGACTGGCCGGCCTTCATCCGCCGCAGGAAGGGGATGAGCACCTTGCCCCCCAGGGCGGCCGCCGCAAAGCCCAGTATCACACCGATGACGATCCTCAGCATGTCTTTTGCAACCTCCAAAGCCTCTCAAAGCTCGATTTTTGCCCGCCCGGCGGGCCGGCCATCTATTGTATCACAATCCTCTGCGGGTTTCCACTCCAAAAAAGCAACAAATTTCCGGCTCAGGAGGCGAAATAGGCGGCCACTTCCTCCCGCTCGTCCAGGTGGAGCACCCGCGTGCCCACCTCCTGGTAGGTCTCGTGCCCCTTGCCCGCCAGCACCACCGTGTCGCCGGGCTTCGCCAGGGACAGGGCCCTCCGGATGGCGGCGCGGCGGTCGGGCTCCACCACCACCTCCGCCGCCGTCCCCTCCAGGCCGGGCAGGATGTCGCGGATGATGGCCCCCGGCTCCTCGGTACGTGGGTTGTCGGAGGTGACCACCGTCACGTCGGCCAGGCTGCCGGCGATGGCCCCCATCTGGGGCCGCTTGGTGCGATCCCGGTCGCCGCCGCAGCCGAAGAGGCAGATCACCCGCCCCGCCGTGAAATCCCGGACGGTGGTGAGGATGTTCTCCAAGGCGTCGGGGGTGTGGGCGTAGTCGATGATCACCGCAAAGTCCGCCGGGACGGGCACCACCTCGATGCGGCCCTTCACCCCCGGGGCCTTTGCCAGGGCGTCGGCGCAGTCCGCCAGGGGCAGGCCCAGGGCCAGGCCGCAGGTCAGCACCCCCAGGGCGTTGTAGACGGTGAAGCCGCCGGGTATGGGCAGCCTCACCCGGGAAATGGCCCCCTCGGCCACCGCCTCAAACTCCACCCGGTCGGGGAAGAGCCGCAGGTTCTTGGCGGTGAGATCCGCCTCGTCCCGCCGCTCGGAATAGGTGAGCCTGGGGACGGCCACCGTGCGGGCAAAGTAGCGGCCCGCCTCGTCGTCCAGGTTGAGGACGGCGGTGTCGCTCTGGCGGAAGAGCAGGCCCTTGGCGTCCCGGTAGGCCTCCATGGTGCCGTGGAAGTCCAGGTGATCCTGGGTCAGGTTGGTGAAGATGCCCGCCCGGAAGCGCAGGCCGTCCAGCCGGTGGAGCACCAGGGCGTGGGAGGAGGCCTCCATCACCACGTGAGTGCAGCCGGCGTCCGCCATCTCCCGCAGGAGCTGCTGCACCTCCCAGGACTCGGGGGTGGTGCGGTGGGCGGGGAGCACCTCCTCCCCCACCATGTTCTGGTTGGTGCCGATGAGGCCCACCCTGGCCCCCAGCACCCCCTCCAGCATGGCCTTGAGCAGGTAGGTGGTGGTGGTCTTGCCGTTGGTGCCGGTGACGGCCAGCAGGGTCAGATCCCGGGCGGGATGCCCGAACCAGTTGGCGGAAACCGCCGCCAGGGCGGCCCGGGCGTCCGGGGTGACCAGCCAGGGGCCCTCCCCCTCCGGCGGATGCTGGCAGAGCACCGCCGCCGCCCCCTGCTCCAGGGCCTGTGCGATATACTTATGTCCGTCGGTCTTGTAGCCCGGCAGGGCCACGAAGAGGCAGCCGGGCTCCATGGTTCGGGTGTCATAGCAGATTCCGGAACATTCCACGTCCCCGACGCGGCGCTCCGTCAGCGCCACGCCGGCCAGCAGCTGGTTCAGTCTCATGCTCTCCCCCCGATCTTGAAAATGGATGCGGCTACAGGCCCTCACCGCTGGCGCTGCTGTCGCTGAAGCGCACCTCGACGGTGGTGCCCCGGTCTACGCTGGTGCCGGCGGCCACGCTCTGCTCGTAGGCCACCACGCCGGAGCTGTAGTCGGAGGCCCCGGTGGCCCGCATGTACAGGCCCTGGGCGGCCAGCTTCTCCTCCGCCTGGGCGGCGGTGAGGCCCACCACACTGGGCACCGTCACCTGGTCGGTGGGCACCTCCTCACCCATGTAGAGCACCACCTGGCTGCCGCCGGGGATGGAGGCGCCCGCCGCCGGGATCTGCCCGGTGACGGCGGCCCCGTCGCCCACGGTGCGCAGGGACAGGCCGTTCTTCTCCAGGCTGGCGGTGGCGGAGGCCAAATCCAGGCCCACCAGATTGGGCACCAGCACGTCGGCGCTGGCGGTGTAGGTCTTCTCCACGCCCAGGTAGCCCAGGATGTCCTCCAGCAGCTCGCCGGCCATGGGGGCGGCCATGTTGCCGCCGCTGATGTACCAGCCGCCGGCGGTGGTGTTGGCGCCGGGGGCGGCGGGCTTGGGGCTGTTGTAGGCCAGCAGGATGATCACCTGGGGGTCGTCCGCCGGGGCAAAGCCCAGGAAGGAGACGATGGTGTAGTCGCTGCCGTACAGGGTCTGGGAGGAGCCGGTCTTGCCGACGATGCGGTAGCCCTCCACGGCGGCGTTGTGGCCGGTGCCGCCGTTGACCACGCCCTCCAGAATGGTGCGGCAGCGCTCGCTGGTCTGCTCGCTGATCACCTGGCGCACCTCGGTGGGCTCGGTGTGCTGCACCACGTTGCCGTCGGGGTCGGTGACCTGGCTGACCACATAGGGCTGCATCAGGTGGCCGCCGTTGATCACCGCCGCCGCGGCGGTGATGAGCTGGAGGGGGGTGACCTGGAAGCGCTGGCCGAAGGAGGCCACCGCCAGATCCACGTTGGTGAACTTATCCCGATCCCAGATCAGGCCGGCGCTGACGGGATTGATGTTCGACTCGCCCAGCACGTCGATGCCGGTCTTCTCCAGGAAGCCGAAGTCCTCCAGGTAGTTGTAGAACTTCTCCGCCCCCAGTGCCTGGCCGATGGCGATGAAGGCCGGGTTGCAGGAGTTGGCCACCGCCTTGGCCAGGGTCTGGGTGCCGTGGCCGTCCCGGTCGGAGCACTTGATCGGATCGCCAGTCCAGCCGTCCACCTGGGCCACGCCGGAGCAGTAGAAGGTGCTGCTCTCGCTGACCACGCCCTCCTCCAGGGCGGCGGCCAGGACGATGGACTTGAAGGTGGAGCCGGGCTCATAGGTGCTGCTGATGGAGCGGTTGGCCCACTGTTTGTACAGCACCTCGCTCTCCGCCGCCGAGATGGCCGTGTCTCTGGCCTCCTCGGTGGTGGCGCCCTCGGCCAGGGCCTTCTGATAGGCCTCCTCCTTGGTGTACTCCCCGCTCTCGATATCCGCCAGATACTGGAGGAGCACCGGGTCGCTCACCGCCCAGGGGTCGTTGGGATCAAAGGTGGGGGAGTTGGCCCAGGCCAGGATCTCCCCGGTGTTGGGATCCATGGCGATGCAGAACCCGCCGTCCTGCACCTCGAACTGCTCGATGCCCTTGGCCAGGATGTTCTCGCAGAAGCTCTGGATCTTGGAGTCCAGGGTGAGCTCCAGATCGCAGCCATCCATCCCGTCGTAGTAATTTTCATACTGATAGAGCATCTGGGTGCCGTCGGCGTTCTTGGCGGTGACGATGCGCCCGGTCTCGCCGGCCAGGACGCTCTCGTACTTGGCCTCAATGCCGTAGGCGCCGGTGTTCTCCGTGTTGGGGTTCACCCAGCCGATCACCTGGGCGGCCAGGCTGCCCTTGGGGTAGATGCGCATGGTGGTGGGCGGGGTGAAGATGCCGGTGATGTGGTTCTCCGTGGTGAAGGCCAGCACCTCGTTTCGGGTGTCCTCGTCCACCCGCTGGGCGATGATCTCGTACATGGAGTAGGTCTTTTCCAGCCGTTTCAGGATGTCCTCCTCCTCCAGGCCCAGGATCTGGGCCAGGTTGGAGGCGATGAACTCGTCAGTGGGCTCCGGGTAATCCAGCTCCTTCCCGTTTTTCACGTCGTCGGCGTACGCCTCCTGGCAGGCCAGGATCTCCTTGGGGGAGAGCTGGATGTTGTACACCGTGGCGCTCATGGCCAGCACCTCGCCGTTGCGGTCGTAGATCACGCCCCGCTGGGCGGCCACGACGGAGTCGCCGGTCTGCTGCTCCACCGCCAGCTCCTGAAAGCGGTCGTAATCCCGGATCTGGATCTGCCAGAGCCGGACGAACAGCGGAATGAATACCGCCACGCCAAAGACGGCCAGCAGGATCAGGGTGCGCACCAGGATGGTGCGGTTGGCCCGGTGGTCGGGCTGCTGGACGACTCGTCTGTGCTTTCTCTCTGCCATGATTCACCTCGCGCCTTTCGGGGATGGAAGTACCGGAAAGGGTGTAAGAAAATTCCTTTTCTTACACCCTCTCATCTTTCTGTGTATCAGGGCCGCCGGGCAGCCCGTCTCTCTTTCTGGGGCCTCCAAATCATGATATGGCCGCACTCACCGGAAATATGTCACGATTTCCTCCGCAATGGATTTGACGCTCTGGAACATGCCCTCCAGGCCGGAGGTGCCCTCCTCCTGCTGGAAGACCTTCACGGTGTTGGGCTCGGACAGATCCACGTACACCGTCTGGCCGTTCTGGGGCTCCACCATGGTTCCGCTGGTGGTCAGGGACTCCTGAATGGCGTCCAGATCGTAGGCCAGCTCATACTGGGCCCGCAGCTTGGCCTCCTCGGACTGGAGGGTGGTCATCTCGCTGTTGAGGGCCACCACCTGCTGGGAGATGGTCATCAGCCGGGCGTAGCTGAACAGCAGCAGCACGGCGAACACGCCCACCGCCAGGAAGCCCACCACGGCGAAGGGGGACACGGCGCCGGCCTCCCGCACGCGCACCCGGGGGCGCACCACCGCCCGCTCCCGGGGACGCACCACCGGGCGGGGCTGGAGCACCTCCTCCCGCTCCAGCTGGCGGGCGGCAGAGCCGTCATAGGCCTCATAGGGCACGGTGTCATACTTGGAATACCTGATGTTTCTGCGTCTGACGGCAGTTGCCATGGGTGTGTCCACTCCAATCTCTCGTGTAGAATGCGCTCCGGCCTTACAGCTTCTCCGCCGCGCGCAGCTTGGCGCTGCGGGCGCGGGGGTTTTCCTCCAGCTCCTCAGGGCCGGAGACGATGGGCTTTCTGGTAATCAGCCTGATCTGCGGCTTCTTCCCGCACACACAGACCGGGAAGTCGGGCGGGCAGGTGCAGCCCTTGGCAAAGGCGGCCAGGCCGTTTTTGACGATGCGGTCTTCCAGGGAGTGGAAGGAGATCACCGCCAGCCGTCCGCCGGGGTTGAGCCGGGGCACCGCCCGCTGCACCATCTTGTCCACCGCGCCCAGCTCGTCGTTGACGGCGATGCGGATGGCCTGGAAGGTGCGCTTGGCCGGGTGCTGCTTCTCCCGCAGGGCCGCGGGGGGCAGGGCGCTCTTGATCACGTCCACCAGCGCCAGGGTGGTCTCGATGGGCTGCTTGTCCCTTGCCCGGACGATGGCGCCCGCAACTGCGGGGGCGTACCGCTCCTCCCCGTACTGCCAGAGGATGCGCCGCAGCTCCTCCTGGGGCCACTCGTTGACCACCGCCCGGGCGGTCAGGGTATCGGTCTGATCCATGCGCATGTCCAGGGGCGCGTCCGCCATGTAGGAGAAGCCCCGGGACGGGTCGTCCAGCTGGGGGGAGGACACCCCCAGGTCAAAGAGCATGCCGTCCACCCGTTCCAGCCCCAGGCCGTCCAGAATGGCGTCCAGCTCGCAGAAGTTGTTGTGTACCAGCGTCACCCGCTCCCGCCAGGGGGCGAGGCGCTCCTCCGCCGCGTCCAGGGCTGCCTGATCCCGGTCCACACAGATGAGCCGCCCGGTGGTCAGCCGCGCCGCGATCTCCCGGCTGTGGCCCGCCCGGCCCAGGGTGCCGTCCAGATACACCCCGTCAGGGCGGATATTCAGGGCCTCCAGGCACTCGCGCAGCAGCACCGGCTTGTGGGAAAATACCTGCTCACTCATCAGAATCCCAGCGCCTCCATGCACGCGGACATCTTCTCCGGCGTCATCTCTTCCTCCTCCTGGGCGGCCCAGGCGTCGGCGCTCCAGATCTCGGCCCGGTCGTGGACGCCGATGATCACCACGTCCTTGTCCAGCCCGGCGTACCTGCGCAGCTTCTGGGGGATGACGATGCGGCCCTGGCTGTCCAGCTCGCACTTGGCGGCGTTGGCGAACAGGGGGCGCATGGCCTTGGACTGGCTCATGGGCAGGGAGGCAAATTTTTCTGTAAACCGATCCCAGGTGGACTGGGGATAGATGGCCAGGCAGGCGTCCACGCCCATGGCCAGATAGAAGGAGACGCCCAGCTCCTCCCGGAGCTTGGCGGGGATGAACAGGCGGCCCTTGGCGTCGATGCTGTGCTCGTAGGTGCCGGTCACGCTGCTCACTCTCCCTCCACTTTACTGTCTATCAGCGGTCTTTCCCTCCACTTTGCCCCACTTTCCTCTTTAGTATAAATGCTTTGTAACAGAATTGCAATAGTTTTTTCTTCTTTTTTGCCGGGAAAAATACCGGGATTCCAACGGAAATCCTTCCTTTTCGGAACGAAAAACATTTGTTCGATCCGATCCGTTGCAAATGGTATCAAAAAAACCGCCAGACCTTGTGGTCTGGCGGTTTTTTGCCCTGTATTTTGTGTTGTTATGGAAACCCGCCGCAGCTCTGCCGCGAAAAAGCCGCCGGAGGCTCTCCCCTCCGGCGGCTCCCATTTTATTACTCCTCCGACTCCACATCGTAGGGCTGGCGGCCGGTCTGGGCCGCCCCACCCGCCAGGGCGCGGAACCGGGCCCGGGACTTCTTGATCTCGTCATAGGCCTCGGCCACCGCCTCCTCGGTGCGGCGCAGGGCGTCCTCGCAGTAGTCGTTGGCGGCTTTGCGGAGATCCCGGCTGCGCTCCTCGGCGGTGCGCATCAGCTCGTTGGCCTTCTGCTTGGCCTGGGCCAGCAGCTCGTCCTCCGACACGATCTGCTTGGCCTTGTCCTCCGCCTGCTTGCGGATGAGCTCCCCCTCCCGCTTGGCGGAGGCGATATACTCCGTGCGGGCGGCGATGAGCTTCTTGGCCTCGGCCAGCTCCATGGGGAACTGGGCGCGGATCTCGTCCAGCAGATCCAGGGCCTTGTCCCGCTCCAGGATGCACTTGTCGCTGCTCAGAGGCATGCTCTTGGCCTCGTCGATCATCTCAAAGAGCATGTCCAGTAATTCTTCCACGCCGGTGGCCATCAGCCATCCCTCCTGCCGTTCATTTTTTCCTGAATGTCCGCGATGATCTCCCGCGGCACGAAGTCGGACAGATCCGCCCCGTAGCGGGCCATCTCCTTCACCATGCTGGAGCTGACATAGGTGTACTTGGTGCTGGAGGGGAGGAACATGGTCTCCAGCCGGGGGTTGAGCTTCCGGTTGATGAGGGCCATCTGCAGCTCGTTCTCATAGTCGGACACCGCCCGCAGCCCCTTCACCAGGGTACACGCCTTCTTCTGCCGGGCGTACTCGGCAATGAGGGTGGAGGAGCTGTCCACCTCCACATTGGGCAGCTTGGCCACCACCCGGCGGATGAGCTCCACCCGCTCGGCCTCGGTGAACAGGCCCCGGTTCACCTTCTCCGAGTTGACCATGACGCACACGATCAGCTTGTCAAAGCACACGGCGGCCCGCTTGATGATGTTCAGATGCCCCAAGGTAATGGGGTCAAAGCTGCCCGGGTAGATGGCGGTTTTCATGGGGGCTCACTCCCTTATGTTCGCACAGCCCTCAGACCGCACGGTGGTAAAGCGTGATCTTGATCTTGCCGTAGCGGTAGTCCCGGCCCTTCTGATAGGGGGGCGCCAGCTCCGGCAGCGCCGCTTCCGCGGCGCTTTCGCACACTATTATACCATGTTCCGTGACGATGTCAATCTTGGCAATCATCTCCAGGGCCTTTTCCAGCATGCCGGTGCCATAGGGGGGGTCCAGGAAAATCAGGTCAAATTTCTCCCGGCAGCCGGTGAGGAAGGCCAGATAGTCCCCCTGGACCACCTTCCCCTGCTCCGCCAGACCGGTGTGGGCCAGGTTCTGCCGGATCACGGCGGCGGCCTCCTTCCGCACGTCCACAAAGGTGCAGGACGCCGCCCCCCGGGACAGGGCCTCGATGCCCATCTGGCCGGTGCCGCCGAAGAGATCCAGCACCCTCCGGCCCTCAATGTCAAACTGGACGATGTTGAACACCGACTCCTTCACCTTGTCGGTGGTGGGCCGGGTCTCCAGGCCGGGCAGCTCCTTCAGCTTCCGCCCCCGGGCAATGCCGGTAATCACGCGCATATTCATTCCTCGCTTTCTTGTATATCCTGTGCCTTCACCGGGGCAGCGGGCCGCTGCCATTCCAGAAGAACCGGGTGCCCTCGGCCTCAGGCACGTTGAGATAGTCCCACTGGTGGTTGCTCTGGCGCAGGGAATCGCTGGTCACGTTGAAGTGCCGGTGGTGCGTCCAGTCCCAGTCGGACTCCGGGACGTCCTCCCAGCTGGCCGGGTCGTTCCAGGTGGGGTCCACCCCGTACCACTCCCCCTCCAGCCGCACCAGGTTCCAGGCGTGGTCGCTGGTGGAGCGGGACGAGGCCCCCACCACCGTGACGCACTCCACCCCCGCCAGATCCATCAGCAGCTGAAAGGAGGCGGCATAGCCCAGGCAGATGGCGTATCCCTCCACCAGGGCGCCATAGGGATTGGTGTTGTCCGGCAGGCCCTGGGGCGTGTCGCGGTCGTACACCGCCTCATCGTAGCGGACCCCCCGCAGCAGGGCATCGTGGAGGGCCAGCTCCTTTTCAAAGTCGGTCATACCGTCGGTGATACAGCCGGCAAAGATCTCCCGGCAGCGGGCCAGGATGGCCCCGTCCTTCTCGCTCAGGCCCTCCTCCTCCCCGCTCTCCCAGGCCGCCAGAATGGCGGAGGTGTCGTAGAGGGTCATGTCAAATTCATTGGGCGGGTCGAAGGGCTCAAAATCGCTGATGTCCAGCTCGGGGTTGAGCACTTCCGGAGCTGCATCCGGGGTGGGTGCGGGCGCCAGCGCCGTGACGGTCTCCCCGTTCAGGGCCGCCGACAGGGCGGCCTCCGCCCCCTCCGGGTCGGCGCAGGCCAGCAGGGCGGCGTAACCCTCCGCCGTCACCACCCGGGCCTCCTCCAGCAGGGCGGCCTGCTCGGGGGCGTAGCCGAAGAAGTCCCCGAGCCGGGCCTGCCGGTGGGCCTCCAGCGCCTCCGCCACAGTCCCGGCGTAGTCGGCCTGGGCCAGCCGGAGGACGATCACCTCCCGGGCGTCCACGCCGGAGGCGGCATATACCGCCGCCTCGGTCCACAGTCCCTCCTCCACGCAGATGTCGGTGAGGTAGTCTGTCCGCGCCTCGCCCTCCATGGCGGTGAGCCCGGCGGCGTCCTCCTGGCTGTCCAGCACCGCCTGGGCGGCCTGATCCGCCCCCACGTAGTCCGCCGGGGCGGCGGCGGTCTCCGCCGCATCCTCTCCCGCGCAGGCGCACAGGGACAGCAACAGGGCCAGCAGCGGCAGCAGGCGCTTCATTCCCTCTCCTCCTTCTCCCGGAAGAACTGGTACACCGCCCTGGCGGTGTTCTTCGGCACGGCCTCCTCCAGCTCCGCCAGGGAGGCGGCTTTGATATTTTTCACGCTCTTGAAGTGCTTCAGCAGCTCCGCCCTCCGCTTCTCCCCCACACCGGGTATCTTGTCCAGCACCGAGCCCTTTACCCGCTGGTTCTGCTGCTGGCGGTGAAACTCGATGGCGAAGCGGTGGGTCTCCTCCTGGATCTGGCCGATCAGGGAGAAGATGGCCTGGTTGGCCTGGATGCCGATCTCCCGGCCCCCGGGGGTGACCAGGGCCCGGGTGCGGTGGCGGTCGTCCTTCACCATGCCGAACACCGGGATGGACAGCCCCAGCTCCTCCAGCACCCGCACCGCCACGTTGGCGTGGTTGACGCCGCCGTCGATGAGCAGCAGGTCGGGCTTGTCCGCGAACTTCTCGTCCCCGTCCAGGTACCGCTGGAACCGGCGGCGGAGCACCTGGTCCATGGAGGCGTAGTCGTCGGGGCCGTCCATGTCCTTCAGCTTGAAGCGGCGGTAGTCCCGCTTCAGGGGCTTGGCGTTGACGTACACCACCATGGAGGCCACGATGTCGTCGGCGCCCTGGTTGGAAATGTCGTAGGACTCGATGCGCCGGGGGGGCGTCTCCAGCCCCAGCATGCGGCCCAGCAGCTCCATCAGCTTGCTCTGCCGCTCCTCCCGGGTGGTCCAGCGCTCCACCTCCTCCGCCGCGTTCTTGTTGGCCAGGCGGATTAAGTCCATCTTGGCCCCCCGCTGGGGGGTGACCAGCTCCACCCTGTGGCCCGCCTGCTCGGAGAACAGGCGCATGAGGGGCACCTCGTCCTCCAGGGCGCAGGGCAGCAAAATCTGCTTGGGAATCTGCCCCCGGGGGGCGTAGTACTGCCGCACCAGGGCGGACAGGATGTCCGCCCTGTCCTCCTCCATGGGGGTGTCGATCAGCTCCCAGTCCTTGGCGGCCAGGTCGCCCCCGGCGAAGTGGAGCACCACAAAGCAGCTCTTGGTGGCCTCCCCCTGGAAGAAGCCCACCACGTCGGTGTCCGCCAGGGAGCCGGCCACCACCTTCTGCCGCTTGCCCAGCAGCTCGATGGCCCGGTAGCGGTCCCGCAGCTCGGCGGCCTTCTCAAAGCGCAGCTCCTCCGCCGCCTGCTCCATCTCCGCCTGGAGCTCCTCCCCCACCTCCTGGAACTTGCCCTCCAGCAGGCGGATGGCCTGGTCGATGGCCTCCCGGTAGCGGGACTGATCCATCTCCTTGCGGCAGTAGCCGTCGCACTGGCCCATGTGGTAGTTGAGACAGGGCCGCTCCTTCCCGATGTCCCGGGGGAATTTCCGGTTGCAGGAGGGCAGCTTCAGCGCCACCCGCAGGGCGTCCACGATGTTCTGGGTGGCCCCCCGGCTGCCGTAGGGGCCGAAGTACCGGGCCCCGTCCTCCGCCGCCCGGTTGGCCAGGGAGAAGCGGGGATAGGGGTCCTTCACCGTCAGGCGGATATAGGGGTAGCCCTTGTCGTCCTTCAGCAGGATGTTGTACCGGGGCTGGTGCCGCTTGATCAGCGAGTTCTCCAGCACCAGGGCCTCGAACTCCGAGTCGGCCACGATCACGTCGAAGTGGTCGATCTGGCTCACCATGGCCCGGGTCTTCTCCGTGTGGGAGGCCAGGTTGGCGAAGTACTGGCTCACCCGGTTTTTCAGGGCCTTGGCCTTGCCCACGTAGATGACCTCGTTCCTGGCATCCTGCATGATATACACGCCCGGCTTCAGCGGCAGGGCATGTGCTTTTTCTTTCAGTTCATCAAAAGTCATAGTAGGAGTACAAGTCCTCCCTCTCGCTGGTGGTTGTCATGCCCTGCCGCCGGGCGCGCCAGCGCCCCGGCGCTCTGCGCCGTCCGAGGTTTGGCCGTCAGGCCAAACCTCGCCGCAGGGGCAATTTACTTGCCCCGAGGATGTCCAATCATCCCCTGGGGGGCCCCAAACGCGCGCTGTGCGTTTGGGGGGATGGGGCATGGGCCTTTTCTTTTAACTCGTCAAAAGTCATGTTCGGAGTAATTGTCCTCCCTCTTGCCGGTTGTTTTCCCGCCCTGCCGCCGGAGTGCGCCCGCTATGGGGCGGTTTCCTCCAGCATGGGGTTGTACATCATGACGGCATGGTTCTCGGTGACGAACTCGTCCCCCAGCTCGGTCCCGTCCAGGGAATACACCCGCCGGAACAGGGTGTTGTGACGGGTGAAGCCGCCCCAGTATTCTCCCCGGATCTCATGCTCTTTTTCGTACACCTGGTAGCGGCGCTCCCGGGGGGCGTCGGCCCGCCAGGCCCCCTCTAGGTGGCTCTCCGTCACCCGGAGAGACAGGAGCCAGGTGTGTGGGGTGTCGTTGCGCACCATGAGATCCATATAATTATAAAAGCAGGTGGCCCCGCTGCCGAAGGGCTGGGTGCGGTTGGAGTCGGGAAACACGTCGTAGCCGTGCCGCCACCGCTCCGTCACCGTCAGGGGGGTGTGGAGGGTCATCCAGTAGAGCAGGTTGGTCATCTGGCACAGGCCACCGCCGATGCCGGAGGACACGTGCCCGTTGCGCAGGATCATCCCCTCCACATAGCCGCGCCGCCGGGTAGGCCTGCCCACCGCCCGCCAGAAGGACAGGGTCTCGCCGGGCGCCAGGGTCAGGCCGTCCAGCCTGGCAGCCGCCAGGCGCAGATTGGTCACCTTACTGCGCTGGAGTACCATGTCCTCCCCCCGCAGCTGGCGCAGCAGGGGGGTGCGGTGCTCCGCCCACAGGTGAGGGCACGCCGCCCCGGGGCGTTGCCGGGCGAAGCGCAGGCCGCTGGTGTGCCAGTACAGCCGCCGGCGGCAGCACAAAACCAGCGCCCCCAGCTTCAGCCGCAGAGCGCCCCGCCGCCGGGGCTCGGGAGTCAGCCTGCGATCCATCTCTCCACACCTCCCGTCTATCAAAAAAAGCGCCGCAGCTGCGGCGCTTTTTTCTCTTGCTCGTTTGACTTACTCAGCGAAGTTGGAGGAGATCAGCTCGATGAGCGCCTCCACGGCCTCCTTCTCGTCGGGGCCGTCCGCGATGAGGTTGATGGAAGTCCCCTTCACGATCCCCAGAGAGAGCACACCCAGCAGGCTCTTGGCGTTCACCCGGCGCTCGTCCTTCTCCACCCAAATGGAGCTCTTGAACTCATTGGCTTTCTGGATGAAAAACGTGGCGGGTCTGGCGTGCAGACCGACCTGGTTGTTCACAACTGCCTCTTTCATATACATAGCGTTTTCCCCCCAAAGATGCATTCGCATACTACGTACTATAGGATAGCAAATTTATCCCAAACCGTCAATATCAAAATACACAAATAACATGGAATGGACTGTAGAAAAAGACGAATCAGCGCCGTTTGTCCACCTTTTGGCGTCCTGTTGTCCACGCAACGCGGACAGTGTCACCGCAGCTCGGCGATGGTCACACCATCCTCACGGCGCGGAGGCTTTCTGCGGAAAGCCTGTCGCTTCGCTCCGAGCCGCGCCTTCCGGGGGGATCGATTCCCCCCGGAGGCCCCCCACGCGTTCCCGCGTGGGACGGGGGTTGTTCTATCGCAGCTCGGCGATGGTCACGCCATCTTCCCCCTCGCCGTAGCGGCCGGGGCGGAAGGATTTGATATAGCGGCTGCGCTTCAGGTGCTCCCGCACCGCGCGGCGCACCGCGCCGGTGCCCTTGCCGTGGATGATGCGCACCTCGTTGAGCTTGCCCAGCACCGCGCTGTCCAGGAAGAGATCCAGAGCGCCGATGGCCTCGTCCGCCGTCATGCCCCGGAGATCCACCTCCGGGGAGGCCCCCATGGCCCGCAGCTTGTGCTCCGCCCGCTGGACCACCTTCTTGGCCGCCTTCTGGGTCTCCCCCTCCACCACCCGGACCTCGTCCTGCTTGGCGGAGATTTTCAGAATGCCGGCCTGGAGCTGGAGAGAGCCGTCCTTGTTCACCGACAGGACGGTGGCCTGGGTGCCCATCTTCACCAGCTCCACCGTGTCCCCCGCCTTGGCCGGGCGGGTGGGGGGCGGCGCGGGCTCCTGGGGCCGCTGGCCCAGCTTGCCCTCCGCCTGGTTGAGGCTGTGGAGCAGGGCGGAGCGCTCGTCGTTGACCCGCTGCCAGTCCTCCTCCTTACGCTGGCGGCGGCGCATCTCGTTCAGCTCCCGGAAGGTCTGCTCGGCGGTGTCCCGGGCCTCGTCCAGAATGGCCCGGGCCTCCGCCTGGGCCTTCTCCACCGCCTTGGCCCGCTGGGCCTCCAGCTGGGCCTTGTACTCCCGGCTGGCCTTGGCCGTCTCCTCCATCTCCCGGCGGAGCTTTGCCGCGGCCTCCTTCTCTTTCTCCATCTGGTGGCGCTGCTCGTCCAGCTGGGTGAGCACGTCCTCAAACCGCACGTTCTCCGCGTCGATGCGGGCGGCGGCCTTCTGGATGATCTCCTTGGGCAGGCCCAGCCGCTCCGAGATGGCGAAGGCGTTGGACTTGCCGGGTATGCCGATGAGCAGCCGGTAGGTGGGGGCCAGGGAGTCCACGTTGAACTCACAGGATGCGTTCTCCACCCCCGGAGTGGTCATGGCGTACACCTTCAGCTCGGCGTAGTGGGTGGTGGCGGCCACCAGGGCCCCCATCTCCCGGGCGCTGTCGATGACGGCGGCGGCCAGGGCCGCGCCCTCGATGGGGTCGGTGCCCGCCCCCAGCTCGTCAAAGAGGATCAGGGTGCGGTCGTCCGCCTCCTTCAGGATGCCCACGATGTTCACCATGTGGGAGGAGAAGGTGGACAGGCTCTGGGCGATGGACTGCTCGTCCCCCACGTCGGCCAGCACCCGGTCGAACACCCTGACGCGGCTGTCGTCCCCCACCGGGATGTGGAGGCCGCACTGGGCCATGAGGGTGAGCAGGCCGATGGTCTTGAGAGTGACGGTCTTGCCGCCGGTGTTGGGGCCGGTGATCACCAGGGTGTCGAAGTCCTCCCCCAGCATCAGGTCGTTGGCCACCGCCTTGTCCGGATCCAGCAGGGGGTGGCGGGCCTTGCGCAGGTAGAGGCCCTTTTCGGCGATTTTGGGCGCGCAGGCGCGCATCCGGTAGGACAGCTGGGCCTTGGCGAAGATCACGTCCAGGAAGATCAGCAGGCGGTAGTCCTGGGCGATGTCCTCCCCGAACTGGGCGCAGTCGGCGGACAGCTCCGCCAGGATGCGCTCGATCTCCTTCTCCTCCCGGGACTGGAGCTCCTTGAGCTCGTTGTTGGCCTTCACCACCCCCATGGGCTCGATGAAGAAGGTGGAGCCGGAGGAGGACACGTCGTGAACCAGGCCGGGCACGTCGTTTTTGTGCTCCGACTTCACCGGCACCACGAAGCGGTCGTTGCGCTGAGTGATGATGGCCTCCTGGAGGTACTTGGCCTGGTTGGAGGAGATGAGCTTGTTCAGAATGTCCCGCACCTTGGAGGCGGTGGCCCGGATGTGCCGCCGGATGGAGGCCAGCTCCGGGCTGGCCGCGTCGGCGATCTCGTCCTCCCCCAGGATGGAGCCGGTGATCTTCTCCTCCAGGAAGCGGTTGGCCGTCAGGGAGCGGAACAGGTGGTCGATGCAGGTCTTGGCCCGGTCGCCCTCCCCCTCGCCGTACTCCTTGGCGGAGCGGGCCGCCCGCAGCACGGCGGCGATGTCTAGCAGCTCCCGGGTGTTCAGCGCGCCCCCCATGTGGGCCCGCTGGAGGGAGGGGGCCACCGGCTTGACGCCGGACAGGGAGGGACTGCCCCGCAGGGCGGTCATCTGGACGGCGGCGCTGGTCTCGTCCAGGGCCCGCTGCACATCGTCGGCGTCGGTCAGGGGGCGCAGCGCCAGGCAGCGCTCCTTGCCCTCCTCCGTCACCGCCTGCTCCGCCAGGCGCTCCAGCACCTTGGGGAGCTCTAAGGTCTGTATGGATTTCTCAAATAAATCGGTCATATCGTCTTGTTCATCCTATTTGAAATTTCTCGGGAGAGCCTTCCCGCCGCACAGATGCGCTCTCCGGCGCGTAGGCTGGGGCAGGAGGGATTCCCATGGAAACTGATTCCTACACCTTCACGGAGGCCCAGCTGATCCTGCTCAACGCCAGCGTCAACGCCTGGCGGGGCAGCTCCTTCTGGGCCCTCATGTATATGCAGAGCCGCCTGTTCGACGCGAAAAACGCGGACAGCATCTACCAAGAGCTCCAGGCCCAGCCCGCCCACTACGACCAGATCATGGAGCGGTACTACGGCGTCAGCCTGACCAGCGGGGCGGCCGCGGACGGCTCCCCCCTCTACCACTACTACGACACCTATCTGGAGCATCTGAAGCAGCGCCAGCGCCGGCAGGCCGAGCAGATCCGCCAGCATTGGCTGGAGCTCAACCGCCTCACCGCCCAGCGGCTGGCGGAGCTCAACCCCCACTGGGAGAGCAGCCTTTGGGGCTCCATGTTCACCCACAACACCAACCTGCTCTGCCAGGCCGCGGATCAGGATCTCCTGGGCAACTACCGGGCCATCAGCTCCTCCTACCTGCTGCTGGATCGGCTGGCCCAGGAGATGGGGGAGTACATGGCCACCGGCATCATCCGGCAGTTCGGCGTGGCCTGAGAACTGGCGCCGCGGGCTGTGCCCGCGGCGCTTTTCTGCCCCTCAGCAGGTGTTTACAGCAGCTCGCACCGCAGTGTGAGCACCGCCCGGCCGCCCACCTGCACCTTTACGCCGCCCTCCGTCTCGGTGAGGCGGCTGAGGATCTCCGAGGGCTTGCCCATCTTCTCCCCCTGGACGAAGCGGTTGTCCGCCCCGGCGGCCACCAGGCCCCGGCGGAACAGGTAGTAGGTCAGGGCCCCGTTGGAGGTGCCGGTGGCGGCCTCCTCCGGGATGGCGTACAGGGGGGCGAAGTTGCGGCAGTGGGCGGTGGCGTCCGCCGTACCGGCACAGAACATGTGGACGCCCACCACGCCGTAGTGCTCCGACAGGCGGGTGACCTCCCCCTCGTTCTGCGCGGCCCGGTCCAGGGCGTTCAGATCCTTCACGGGCAGGAGGATGTCCAGCAGGCCGGTGCTCACCGCCTGGGCCTCCAGGCCGTCAGGCCGGTCGGCCAGGGACAGGCCGTAGGCGGCGTAGAGCTCCGCCTGCTCCTCCTCCGAGAAGCCCCGGCCGTCGGTGGGGGGCGCCATGTCCATCCACACCGAGTCCGCCCCCACCTGGATGGTGAGATCGCCGGAGCGGGTATGGAGGGCGTAGTCGCCGGGCCCGATGGCCCCGGTGTCCCGCAGGACGGTGAAGGAGGCGATGGTGGCGTGGCCGCAGAGATCCACCTCCTCCGCCGGGGTGAAGTAGCGGATGTGGAAGGATTTCTCCCCCGTCTGCCGCACAAAGGCGGTCTCCGAGTGCTTCAGCTCCCCGGCCAGGGCGCGCATCAGGCCCTCCTCCGGGAAGGGCTCCCCTCCCAGCAGGGTCACGCCGGCCTGGTTACCGGAAAAGCGCCGGGTGGTAAAGGCATCCGCGACGTACAGCTTCATAGTCAATTCCCCCATTGATGATAAAAATCCAGGGTGCGAAATCCCCGGTCCAGCTGTGCGGTGAGAAACTGCTCGCAGGCCCGCCCCAGGCGGGCCAGGCTGTCCCCGTCCGCCTGGAAGGAGAACAGCCGCTTGGGATTGCCGTAGACAATGTGGCGCATGGCCGCCACCGCCCCCGGTGTCAGGGGCAGGTCGTCCCCCTCCCCCACCCGGCAGGAGGCGCAGTGGAGCACCCCCTCGGTCAGGTGGAAGCGGGGCATTTCCGGCTCGGGCACGCCGCAGACGGCGCAGGCGTCCACCAGGGGCTCATACCCCGCCAGGCACATGAGGCGCAGCTCGTAGGCAGCCTTTACCAGGGCCAGGGGCTTGTTGAGCTGATCCAGGGCGTACAGGGCGTTGAGGATCAGCGACAGGGCTGCCGGGTCGGGCCGCCCCTCCACCGCCACGGCCTCCATCACCTCTGCGAAGTAGGAGGCCAGGCTCAGCTTCACCACGTCGGACTTCATGTGCCAGAACTGCTGGAGGGATTCCGCCTCGTTGAGGGTGAAGTGGTCCCGGTACTCGAACAGGGTCATGTCCGAGTAGACCAGCAGCTGGGCGGAGGCGGCCAGAGGGCTCCCCTTCCGGCGGCAGCCCCGGGCCTTGACGGTGCGCCTGCCCCCCTCGGCGGTGAGGACGGTGAGAATCTTGTCCGCCTCTTTGTAGTTGACCTCCCGGAGCACCAGCCCCTGGGTGCTGATGTGCGCGCCGCTCATTCGTCCCGGTAGCCGAAGTTGTGGATCAAATTCAGATTGTCCCGCCAGTTCTCCTTCACCTTCACCCAGGTCTGGAGGAACACCTTGGCGTCCAGGAACCGCTCCATGTCCGCCCGGGCCAGGGAGGAGATCTTCTTGAGCATGGCGCCCCCCTTGCCGATGATGATGCCCTTGTGGCTGGCCTTCTCGCAGTAGATGGTGGCGTCCAGCTCGATCACCCCGTCCTCCCGCTCGGAGAAGCGGGTCAGCTCCACGGCGGTGCCGTGGGGGATCTCCTTGTCCAGGCAGAGCAGCAGCTTCTCCCGCAAAATCTCGGCGCAGATCTGCCGCTCCGGCTGGTCGGTGATCATGTCCTCGGGGAAGAGCTGGGGCCCCTCGGGCAGGAACTGGGAGAGCAGCTCCAGCAGCTCGTCCACCCCCTCGCCGTTCCTGGCGGAGATGGGCAGGATGGCGGCGAAGTCGTGGGCCGCCCCGTACACCTGCATGACGGAGAGCAGCTTCTCCTTCTCCACCGTGTCGATCTTGTTGATCACCAGCACGGCGGGCACGTTCAGGCTCTTGATGCGCTGGATCAGCTCCGCCTCGGGGGCGCCGATGTGGTCGATGGGCTCCACCAGCAGGAGCACCGCGTCCACGTCGGCCACGCTCTCCCGCACCACCTTCACCATGTAGTCCCCCAGCCGGGTACGGGCCCGGTGCAGGCCCGGCGTGTCCAGGAACACATACTGGCAGTCGTTTTTGTTCACCACCGCGCAGATGCGGTTGCGGGTGGTCTGGGGCTTGTTGGTGACGATGGCGATCTTCTCGCCCACCAGGGCGTTGGTCAGGGTGGACTTGCCCACGTTGGGCCGGCCCACAATGGCGATCATGCCGGATTTCTTGATGTCCATAATGACACTCCTTATCTGCTCTTTCGTTTCCCGCCGGCCCAACCCGCGAAGCGGGCGCGCCTTTGGCGCGTACAAGCGTTTTGGGCCGCGCCCAAAACCTTGATGCCGGGCCAATTCACTTGGCCCGCGCAGATAAAATCACTTGGGGTCCCCACGGGGCGTCAGCCGCGCGGGGCGCCGGCCCACAATGGCAATCATGCCGGATTTCTTGATGTCCATAGGTAATCCTCAACTTTCTTGAGCAGTTTTATGATGGTATTTTCAAACAGAGGCCGCAGGCAGCGGGGGCAAGCCCCCGCCCTACGGCGTCGGCACGTCTGCCACAATCAGCGGGGTATTTCAGCGGCATGGCACCGATGGCGGCCCGGCGGGCGCACCCGGTACAGCGCAGCGGCTGTCAGGGCCTGCGGGGTAATCCCGATGCGTGCCGCCCGAGGCGCGGCAGCGTCTGTGACGTAAGCGAACACGGGGCCCCCGCCGAAGCCCAGCGAAGCGGGTTCGGTGGGGAGAGGAGGCACAGTGGAAGGAGTGAGCTTTGCCGCTTGCGGCGAAGCGAATGATCTGGAACTTGTGCCGACGAAGCGGGCGGCGATGCGCGGCTGGTCTTTGCCCTGTCCGTACAGCCCACCGCCGCCATGAGCTCCCGTTTGGGGGGTCCAGGGGGCAGAGCCCCCGGCCCTTCTTTTCCCCCATTTCTTTGGGAAGAAATGGGGGCGCCGTCGTCGGCCCAAGCTGCGGATCGTTCGCTTCCGGGCAGGCCCGAAAGCTCATTCCCTCCGCTGGGCCTCCTCTCCCCACGACGACCACTCCGTTGGGTCGCCGCGGGGGCCCCATTGGGCGCGCCCCGCGGGGGGCACCCCCGGCAGACGGGCGACCACAGGTCGCCCCTACGGATGCGGGCGGATGATATCCGCCCCTACGGGCCGGGCAGTTGCATACCGTGCCGGGCAGACCCGTCCCCCGGTGGGCCCGGTAAATGACGGCGGGGGCAAGCCCCCGCCCTATGGGCAGGGAAACGGGCGGCGCGTCAAGGATGCCGCGCCCTACGATTCCGGCCCGTCTCCGCCTTTCAGAGACTCATACAGCCAGATGGCACAGCCTATCACGATGCCGGGCAGGGCGAACAGCAGGCCGATCACCAGCAGCTTCAGCCCATCTCCATCTAAGCCCGGCAGGCTCTCCAGCACCATAACCAGCACCACGCAGGCGGCCACGGAGATGGCTCCGCCGCCGATCACATAGCGCCACAGGTTATGCATGGTCTGCCTCCTCTCCCCGGGTGATGCCCAGCCCGTTCAGGATGGCCTCCTCCCGGGCCCGCATCTGGGCCTTCTGGGGCCCCTCGTCCAGGTGGTCGTAGCCCAGCAGGTGGAGCACCGAGTGGACGGCCAGATAGGCCGCCTCCCGCTCCGCTCCGTGGCCGTACTCCGCCCCCTGGGCCTCGGCCCGCTCCAGGGAGAGCACCATGTCCCCCAGGGGCACCAGGCCGGTGCCGGGATCCGCCTCCACGTCGTCCAGGGTGGGCGGCGTGCCGGGGGTCAGGTTGAACATAGGGAAGCTCAGCACGTCGGTGGGCCGGTCTACGTCCCGCTGCTCCCTGTTGATGGCCTGAATGCCCGCGTCGTCGGTGAACAGCACGTCCACCTCACAGGGGAAGGGCACCCCCTCCGCCTCCAGGGCGGCGGGGATCACCCGCCGCAGAAGCGCGGCGTAGGGCTCCGCCCCGTCCACCTCGGTCTCGATGAGAATTTCGTGGTTCATTTTCTCTCCTCCTCCGGGCCGTCAATGGGCTCGTCCAGCACCCAGGGCAGGAACATGTCACACCCCAGGTCAAAGTGGGGCGCGGGAAATTCATTTTCCACCGGAAAGGTCTCATGCCCCAGCTCCAGCCCGCCCCAGGGAAATTCAACCCGGGGGCCCCAGGTGGGGCCGTCGTCCGCCCCGGCGGGCCTGCCCGTGATCTTTCCGGCGACGCGCCAGCAGAGCTGATAGAGCAGCCCCTTCTCCTGCCAGCTCTCGTCGTGGTAGAGCTCGCAGACGTAGGTGGCCTTCTCCGGCGGGATACCCAGCCCGTCCAGGATGTTCAGAAGCGCCTCCGGCAGCCGCCGTTCTTTCGCCAACGCCAGGAAATTCCGGCAGTGGCCGCAGGTACAGCTCCACTCCTCCGCCTGGGCGTACCAGGCCCGGGTGGCGGGCCCGTCCACCTCCACGGTATAGCCGTACCAGGAGAATGTGGTCACTTCCGCACCTCCCGGTTTTCCTTTCTGGCCCGCCGGTTCTCGTCCTCCTCATAGGCCCTGATGATGCGCTGGACAATCACATGGCGCACCACGTCGGCCTCGCCCAGCTTGCAGATGGCGATGTCCTCCACCCCGTCCAGCACCCGCATGGCCTCCTTCAGGCCGGACACGGTGTCCCGGGGCAGGTCGATCTGGGTGATGTCGCCGGTGATGACGATCTTGGAGCCGAAGCCCAGGCGGGTGAGGAACATCTTCATCTGCTCCCGGGAGGTGTTCTGGGCCTCATCCAAAATGATGAAGGAGTCGTCCAGGGTGCGGCCCCGCATGTAGGCCAGGGGGGCCACCTCGATGTTGCCCCGCTCCAGATACTTGTTGTACGTCTCCGCCCCCAGCATCTCAAAGAGGGCGTCGTACAGGGGCCGCAGGTAGGGATCCACCTTGGACTGGAGGTCGCCGGGCAGGAAGCCCAGCCGCTCCCCCGCCTCCACCGCCGGGCGGGTGAGGATGATGCGGTTGACCTGCTTGTCCCGGAAGGCGGCCACGGCGGCGGCCACCGCCAGGTAGGTCTTGCCGGTGCCCGCCGGGCCGATGCCCAGGGTGATGGTGTTCTTCCTGATGGCGTCCACATACCGCTTCTGGCCCAGGGTCTTGGCCTTGATGGGCTTGCCCTTGGCGGTGACGCACAGCACATCCCGGGCGATGTCGCCGATGTGCTCCTCGTTGCCCGCCTTCACCAGGTTGATGATGTAGCGCACGTTCTGCTCGGTGATGGTCTCCTTGCGGCCCGCCAGGTTGAGCAGGCCCTGGACGGCCTTGACGGCGTAGAGCACGTTCTCCGCCTCGCCGGAAATCTTCAGCTCAGAGTCCCGGTTGACCACCGTGACGCCCAGCTCCCGCTCAATGAGCTTGATGTTCTCGTCAAAGGAGCCGAAGATGTCAATGGCGTCCTCAATACGTTCCACGTTGATGCTCTGTTCGATCATGAATCGGCCTCGTTTTCCTGTGTAAAGTCTGCATGTTCTCTGGGCACAAACCGCCCGATCTCCTCGGTGCACTCGGCCTGGAGGGTGACCGTGAGCAGGCCGTCCCGCTCCGCGGCGGCAAAGGAGGCGTTCAGAATCTCCCCCTCCCCCACGCTCTCCCGGAGGGCCGCCAGCAGCTCCTCCTCCAGCAGGGCCCGGGCCGCCGCCGTCTCCACGGGGGCGCTCTCCAGGGTGTAGGCCCGGCAGGTCTCCCGGGTGAGGGCCAGGGGCATCTCCCGGCCGCCCGGCAGCGTCAATGTCCAGGTACGGCTTATTTTATCATACTCCGGGAAGGAAATTCCACTCTTTCCGAAAAAATCGATCCGCCGGCCGAACAGGGTCAGGGCCCAGCGGCTGTGCTCCTCCCCGGTGTATGCCTTCACCGGGGCCTCCAGGGGGAGGGCGGCGGTGAGGGTGCGCCAGGTGCGGGCGTACACCTGCCCCTGGGCCCGCACCTCCATGGTGCCCAGGTTCTCCCGCTCGCTGTACATGGGGGCGTCCAGGATCACCGAGCCGGAGATGAGCACATCCCCCTCCACCACCGTGTCCCCCACGGCGAAGCGGGCCTCGCCGGACAGGGCGTCGATGCCGGTGATGATCCCCGAGGCCCGGGCCACGATGTCCCCCAGCTCCGTCCCGTCCACGGGCTCCGGGGTCTCCACCGCCTCCCGCACCAGCACCTCCGCCCGGGTGCCGTGGAGGTTGACCGACAGCCAGGACAGCCCCGGCAGGTTCATCAGCGCCCGCCGCCCCACCTCGTCGGCGTCCAGGCCGGGGCCGTAGGCCCCCACGCCCAGCCCCTGCCGCCGCAGCTCGGTGAGGATCTCCGCCGTGGTGACGCTCTGGTTGCCCTCCACCTCCACGGTGAGAATGAACTGGGACAGCACGCACACCGCCGTCAGGGACAGGGCCAGCCCCACCAGCAGGGCGTACCGCCGCCGGAACCGGGCCAGGAAAAAGGGCACCCCCGACCGCCCCTCCGGGGTGACGGTGCACTGCACCTTCTCCCCCAGCGCCCGGGCCGGGCCGCTGCCCTGCCGGGTGACGGTGAGGCGGAGGCGGGTGGGCTCCAGCCACTCCACGTTCCAGAACTGGATCCCCTTCTGGGCGCACAGGTTGAGGAGCCGCTCGGGAAAGGCCCCCGTCACCTCCAGCCGGACGCTCCCCCGCAGGACGTTGATCAGCCGCTTCAGCATCGCCCCGCCCCCCTATTCCAGCTCCACGGCCCGGATGGCGCCGGTGATCAATAGCTGGCTGGCGTTCATGCTCTTCAGCTCCAGCCCCGCCCCCCGCACCTTCACCACCAGCTTTCCGCCGGATATGTGGATCTCGTCGTCGCCGTAGGAGAGAATCCCCTTGTGGTTCTCCATCCGCAGCTCCCGGCTGCCCGTCAGCTCGATGCGGGGCAGGCCCGCCACCACGTCGCCGGGCAGGTCGAACACCTCCGCCGTCTTTTCCAGCAGGCCCTCCTTTTTTCCGCTCCGATCCATGGCAGTCCCCCCTCGTCCTCCATGCTTATGAGGGAGGGGGGACGATCTTGCCTGTCCCGGGGAAAATGAAGGCAACACCGGAGCATTTCTTTAGGAGCGGTCTGCGACCGCCCGCGGGCGACCACAGGTCGCCCCTACAGGGCCCGGCAAATTGGCGCTGGGCCTGCCTGCGCGCGTCTCCGGTACGCTCCGTAGGGACGGTGTGCCTCTCTGTAGGGCGGGGGCTTGCCCCCGCCGTCCCTACGGGGTTTCCGTGCTCTGCCCCCCGTCCACAAGGGCCAGCAGCTTTTCCCGGGTGTTGTCCTCCGGGTGGGCCAGGATGTGGGCCGCCAGGCGGCGCTGCATGGCGCCGATGGCCTCCCCCTCCAGCCCCAGGGCGGCCAGCTCCCCGCCGGAGATCGCCAGCTCCCGCACTGCCTCCGCCTCCGGGTGGAGCACCCCCCGGCGGAGGGCCCGCTCCACCGGCAGGGAGGTGATGGGGAAGCCGGTGAGGCGGCAGAACGCCCGCCACCGGGGGATGGGGGCGGCGGGCACATCCCGCAGGGGGGACAGGTCGGGGCAGTCCGGGCTCCCCCCCAGGTGGGAGAGCAGGCCCAGCCTCAGGGCATCCCCGGCTTTTTCCGGCCGGGGGGAGAGGAGGATCTTCTCCAGCTCCGCCTTGATCCGCTCCCCCGACAGGTGGGCCGCCCGGTTGGCATTGCGCTTGATGGCCGCCAGGGTGCCCTCCTCGATGGAAAACCCCAGCTGGGCGGCGAAGCGCACCGCCCGCAACATCCGCAGGGCGTCCTCGGCAAAGCGGGTGTCCGGGTCGCCCACGCAGCGGATCAGCCTGCGGAACAGATCCAGCTGTCCGCCGTACAGGTCGATCACCATGCCGCGCTCATCCAGAGCCATGGCGTTGACGGTGAAGTCCCGCCGGGCCAGATCCTCCGCCAGGGTGGCGTCGAAGTCCACTTCGTCCGGGTGGCGGCCGTCGGCGTAGCCCCCCTCCCGGCGGAAGGTGGTCACCTCCACCGGCCCGTCCTCCGTCAGCACGGTGACCGTGCCGTGCTTCAGGCCGGTGGGCACCGTGCGGGGAAAGAGGGCCATCACCCGCTCCGGCCTGGCGTCGGTGCATACATCCCAGTCCCCCGGTGTCCGGCCCAGCAGGAGATCCCGCACGCAGCCCCCCACCGGGTAGGCGTAGTAAAGCTTCCGATCCAGGGTCTCCAGACAGTGCCGCACCCCGGCAGGGATGGGCCAGTCCACCGCGGGCAGGCCGCCCTCCAGCCGCTCCACCCGGGGCGGCTCAGAGGCCAGCACATCGGCGATCAGGTTGGTGCCCACCAGCAGGTAGTGGCGGGTGTCCTCCGGCAGGAAGCCGCTGTTGGCCCGGTACTCCTCCAGCCAGGGGGAGGCATCGCTGACGAAGAAGCTCCAGGGCTCCTCCCCCGGCGGGGGCCAGCAGTCCTCCCGGTAGGTCTCCTCGCTGACCTGGTAACTGACCACCGTCCCCCAGATCCAGGTGAGGCGCAGCCGGTGGTCATGACGCCAGTCGTCGTCCTGGAGCATGGTGAACACCAAGCCGTCATCCCGGAACTCCACCTTGACCAGGTCGTATATCCTCTCTGTCCGCGGGTGGGGCGTCCACCGCACGAAGGAGCCGTCCTTTCCCATCATCTTTCCCGCCTCCCGGCTCTTTTTGGTATTTTGTGCTTGCCATTCGCCTATAATGGTATATAATATAATACCTGCAATTCCTCCTGCATTATAATCTACTGTGAAGGGTGTGTAAACCCCATGGCAAGCGCCGACATTCACGATTACATCGCCCCCGGCCGCCGGGCCCATCTGGTGGGCATCGGCGGGGTGTCCATGTCCCCCCTGGCCGAGGTGCTCCACAAGGCGGGCATGGTGATCACCGGCTCCGACATGCGCAACAGCGCCACGGTGGAGCACCTGCGCTCCCTGGGCATCCCCGTGGCCATCGGCCACCGGGCCGAGAACATCCAGGGGGCGGAGCTGGTGATCCGCACCGCCGCCGTCCACGACTCCAACCCCGAGATCGCCGCCGCCCACGCCCAGGGCATCCCCGTCTTTGAGCGGGCCCAGGCCTGGGGCTCCATCATGCGGGGGTACAAGAACGCCCTGTGCATCTCGGGCACCCACGGCAAGACCACCACCACCTCCATGTGCACCCACATCATCATGGCCGCCCAGATGGATCCCACCGTCATGATCGGCGGCACCCTGCCCCTGCTGGGCTCCGGCTACCGGGTGGGCCACGGGGACACCATCATCCTGGAGAGCTGCGAGTACTGCAACTCCTTCCTGTCCTTCTTCCCCACCGTGGCGGTGATCCTCAACATCGAGGCCGACCACCTGGACTTCTTCAAGGATCTGGAGGATGTGGAGCACTCCTTCCGGGCCTTTGCCGACCGGGTGCCGGAGAACGGCCTGATCGTGGCCAACGCCGACGACGCCAACACCATGCATACTCTGGAGGGGGAGGCCCGGCCCATCCTCACCTTCGGCCTGGAGCAGGGCGACGTCCACGCCGCCAACCTGACCTGGGAGAAGGGCCTGCCCTCCTTCGACGTGATCTACCGGGGGGAGCTGTTCACCCACGTCACCCTGCGGGTGCCCGGCGAGCACAACGTGAAAAACGCCCTGGCCGCCGCAGCGGCCGCCATCGCCCTGGCGGTGTCCCCCGAGGCGGTGCGCGACGGCCTGGCCGCCTTCCGGGGCGCCGGCCGACGGTTCGAGCACAAGGGCACCTACCACGGGGCCGAGGTGTACGACGACTACGCCCACCACCCCGGCGAGCTCCAGGCCCTGCTGTCCGCCGCCCGCACCCTGGGATACGAGCGGATCATCTGCGCCTTCCAGCCCCACACCTACACCCGCACCAAGGCCCTGTTCGACGACTTTGTGCGGGTGCTGAAGGAGCCGGACATCACCATCTTGGCGGAGATCTTCGCCGCCCGGGAGGTCAACGACATCGGCATCTCCTCCAGGGATCTGGCGGAGCAGATTCCCGGCAGCGAGTACTGCGCCACCCTGCCCGAGGTGACGGCGCGCCTCAAGGAGCTGGCCCGGCCCGGGGATCTGATCCTCACCGTGGGGGCCGGCGACATCTTCACCGTGGGCGAATCCCTGGTGCGGGAGAGCTGAGCCTCTGTATCTTTTCTGAACAGCAAGAAGCGGTCAGTGACAAACACTGACCGCTTCCTCTTTTTATCACCGCGCTGTGGAAAACGCTCACTTCTTTTCTCTGCGGTCCCGCTTCCACCTTATCCAGCCGAAAATGTTGAGCCCGGCAAGAAGGCCGACCATCACCGCGATGACAAGACAGTACTGGATTTTTCCCCCGGTGGAATAGGTCCTGTGAAACACCATCACATAGGCGGCGACCAGCAGCACGCAGACCAGCAGCATGGTCAGCACGCTGCACACCATCAGGATTGGAGCGTGGATCCTCTCCCAGCTTTTGGGGAAGCGGTCCTTCAGAATATAAATAACCGTCATCACCAGAACCGGGATCCAAAATTTGGAAAAGTCCATGTGCTCCACCTCCAGGCCGCGCCCTCCGCTTTTTGTCAACCATATCATAAATGCGACCCGTTTTCAAGTCCCGGCGTCAGAAGCAGACACCCCCGGGCGCCGCAATACGGCGCCCGGGGGTGTTTTGTCTCAGATTCAGTTCATCTGCTTGCGGCGGGACAGGTTGATGGTGCCGTCCTGCATGGAGTCCACGTCGTCCAGGCTCTTGCCCGTGCCGTAGGCCACGCAGGAGATGGCGTCGTCGGCCACGTGGGTCTCGATGCCGGTGTGGGACTCGATGAGCTTGTCAAAGCCCCAGACCAGGGAGCCGCCGCCGGTCATGCAGATGCCGTTGGTGGAGATGTCGGCCACCAGCTCCGGGGGGGTGCGCTCCAGCACGCCGTGGATGGCCTCCAGGATGCGGGTGGAGACCTCCTCGAAGGCCTCGATCATCTCGCTGGAGGACACGGAGAACACCCGGGGCAGGCCGGTCATCAGGCAGCGGCCCTTGATCTCCACGGTCTGCTCCTCCGGCCGGGGGAACACGCAGCCGATCTGCATTTTCAGCTCTTCCGCGGTACGCTCACCGATGAGTACATTGTGCTTGCGCCGTATGTACTTCACGATGGCCTCGTCGAACTGGTCGCCGGCGATCTTGATGGAGGTGGACTCCACGATGCCGGACAGGGAGATGACAGCGATGTCGGTGGTGCCACCGCCGATGTCCACAATCATGTGGCCGTCGGGCTTGGCGATGTCGATGCCCGCGCCGATGGCGGCGGCCACGGGCTCCTCAATCAGGTACACCCGCCGGGCGCCGGCCTGGATGCCCGCGTCGATGACGGCGCGCTCCTCCACCTCGGTGATGCCGGAGGGCACGCAGATGACGATGCGGGGCTTGAAGAGGCGGAAGGAGGTCACCTTGCGGATGAACTCCTTGAGCATCCGCTCGGTCATGTCGTAGTCGGAGATCACGCCCTCCCGCAGGGGACGGATGGCCACGATGTTGCCGGGGGTGCGCCCCAGCATCTGCTGGGCCTCGGTGCCCACCTTCAGCAGCTTGCCCGTATTCTTGTCGATGGCCACCACGGAGGGCTCCCGCAGCACCACGCCCTTGCCTTTTACGTAAACCAGGATCGAAGCCGTACCCAGGTCGATTCCAATGTCTTTACTGAACATACCCGCACCTCGAAGTCTTGATAGCTTTCGCTTTATTTTGTCCCAAAATCTCATGAATAATCCCCTATATTATACCTAAGTATCAGACCTATTTCAACGGCATTTTCCACGCCATTTTTCACAAATTTTATGTCTTTTCCCCCCGCGCCCGGGCCAGAGTGGCGCACACCACGTCGGCGGCCCCGGCGGAGCGCAGCACGCGGGCACATTCGGAGATGGTGGAGCCGGTGGTGATCACGTCGTCAATGAGAAGCACCCGCTTCCCCTCCACCAGCTCGGGATCCACAATGGTATAGGCCCCCAGCACGTTGGCCCGGCGGGCCGCGTCGTCGTCCAGGCCGGACTGGGCCTGGGTGTTGCGGCCCTTGCGCAGGGTCTCCACCGCCACGTCGTCCAGCTCCAGCGCCGCGGCGCTGGAGAGCAGGAAGGCCTGGTCATACCCCCGCTCCTTCTTCCGCTTGTCCGACAGGGGCACCCAGGTGATGAGGTCATAGCGCCCCGCCAGGTGGTCATGGACGCACTGGGCCACCAGGCGGCCGTAGGTCTTGTGGTAGCCCTGCAGCCCCTTGAACTTGTAGCGGCGGATGGAGTCCCTCACCTGATCCCGATAGGCCAGGGGCGAGGCGCACAGGGAGAAAAATTCCCCCGTCTGCTCCGCCGCCTCCCCCGTCAGCCAGGGCAGCTCCTTCTGACAGCGGGCGCAGAAGCCCCGCTCACCGCCGGAGAGCACCTTCCCGCAGAATACGCACTTGGGCGGGAAGAGCAGATCCAGCAGCCAGTTCACCGGCCCGCTCATGACGGTTCCTCAAGCTGTATGGGGCCGTGCTCCTTTTCAAACTCGCGGATGCAGCTCTGGATCAAGTATAGAATCTGCCCGCTCATGGAGCGTCCCTCATACGCCGCTACATACTTAAACTTGTCGTGGAGCTCCTTGTCTGTACGGATGCTGAGATGATTCGTCTTTTCCATATGCTCTGCCCCCTGCTTGTCGATAAGCAAAGCATATCCCGTGTGTTTTAATCTTAGTTTATTTTTAGTGCATTTTTACGGCAAGAAATATTCTCACCCCCTTTGATAATCTGAGGCTGGCTGGCAGCTACCATGCTCTGTAGGGGCGGATATCATCCGCCCGAAGCCTTCCCCCCTTTGGGGGGAAGGTGGCATTTGCGGAGCAAATGACGGATGAGGGGTTCCTCGTTCTCGCGCCGGGGTACCCCCCCCGCGGGGCGCGCCTGCGCGGCGGGCGCCCCTATTTCTTCCCGAAGAAATAGGGGAAAAGAAGGGCCGGGGGGCTTCGCCCACCCTGGGCCCCCCAGTACGGGGGTTCATGGCGGCGGTGGGCTGTACGGACAGGGCAGAGACCGGGCGTGCATTGCCGCCCATTTTCCTGGCGATTTTCTTGCAGGCGCTGCCGCGCCTCGGGCGGCACGCATCGGGATTACCTTGCAAGCCCTGAAAGTTGCTGCGCTGTACCAACTTGGCCCGCCGGGCCCCGGCCGGGTAGGCCCCCGCCGGAGGACGGGCCTTCATGAGGCGGGCGCATACACAGGTACGCCCCTACAAACGGCGCGTCAGGGATGCCGCGCCCTACGGGTTCGGGCGGATGATATCCGCCCCTACGAGTTGGCGATCTGCACCAGCCGCCAGCGCAGGCCGGAGTAGCGGCGCTGCTGGCGGTCGTTGGCGGTCATGCGGGCCACCACGTCCTCGTCGCCCACCAGGATCAAAAGCTCCCGGGCGCGGGTGATGGCGGTGTAGAGCACCCCGCGGGTGAGGAGCACGGGGGCCCCGTCGCTGACCGACAGGATCACCGCCCGGTACTCGCTGCCCTGGGCCTTGTGGACGGTGATGGCGTAGGCCGGCTCCAGCTCCCCCAGCATGTCGGGGGTGTACTCCACCAGGCGGCCCTCAAAGTCCACGGTGATCAGCTCGGAGCGGTTGTCCACCTCCACGATCCGGCCGATGTCCCCGTTGAACACCCCCATGCCGGTGGTGAGGCCGTCCTTCCAGATCACGTCGTAGTTGTTGCGCACCTGCATGACCCGGTCGCCCTGGCGGAACACGTACTCCCCGAAGCGGCGCTCCGGCCGGTCGGGGGCGGGGGGATTCACCGCCTCCTGGATGGCCCGGTTGAGGGCGGCGGTGCCCGTCACCCGCTTGCGGGTGGGGGAGAGCACCTGGATCTGCTCCGGCGGGATGCCCATGTTTTGGGGCAGGCGGGTCTGCACCAGCTCCACGATGGTCTCCGCCGCCCGGGCGGGATCCTTGCGGCGGAGGAAGAAGAAGTCGTGCTTGTTGTCCCGCAGGTCGGGCAGCTCCCCCCGGTTGACCCCGTGGGCGTTGCGGATGATGGCGCTCTCGGCGGCCTGGCGGAAGATCTCGGTGAGCCGCACCATGGGCACCACCCCGCTGCGGATCAGGTCGGAAAACAGGTTGCCCGGCCCCACGCTGGGCAGCTGGTCCGGGTCGCCCACCAGGATCAGGCGGCACTCCGGCCGCAGGGCCCGCAGCAGGCCGTACATGAGGGTGATGTCCACCATGGAGGTCTCGTCCACGATCACCGCGTCGGCCCGGAGGGGGTCGTCCTCGTCGTGGGCGAACACCAGGCGGCCGGAGTGGGGGTCGTACTGGGTCTCCAGCAGGCGATGGATGGTGGCGGCCTCCATGCCGCACAGCTCCCCCAGCCGCTTGGCGGCCCGGCCGGTGGGGGCGGCCAGGGCGGTCTCCAGCCCCAGCTGATCAAACAGGGCCAGCACCCCCCGCAGGGAGGTGGTCTTGCCGGTACCCGGTCCGCCGGTGAGAAGCATCACCTGGCTGGCGGCGGCCAGCTCCACTGCCTGGCGCTGCTGGGGGGCGTAGACGATGCCCTGCTCGGCCTGGATGCGGTCGATCAGCCCGTCCAGCCCGTGGGGGGGCACCTGCTCCCCCCGGGCCATCTCGGCCAGGCGGAATGCCACGTACTGCTCCGCCTCGCAGAGGTCGTGGAGGTACACCGCCTCCTCATTGGCCACCGTCTCCTGGATCACCTCGCCCCGCTCCAGCAGGGCCTCCAGGGCGTCCTCCAGGGCCTCCGTCTCCCCCTCCAGCTCGATGAGCTGGGCCGTGGCCGGAAGCAGCTTGCGCCGGGGCAGAAAGGTGTGGCCGTTGTCCAGGTTGTGGGCCAGCTCGAAGAGCAGCCCGGCCTCGATGCGCTGGGGGTCGTCCCCCTCCATGCCCATGGACAGGGCCAGCTTGTCGGCGGTGGAGAACTCCACCCCCAGCTCCCCGTCCACCAGCAGGTAGGGGTTGCCCCGGATGATCTCCAGGGCCCGGTCGCCGTACTTGCGGTACAAGGGCATGGCCAGCTGGAGGGGCACCTCATGCTCCCCCAAAAACTCCAGCAGGCGGCGCATGCCCATCTGGAGGCGGAAGTTCTCCCCCATGGCCAGGGCCTTCTTGCGGGTGATCCCCTTGATCTGGGTGAGCCGCTCCGGGTGCTCCTCCAGCACTGTCAGGGTCTCCTCCCCGAACTCCTCCACCATGCGCCTGGCGGTGGCGGCGCCGATGCCCTTCACCGCGCCGGAGGAGAGATAGTCGAAGATGGCCTTGGTGCCCGCCGGGGTGCGGCGCTCCACCGCCTCGGCCTTGAACTGCTCCCCGTAGGAGGCGTGGCGAGTCCAGGTGCCCTCCACCGCGATACCCTCGCCGGGGGCCACGCCGGGCATGCAGCCCACCACCGTCAGGGTCTGCCCCTCCCCGCCGTCCAGCCGCAGCACCGTGTAGCCGTTCTCCTGGTTCTGGTAGATCACGCTCTCCACGGTGCCCTCGATCAAGCTCCGCTCCGCCTCCTGCATGGCCGCTCTCCCTCCCGTCTCATTCTCTCTATCTTACCATCTTCTGCGCCGTTTGTCGAATCCAAGCCTGAAAAAAGTCCGCCCGAGGCGGACTTTTTTCAGGTTCTCAGGTAGGTCTCCAGCTGTTCCATGGGACAGAGCACCATCCCCCGGCTCCCGGTGAGCAGGGCGGCGGCCACCCGGCGGCCGGTGTCGTTGAGGCCGCTGTCGGCGATGACAATGGTAAAGCGGGCCAGCTCCCCGCCCCGGAGCCACAGCAGGCCCTTCACATCCTGCTCCAGGTGTTCCCCGTCCCCGGCGGCGGGCACCACGGCGTACACCGGGCCGCCCCCGCCGCCCCCCACCGGGGTCACCAGCTTTCCAAAGAGCAGCCACCCCAGGGCCAGCAGGCCCACCACGGCCAGCAGGGCCAGGAGCACTTGCCAGATCGCGTTCAATTCCGCTCACCTCCGGGCCATTCTATGCCCGGCGGTGGGAAATGGCCCCTCAGGGGGCGAAAATGGCCACCACCGTACCGGTGGCCAGGGTCATGATCAGCCCGGCGGTCACCACCCCCAGGAAGATGGAGGGCACCGCCTTGCGCAGAGGCATGTCCAGCAGGGCGGCGATCAGCGCGCCCGTCCACGCCCCCGTGCCCGGCAGGGGGATAGCCACGAAGATCCACAGGCCGATATACTTGTAGCGGGTCACCTTTTTGCCCTTCAGGTGGGCCTTGGCCTCCAGCCGGTCCACCAGACTGTTCAGCTTGGGGGACTTGCGGCGCATCCACTGAAAGATGCGGCGGATATAGACAATGATAAAGGGGATGGGGATCATATTGCCGATGATGCACACCACCAGGGCGTGAAGGGGGGCCAGGCCCAGGGCGGTGCCGAAGGGGACGCCGCCCCGCAGCTCGATCACCGGCACCATGGACACCAGCAGGGTCATCAGGCTCTCCCCCCACGTGGTGGAGGTCAGCCACTCAAACAGTTCCAATTTGAAGGCTCCTTTCAGCCGCCGCTCTGCGGGAGATCCCGCGCTGCGGAGCATTGCTGACATTGTATCACATCCCAGAAAAGAAGGGTATTCCATTTTGATGAAAAATGGATTTTTTCTCTCCGGCTTTGGCCTTGTCCCCCGTGCCCTGGCGTGGTATAATAATATGATTCGACATTTTGAAGGAAGCGAGGTTTCAGATCATGACCTATCAGGAGGAATTCATCACCTTCATGGTGCGCGCCGGCGTGCTCACCTTCGGCGACTTCACCACCAAGTCCGGCCGCAAGACCCCCTACTTCATCAACACCGGCAACTACAAAACCGGCGCCCAGGCCGCCAAGCTGGGAGACTACTACGCCGCCTGCATCCAGAACCACCTGCCCGACGGGGTGGACTGCCTGTTCGGCCCCGCCTATAAGGGCATCCCCCTGGCGGTGTCCGCCGCCGCCTCCCTGTTCCGCAATTATGACCGGGATCTGCCCTACTGCTTCAACCGCAAGGAGGCCAAGGATCACGGTGAGGGGGGAACCATGGTGGGCTACAAGCCCCAGGATGGGGACAATGTGGTGATCGTGGAGGACGTGGTCACCGCCGGCACCGCCGTGCGGGAGACCATCGCCCTCTTCCAGCACGTGGCCAAGGTCAACATGAAGGCCCTTATCGTCTCCGTGGACCGGATGGAGCGGGGCACCCGGGAGTGCTCCACCTTGGACGAGCTGCGGGAGGACTACGGCATCGCCGTCTACCCCATCGTCACCGTCCGGGAGATCATCTCCTTCCTCCACAACCGGGAGATCGACGGCAAGGTCTACATCGACGACGAGATGAAGGGCAAGATGGAGGCCTATCTGGAGCAGTACGGAGCAAAAAAATAAATCCCTCCGTCCCCCTCGGAGAGCGCGCCGCGCGTTGGATGGAGGCCTATCTGGAGCAATACGGGACGGGGAACTGATTTCCCCGTCCGGCTGAAACGAATGGAAAGGAGTGTGAGCCTTTCGTGGAAGGTCTCTTTTCACTGATAACGATTGTTTTTGGCTTTGTATTTCCCTATACCCTGATCACCGCCATCCGGACCGAGGATGAGAGCAAGCGAATTTTTCATACCGTCCTCTCGTGCGTTGGCTTCGGTGTTATCGTGTTTACCTTCTTCATCTTCTTCTGATGCTCCCATTCCATTGTCCGCTGAGAAAGGAGGCCCGGCCATGGGCACCCACGACGGCCACCGCCAGCGTCTGAAAACTGAATTTCTGGCCCGGCCGGACTCCTTCCCGGACCACAAGCTGCTGGAGCTGCTGCTGTTCTACGCCAACCCTCGCAGCGACACCAACCCCCTGGCCCATGAGCTCATCGACCGCTTCGGCTCCCTGGCCGGGGTGCTGGACGCCGCGCCCGAGGAGCTGTGCAAGGTCAGTGGCATGGGGGAGCACGGGGCGGTACTCCTCAAGGCCGCCAAGGAGCTGACCGGACGCTACCTCACCGCCCGCACCCGGGTGGACGACATCGCCCGGAACAGCCGGGACTACTACGCCCTGCTGCGGCCCTACTTCTTCGGGGCGCGGAACGAGCAGCTCTGCCTGCTGTGCCTGGACGGCAAGGGCAAGGTGCTGGGCATCCGAAAGCTGGGGGAGGGCAATGTCAACGCCGTGTCCATCACCACCCGGCTCATCGCCGAGGCCGCCCTCTCCCTCAACGCCGCGGCGGTGGTGCTGGCCCACAACCACGTCTCCGGCATCGCCTTCCCCTCCGAGGACGACATCGCCACAACGGAAAGCCTGGCCCCCTTCCTGGCGCGCATGGGGGTGGAGCTGGTGGATCATCTGATCTTCGTGGATGACGACATGGTGTCCCTCCGGGACAGCGGGTTTTACCGGCCGTGAGGGGCGGGGGCAAGCCCCCGCCTATAGAAAATGCTCTTGCAATCGAACATTTGTTTTGGTATTATCATCTTGCGAGGTGAGCGTATGCCCAAATTTGAAGTGGTCAGCGAATATCAGCCGGCCGGCGACCAGCGGTCGGCCATCGCCGCCCTGGCGGCGGGGGTGGAGAACGGCCTGGACGAGCAGACCCTGCTGGGGGTCACCGGCTCGGGCAAGACCTTCACCATGGCCAAGGTGATCGAGGCCGTCCAGCGGCCCACCCTGGTGCTGGCCCACAACAAGACCCTGGCCGCCCAGCTGTGCGCCGAGTTCAAGGAGTTCTTCCCCCACAACGCGGTGGAGTACTTCGTCTCCTACTACGACTACTACCAGCCCGAGGCCTATATTCCCCACACCGATACCTTTATTGAGAAGGACTCGGCGGTGAACGAGGAGATCGACCGGCTGCGGCTGGCGGCCACCGCCTCCCTGATGGAGCGGCGGGACGTGATCGTGGTGTCCTCCGTGTCCTGCATCTACGGCCTGGGCGAGCCGGAGGACTTTGCCAAGATGATGGTCTCCCTGCGGGTGGGGAGCACCATGGAGCGGGACGAGCTGCTGAAAAAGCTGGTGGCCATCCGCTACGAGCGCAACGACATCGCCTTTGAGCGCAATATGTTCCGGGTGCGAGGGGACACGGTGGAGATCTTCCCCGCCTACTGGAAGGATCACGCCATCCGGGTGGAGTTCTTCGGGGACGAGATCGACCGCATCAGCGAGATCAACGTGGTCACCGGCAGCACCATCCGCCGGCTGGACACCATCCCCATCTGGCCCGCCACCCACTACGTCACCCCCAAGGAGAAGATGGACGCCGCCATCCAGGAGATCTACAGGGAGCTGGAGGAGCGGGTGGCCTACTTCCAGGCCAACAACATGCTGGTGGAGGCCCAGCGCCTCAAGCAGCGCACCATGTACGACGTGGAGATGATGCAGGAGCTGGGCTACTGCTCCGGCATTGAGAACTACTCCCGGGTGATCGAGGGCCGGCCCGCCGGCTCGCCCCCCCACACCCTGCTGGACTTCTTCCCCAAGGACTTTCTGCTGTTCATTGACGAGAGCCACGTCACCCTCCCCCAGGTGCGGGCCATGTACAACGGCGACCGGGCCCGCAAGACCACCCTGGTGGACTACGGCTTCCGCCTGCCCTGCGCCTTTGACAACCGTCCGCTGAAATTTGAGGAGTTCCAGAAGCGGCTCAACCAGGTGATCTACGTCTCCGCCACCCCCGGCGACTATGAGCGGGAGCGGTCGGGCCAGATCGTGGAGCAGGTGATCCGCCCCACCGGCCTGCTGGATCCCAAGATCGAGGTGCGGCCGGTGGAGGGGCAGATCGACGATCTCATCGGGGAGATCAACACCCGCACCCAGCGTGGGGAGCGGGTGCTGGTCACCACCCTCACCAAGAAGATGGCGGAGGATCTCACCGCCTACCTGACCAACGCGGGCATCAAGGTGCGCTACATGCACCACGACATCGACACCATCGAGCGCATGGAGATCATCCGGGATCTCCGCCTGGGCACCTTCGACGTGCTGGTGGGCATCAACCTGCTCCGGGAGGGCCTGGACCTGCCCGAGGTGTCCCTGGTGGCCATCCTGGACGCGGACAAGGAGGGCTTCCTCCGCTCCGAGACCTCCCTCATCCAGACCATCGGCCGGGCCGCGCGAAACGCCGACGGCATGGTGGTCATGTACGCCGACGCCATCACCCCCTCCATGCGCCGGGCCATCGACGAGACCGAGCGCAGGCGCGCCAAGCAGGACGCCTTCAACCAGGAGCACGGCATCGTGCCCAAGACCGTCATCAAGTCGGTGCGGGATGTGATCGACCTGTCCGACGAGAAGGGCGAACTGCCCCACTCCAAGAAGGCTCTCTCCAAGAAGGAGCGGGAGGACGCCATCGCCAAGCTGGAGAAGGAGATGAGAGAAGCCTCCAAGCGGCTGGAGTTCGAGTACGCCGCCGTCCTCCGCGACCGCATCATCGAGCTGCGGGGGCAGGGGTGAGGGGCCATGGAGCTGCCCAGGCGGAAGCCCAACCGGCTGCCGGAATATGATTACAGCCGGGCGGGATATTATTTCATCACAGTCTGCACTAAGGATAAGCGCCCCGTACTCTGGGCACCTGCGATCTATGGGTCAACTCTGCAAACAGGGGATGTAGGGGCGGATATCATCCGCCCGATCCAGGCACCTTCCCTATCAGAAATAGGCTCCATGGTTGAACAGGCAATCCGCGAAATTCCCGCCCATTACTCCAATGTCAGGCTGGACAAATATGTAGTCATGCCCAACCACATTCACCTGATCCTGGCAATTGATCAGAGCGTCGGGCGGATGATATCCGCCCCTACAAAGTCGTTGTCCACAATCGTCGGGTCTATGAAGCGGTATACATCCAAGATGGTCGGCTTTCCCCTCTGGCAAAAATCGTTCCACGACCATGTGATCCGTAATGAGGCGGACTATCTGCGTATCTGGGATTATATCGACACCAATCCGCTGAAATGGCGGGAGGACTGCTACTATGTATGACTGGCTGGACGGCTGGCTGCGGGCCCTGCCCGGGGCGGAGCACGGCTACAAGGAGGAGTGGAACTGGCACCGCTACACCGTGCGCGGCAGGCACTTCGCCGCCCTGTGCACGCCAGACTCGAAATACAAGGTCTACGGCGGCCATCCCCTGGTGAACCTGAAATGCGATCCCCGGCTGGCGGAGGGCCTGCGGGAGCAGTACCCCGAGATCCTCCCCGGCTTTTACTGCGACAAGCGCACCTGGATCGCGGTGCTGCTGGACGGGGAACTGCCCGACCAGGTGCTGCGGGACTTGTGCGCGCTCTCCCACCGGCTGGTGGTGGAAAAACTGCCCAAATATGTCCAGAAGGAGCTGGAGGACCTGCCATGAAAGAGAAAAATACCGCTCTGGCGCCGCTCCGCCGGTGGCTTGCCGTGGCCGCTGTCGGCCTGATCCTGCTCTTTTCCCTGCTCTACCTGCTGGCCCAGCTCCGGCCCGGCCTGGAATTTGGGGATGAGATGCTCTATCCCGCGGATACCGGCGGGGAGGGGGCGGTCTACACCGGGCGGGTGGACGGGGCGTGGGCGGTCCTGACGGTAGGCGAGGACGGCGCCATCACCTACCAGTGGGGCGAGACGGAATACGGTCCCTATACCGTCCGGACGGATCCCACGGCGGTGCCGGACGGCGATATGGCCGACTTCCTCACCGGCGTGGAGCTGTGCCGGGGGGATCAGGTGCGCTTCCGGGGCGGCTGGCTGGAGACGGGGGACACCTTCCTGCTTCTGGCCGAGGATGGCACCCCTGTATGGGACAGCGCCGTCCCGGAGGACGGGGAGGACGATCCCCACGCCCCTCCGCTGGAGGCGCTGCTCTCCCTCTCCCAGGGCACGCCGGAGCTGATCCGCCGGGGCAATCCCCTGTTCTGGCTCCTGGGCACCTTCGCCGCTGTGGTGGCCCTGGCAGAGATTCTCTTTGCCGACCAGCTGTTCCGCCACAGGCTGTCTTTCCATATCCGCGATCCGGAGCGGGCGGAGCCCTCCGACTGGGAGCTGGCCTGGCGGGTGCTGGCACCTCTCTGCCTTCTCCTGATCGCCCTCATCACGTATCTGGCGGGGCTCTCCCTCTTTTTTCACTGAGCCGTTTTCCTTCAATCCAACTAAAAAAGTGAGGTTTTTTACAATGAAGTACGTCACTCTTGGCAGAACCGGCCTGAAGGCCTCCATCGTCTCCTTCGGCGGCATCCCCATCCAGCGGGCCGACGCGGCCAACACGAAGGCCGTGGTGGACAAGCTGGAGGAGTACGGCATCAACTACATCGACACCGCCCGGGGCTACACCGTGTCCGAGGAGTACCTGGGCGCGGCGCTGGAGGGCCGGCGGGACAAGTTCATCCTGGCCACCAAGAGCATGAGCCGGGACAAAGAGAGCATGGCGAAGGACATTGAGACCAGCCTGTCCAACCTGCGCACCGGCCACATCGAGCTCTACCAGCTCCACAACCTGCCGGAGAAGGACATCGAGAAGGTGTTCGGTCCTGACGGGGCCTACGAGGCCCTGGCGGAGGCCAAGGCCGCCGGGAAGATCGGCCACATCGGCGTCACCGCCCACAACGCGGACGCGCTGAAAATCCTGGTGGAGCAGTATTCTGACCGTTTGGAAACCGTTATGTTCCCCTATAATATCGTGGAGGATCAGGGCAAGGAGGTGCTGGCCCTGGCCCGGGAGAAGGGCATGGGCACCATCGCCATGAAGCCCATGGCCGGCGGCAATCTAGACGACTGGAAGCTGGCCCTGCGGTACATCGCCGCCTCCGGCGTCATCGACATCTCCATCCCCGGCATGGGCTCCCCCGAGGAGGTGGACCGCAACGCCGCCGTAGATTTGGAAGCCCCCTTCACCGAGGCGGAGCAGGAGCAGTGCGCCGTCGTCCGCAAGGAGCTGGGCACCCAGTTCTGCCGCCGGTGCGGCTACTGCGCCCCCTGCTCCACCGGCATTGATATCCCCAGCTGCTTCCTCATGGCCAACTACACCCGCAAGTACGGTCTGGCCGACTGGGCCAAGGCCCGGTACAAGGCCATGACCTATCACGCCAGCTCCTGTGTCCAGTGCGGCGCCTGTGAGAAGCGCTGCCCCTACGGCCTGCCCATCCGCGACATGCTGGGGGATGTGGCCAAGGTGTTCGGCTACTGAGATGGCGGAGTGACTGGGCGTCCTGCTGGCTGTCTGCACCACTGCTTTAACTCCGGCCCTTCGGGCCGATTGTCACTGCAAAAGGAGAAACCGATTCTATGCTCGACCATATTTTCGTCAAAGGCGCACGGGAGAACAACCTGAAAAACATCGACGTAGACATCCCCCGGGACAAGCTGGTGGTGCTCACCGGCCTGTCCGGCTCCGGCAAGTCCTCCCTGGCCTTTGACACCATCTACGCCGAGGGCCAGCGCCGCTATGTGGAGTCCCTGTCCTCCTACGCCCGCATGTTCCTGGGCCAGATGGAGAAGCCCGACGTGGACTACATCGACGGCCTGTCCCCCGCCATCTCCATCGACCAGAAGACCACCTCCAAGAACCCCCGGTCCACCGTGGGCACGGTGACGGAGATTTACGACTACCTGCGCCTGCTGTGGGCCCGGGTGGGCACCCCCCACTGCCCCAAGTGTGGCAAGGAGATCCAGCAGCAGACCATCGACCAGATCATCGACCAGGTGATGGCCCTGCCCGAGGCCACCCGCATCCAGGTCATGGCCCCGGTGGTGCGGGGCAAGAAGGGCACCCACCAGAAGATCTTTGAGGACGCCCGCAAGTCGGGCTACGTCCGCTGCCGGGCCGACGGCTCCCTCTATGACCTCACCGAAGAGATCCCCCTGGACAAGAATAAGAAGCACAACATCGAGATCGTGGTGGATCGCCTGGTGATCAAGGAGGACATCCACCGCCGCCTCACCGACAGCGTGGAGACCGCCGCCGCCCTGGCCGGCGGCCTGGTGGTGATCAACATCGTGAACGAGGATCGGGACATCCTGTTCTCCCAGAACTACGCCTGTGAGGACTGCGGCATCTCCATTGAGGAGCTGTCCCCCCGCATGTTCTCCTTCAACAACCCCTTCGGCGCCTGCCCCACCTGCACCGGCCTGGGCTCCCAGCTGAAGGTGGACCCCGACCTGATCATCCCCAACAAGAAGCTGTCCATCCTGGACGGGGCCATCACCGCCTCCGGCTGGAACAACATCAAGGGGGACTCCATCTCCCGGATGTACTTCGACGCCCTGTCCAAGCAGTACGGCTTCAAGCTCACCACCCCGGTGGAGGAGCTTCCCCCGGAGGTCATGGACGTGATCCTCTACGGCACCCGCGGGGAGAAGCTGAAGCTGACCTACGACCGGGCCAATGGCAAGGGCACCCTGATGCAGGCCTTCGAGGGCGTGGTCAACAACCTGGAACGCCGCTACAAGGAGACCCAGAGCGACGCCATGCGGCGGGAGCTGGAGGAGTGCATGGCCGAGCACCCCTGTCCCGACTGCGGCGGCAAGCGCCTGCGCAAGGAGGCCCTGGCCGTCACGGTGGGGGACATCAACATCGACGCCTTCTGCCACAAGTCGGTGACCGAGGCCCTGGACTTCATCGCGCACCTGGAGCTGAGCGAGCAGAAGATGATGATTGCCGGCCGGATCCTCAAGGAGATCAAGAGCCGGCTGGGCTTCCTCCAGAGCGTGGGGCTCCAGTACCTGACCCTGAGCCGGGCCGCCGCCACCCTGTCCGGCGGCGAGAGCCAGCGCATCCGCCTGGCCACCCAGATCGGCTCCTCCCTCATGGGGGTGCTCTACATCCTGGACGAGCCCTCCATCGGCCTGCACCAGCGGGACAACGACATGCTGCTGGACACCATGAAGCACCTGCGGGACCTGGGCAACACCCTGCTCGTGGTGGAGCACGACGAGGACACCATGCGCGCCGCCGACTACATCGTGGACATCGGCCCCGGCGCCGGCGTCCACGGCGGCCAGGTGGTGGCCTGCGGCACCGCCGAGGAGGTCATGAACACCCCCGGCTCCATCACCGGCGACTACCTGTCGGGCCGGAAGAAGATCCCCGTGCCCACCGAGCGTCGGAAGGGCAATGGAAATTTCCTCACCATCCGGGGCGCGGCGGAGAACAACCTGCGGAACGTGGACGTATCCATCCCCCTGGGCACCTTCACCTGCGTCACCGGCGTGTCCGGCTCCGGCAAATCCTCCCTGGTCAACGAGATCCTCTTCAAGCGGCTGGCCGCCGACCTGAACCGGGCCAAGACCCGGCCGGGCAAGCACGCAGGCATCGAGGGGGAGGAGTTCCTGGACAAGGTGATCGACATCGACCAGTCTCCCATCGGCCGCACCCCCCGCTCCAACCCGGCCACCTACACCGGGCTGTTCAACGACATCCGGGAGCTGTTCGCCTCCACCCCCGACGCCAAGAGCCGGGGCTACAACGCCGGGCGGTTCTCCTTCAATGTCCGGGGCGGCCGGTGCGAGGCCTGCCAGGGCGACGGCCTGCTGAAAATCGAGATGCACTTCCTCCCCGACATCTACGTGCCCTGCGAGGTGTGCAAGGGCAAGCGGTACAACCGGGAAACCCTGGAGGTGCGCTACAAGGGCAAGAACATCTATGAGGTGCTGGAGATGACGGTGGAGGAGGCCCTCCCCTTCTTCGAGAACCTGCCCCGGCTGTACAACAAGCTCCAGACCCTCTACGAGGTGGGCCTGGGCTATGTGAAGCTGGGCCAGCCCTCCACCACCCTGTCCGGCGGCGAGGCACAGCGGGTCAAGCTGGCCACCGAGCTGGCCAAGCGCTCCACCGGCCAGACCATCTATATCCTGGACGAGCCCACCACCGGCCTGCACACCGCCGATGTGCACAAGCTCATTGAGGTGCTCCAGAAGCTGGTGGAGGTGGGCAACACCGTGGTGGTCATCGAGCACAACCTGGACGTGATCAAGACCGCCGACCACATCATCGATCTGGGCCCCGAGGGCGGCGACGGCGGCGGAAACATTGTGGTGACCGGCACTCCCGAGGAGGTGGCGCAGTGCGCCGCCTCCTACACCGGGCAATACCTCAAGCGCATGCTGTAAAAAAACGGCCGCCGTCGCCGCCCACCAAGCGTTTTGCCTCTGGCAAAACCTTGATGCCGGGCGGATTCACTCCGCCCGAGCAGATAAAATCAATCCGGGGCCCCCGCGCGGCCTGCCGCGTGGGGATTGGCGACGGCGGCGGAAACATCGTCGTCACGGGCACCCCCGAAGAGGTGGCTGCCTGTGAGGCGTCCTATACCGGGCAGTACCTCAAGCGCATGCTGTAACCCGCCTGCCTGAAATACAGAGCCGCCGCGAGTTCTCGCGGCGGCTCTGCGCCCTGTCTGACCTTGCTCTATTTTCTAAATCTGGATTTTGTTTTAAGGTCAGTCCGATGTTATACTGATCCCGCAAGTCAATGACAGCGAGGTGTGTCCCATGTCTGGACAAAAGGGCTTCACCACCCAGCGGCTGGTCATGCTGGCCATGATGACGGCGGTGGTGTTCGCCGTCAACTACCCCAGAATCATCATCCCCCTGCCCACCGGCGAGACCTCCTTCACCCTGGCCAACATCGCCTGCGTCCTGTCCGGGCTGCTGCTGGGGCCCGTGGGCGGCCTGGCCTCCGGCCTGGGCTCCGCCCTGTACGACCTGACCAACCCGGTCTTTGCCCCGGAGTGCTGGCTCACCTTCCTGACCAAGGGGGCCATGGGCCTGGGGGCCGGACTGGTGGCCGGCAATGCCCAGCGGCGGGAACGGCTGGGCTATCCCCGCTGTCTGGCGGCGGCCCTGACGGGCTGTCTGGTCTATTACGCGCTCTACTTCGGAAAATCCCTGCTCTACGACAACATGCTGGTGGGCGGCCTGCCCTTTGCCGCGGCGGCGGCCCTGCTGCCCCTGAAAATCCCCGCCTCCCTGTTCAACGGGGCGGCGGCGGTGGCGGCGGCTCCGCCCCTGTACCTGGCCATCCGCTCCGCCATGAAGCGGGCCCACCTGCCTCTGGCGTAAGCCGGTGTTGACAAGTTCCGTCCAAAGCCGTACAATAGATCTGCGCAATTTCACGTACCATTTCATCAAATTTCCCAAAAAAAGTTTAGGAGTGGAATGACATGGAAGAGAAGAAGTATACCTCTATGATCCGCCTTCGCATGTCCGCCAAGGACGCCCACTACGGCGGCAACCTGGTGGACGGCGCCCACATGGTTCACCTGTTCGGCGACGTGGCCACCGAGCTGCTGATCCAGTGCGACGGCGATGAGGGCCTGTTCTGCGCGTACAACAACATCGAGTTCAAGGCGCCTGTCTACGCCGGCGACTACATCGAGGCCTACGGTGAGATCACCCACATCGGCAACACCTCCCGCAAGATGAAGTTCGAGGCCCGCAAGGTGGCCGTGTCCCGCCCGGACATCAGCCCCTCCGCCGCCGACTTCCTGGCCGAGCCCGTGGTGGTGTGCATTGCCGAGGGCACCTGCGTGACCCCCAAGGACTGCCAGCGCATTCCTCACTAATCATTTCACCGGGAAAAAACTCCGCCTGCTGTGCAGGCGGAGTTTTTTTATCATGCGTGCCGCCTGGCGGCGAGCATGGCGGGGACAAAGAGGCCCAGGCAGAATACCAGCACCAGGGCCAGCCTGACGGCGGAGAGCCGCCCCGGCCACAGGGCGGCCAGCGCCCCCCAGAGCAGGGGGAAGAGCACCATGGCCCCCAGCAGCCACACCCGCATGGCCCGCAGGATATGGGGCCAGTTGCTGTTGTTGATGTGCACCCCCGGCAGGCTCAGGCGGAACACCCCGTCGCTGTAGATGCTGATGCGGTTCTCGTCGTAGTAGGCGGGCAGGCGCTCCTTTACCCAGAAGCACAGCCACAGGGCGAAAACCAGGCTCATCCCCTCCACCAGCAGCACGGCGGGGCCCAGCTCCGCCCAGGAAAAGCCCAGGGCCCGGAGCGCAAGCGTCTCCGCCGCCCCGGCCAGCACGCACAGCACGCAGGCCAGCCGCCACCGCCGGCGGTCTGTCCGGCGCTCTGCCTGCTCCTCCCCGCCCATGCGGAGGGCGGAGCCCACCAGGGCCTCCACCTCCTCCACCGGAAGCTGGGGCTGGGTGGTGCGCTCCCCCCGCAGCAGCTCGGTGACGCTCACCCCCAGGCAGTCCGCCAGGGGGAGCAGCAGGGCCACGTCGGGCAGGCTCAGGCTCCGCTCCCACTTGCTCACCGCCTTGTCGGAGACAAACAGCCGCTCCGCCAGCTCCTTCTGGGTCAGGCCCTTCTCCTTCCGCAGCCGGGCCAGAAAGGCCCCGAATTGTTCCTTGTCGATCTCACAGTGTTCGCTCATATCGGTTTCCTCCTTCGCCCCTCCAGCCTAGCCGAAAGAGGCGCCCCCGTCAACCGACCAGCGGTAGAGTCCTTCTCCCCCAATGCTTTGTGGCCTCTGCGCATGGTGCGGCCCATCGCCCGGCAGGGAACCTGCTTCCCCCTCTATTGCAGAAGCTCGTCCGCAGTCACGCCCAGCACCTGGGCCAGAATCTTCAGCTCAACATCTGTGACAAACCGTTTTCCACACTCAATTCGCTGAATCGCATTCTTATCCACGTCTACCCCGGCCAGCTGGAGCATATCGGCCAGCGCCCGCTGGGAGACCTTCGGCTTCATGGACTTGCGGAGCTGGGCCACCCGCTGGCCGCACAGGTTGCATCTCCCGTCCGGCCCCCGGTTCTTGTACATATCATCACCCCTGACATCGCGTGCTTGTCATATGGGTGATTTTATGGTATTATCTAAAATCATATGACATCTATAAGATGTCATTTTGGGGTGATTTTGATGGATGAGTTGACTGCGAAACAACTGTGCGCGAATGCCATTGGCAAGTATATAATCATGTATCTGGATAGTCTGGCAGAAGGGGAGATCGCCGCCCTGGCCGAGAGTCAAGCGCTCTCCCTCATCAACCAGATCAGAGAGATTCTGGACGACCAAAACCTGGACGATCCCACCTGCTTCCAGCGCATCGACGCCATTGTGAGCGCCTGGCATGAGGCCGGGCTGGAAACCGACCGGCACTGGGAGTGCGAGTGACCTCTGCCGCAGAACACAGGAGCGCCGCCCGAACCGGGCGGCGCTCCGTGTTTTACTCTTTCAGCCCCATCACGTCCATGCTGTGGCGCATGTGGATGGCCATGGCGTGCTCCGCGCCCTCGGCGTCCCGCCGCTGGAAGAACTCCATCAGCAGGGCGTGATCCCGCAGGGTGTCCTCCGCCAGCTGCTCCTGGTGCTCCCCCGCCGTCAGGGCGGCGGCCACCGCCTGGTCAATGAGGGGCAGCAGGCGCATGAGGAACTCGTTGTGGGCGGCCCGGACGATGGCGGCGTGAAAGGCCCGGTCTGCGGCGGTGCGGTCTCTGCCCGCCCGGATGCACTCCTCCACCGCCCGGCCCTTCTCCAGGATCTCCGCCCGCTGGGCCTCCGTGGCCCGGCGGCAGGCCAGGGCGGCGGCCTTGGGCTCGAACATGGCCCGCAGCTCGAAGAGATCCCGCAGCTGGCCCTTCACCCGCTCCAGGCCGGAGAAGCCGAAGTCGTCAATCTCCTCCACCCGTCCGGACACAAAGGTGCCCTTGCCCCGGCGCACCTCCAGCACCCCCTCGGCGGACAGGGTGCGGATGGCCTCCCGCAGGGTGGCCCGGCTCACCCCCAGGGCGGCGGACAGTTCCACCTCGTTGGGCAGCTTCTCCCCCGGCGCCAGGGCCTTCTCTACCACAATCTGGCCGTAGAGCCGCTCGGCGGTCTGCTGGGCCAGGCTTTTTTTCTCCATGGATCTCACTTTCCTTTCAGTCAGTCCTTGACAGCCTCTCCTCTATCCTATAATATATAGTCAGACAATGCAAGTGTTATCATACAACTTGTGCCCATTTTTCTGGAGGAGGTTTTCCCTATGCGCAGCGACAACGTGACGAAGGGCGTGGAGCGCGCCCCCAACCGCTCCCTGTTCTATGCCCTGGGCTACACCAAGGAGGAGCTGGAGCGGCCCCTCATCGGCGTGGTGTGCTCCTACAACGAGATCGTCCCCGGCCATATGAAACTGGACAAGATTGCCGAGGCAGTGAAGGCCGGCGTCCGGGCCGCCGGCGGCACCCCGGTGGAGTTCCCCGCCATCGCCGTGTGCGACGGCATCGCCATGGGCCACATCGGAATGAAGTACTCCCTGGTCACCCGAGACCTGATCGCCGACTCCACCGAGGCCATGGCCATTGCCCACCAGTTTGACGGCCTGGTGATGATCCCCAACTGTGACAAGAACGTGCCCGGCCTACTCATGGCCGCCGCCCGGGTAAACATTCCCACGATCTTCGTCTCCGGCGGCCCCATGCTGGCCGGCCGGCTGGAGGACGGCCGCCGCTCCTGCCTGAGCCACATGTTCGAGGCGGTGGGCGCCTACAAGGCGGGCAAGCTGGACGAGGCCGGCGTGGAGGACTATGAGAACAACGCCTGCCCCACCTGCGGCTCCTGCTCCGGCATGTACACCGCCAACTCCATGAACTGCCTCACCGAGGCCATCGGCATGGGCCTGCGGGGCAACGGCACCATCCCCGCCGTGTGGTCGGCCCGCCTGCGGCTGGCCAAGCACGCGGGCATGCAGATCATGGAGCTGGTCAAGCGGGACATCAAGCCCCGGGACATCATGACCCCCGCCGCCTTCCACAACGCCGAGACGGTGGACATGGCCCTGGGCTGCTCCACCAACACCATGCTCCACCTGCCCGCCATCGCCCACGAGTGCGGCATCGAGCTGGATCTGGACATGTCCAACGAGATCTCCGCCAAGACCCCCAACCTGTGCCACCTGGCCCCCGCCGGGGACACCTTCATGGAGGATCTGGAGGGCGCCGGCGGCGTGTACGCCGTCATGAAGGAGCTGACGAAAAAGGGCCTGCTGGACACCTCCGTCATGACGGTCACCGGCAAGACCATGGCCGAGAACCTGGAGGGGGTGGTCAACCGCAACCCCGAGATCATCCGGCCCATCGACAACCCCTACTCCCAGGACGGCGGCATCGCCGTGCTCAAGGGCAATCTGGCCCCCGAGGGCTGCGTGGTCAAGCGCTCCGCCGTGGCCCCCGAGATGATGGCCCACACCGGCCCCGCCCGGGTGTTTGACGGCGAGGAGGAGGCCATCGCTGCCATCTACGCCGGTAAGATCGTCCCCGGCGACGTGGTGGTCATCCGCTACGAGGGCCCCAAGGGCGGCCCCGGCATGCGGGAGATGCTCAACCCCACCTCCGCCATCGTGGGCATGGGCCTGGGCGAGTCCGTGGCCCTGATCACCGACGGCCGGTTCTCCGGCGCCACCCGGGGCGCCGCCATCGGCCACGTCTGCCCCGAGGCCGCCCAGGGCGGCCCCATCGCCCTGGTGGAGGAGGGGGACATCATCTCCATCGACATCCCCGCCAACAGGATCGACGTCCAGGTGGACGAGGCCACTTTGGCCCAGCGCCGCGCCAAGTGGGTCTGCCCCGAGCCCAAGGTCAAGACCGGCTACCTGGCCCGGTACGCCAAGCTGGTCACCAGCGCCGCTCGCGGCGCCGTCCTGGAGTAAAAGCGGGCTGCAAGACCTGGGGCGAGAACTGCCTGCCCTGTAGGGGCGGATATCATCCGCCCGAGATTTGCCAGGGGAATGCTTCGACCATCTGTAGGGGCGACCTGTGGTCGCCCGCTGTTCATCGGGGGTGCCCCCTCGCGGGGCGGGCCCAATGGGGCCCCCGCGGTGACCCAACGGAGTGGTCGTCGTGGGGAGAGGAGGCCCAGCGGAGGGAATGAGCTTTCGGGCCCGCCCGGAAGCGAACGATCCGTAGCTTGGGCCGACGACGGCGGCCCCCATTTCTTCCCAAAGAAATGGGGGAAAAGAAGGGCCGGGGGGCTCCGCCCTCCCTGGGCCCCCCAATACGGGGGCTCATGGCGGCGGTGCGCCGCACGGGCAGGGCAAAGACCGACCGCGCATCGCCGCTCGTTTTCCTGGCGCTCATGTTGCAGGCGCTGCCGCGCCTCGGGCGGCACGCATCGGGATTGCCCGGCAAGCCCTGATGGCTGCTGCGCTGTACCGGGTGCGCCCGCCGGGCCGCCGCCTGTGCCATGCCTTTGAAAGACCGGGGCATTTGCCGCGGTCTTGTAGGGGCGGATATCATCCGCCCGCTTCCCCCGGCCCGCCATACAAAAATCCCGGCCCTCCGAACGGAGGGCCGGGATGTTTGTTTGATTCAGAAATTGCTGTAGGGACTCTGGTAGCCGGCATCAGGGCCGCTGTTGTCCCGATAGGAGTAGCGGCCATGCACCACCCAGTCGTAGAAGTTGGCCTCGGTGCCCTGCATATAGGGGGTGAGCCACAGGGAGAAGGCGGTGGTGGCCAGGATGGTCAGCAGGCTCACGGCACCCGCTCCGAAGAAGAGCCCCAGTGAGCCCACCAGCCCTGCGCCAACGGCGAACAGCAACGTCCAGCCCAGGAAGGACAGATCCTGGATGAACAGCTCGCCCTTCCAGCCCATCATGGCCCGCTTGCTCTCGGTGATGGCGGCCAGTGCCCCCATCTCCGGGTTGTCCAGCAGGAAATACACCGCCAAGCGGTAGCGGTAGGTGACGATGACGGACAGGATGGCCGCGGCGATCACCAGCAGGAGAGCCAGGAACATCAGCATCGGGCCGCCCAGTGCCGACACCAGCATCACGATAAAGGCGGGCACCAAAAACAGCAGGCTCCACAGGGTGGTGAAGATATAGATCAGCAGATACACCAGGAAGGCCCGGCCGATGGTGCGGAAGCCGTCCAGCAGGTTCCAGTAGTTGGGCTGCTCGTTCCGCGCCATGCGCAGGACGTAGGAGGTGTAGCCGAAGCTCATAATCCACTGATAGACGGTGATGAGCAGCTGGATCACCAGAAAAGACGCCACGTTACGCGGAGTGAGCAGCACACGGATCAGATCCTCCACCCCATAGACCCCGTCCCACACATAGTAATAGAAGGTGGTAAAGGGGTCGGTCACCAGGCTGGACACCAGGCTGGTGAGCACCGAGGTGAGCAGCAGGTACACCAGGGTCACCAGCATGGGGTGGGGATAGGTGGTGCGCATGGCCTGCTTAGCCAGCGCCTTAGCCTCCGGCCGGTTATAGCCCATAGAAAATTCCTCGCAATCTCTGTTTCTTGATTGGTGGAATTATTCTATCATATCAGCCGTCTGATTGCAAGGCGGGCAGCTCCAGCCAGAAGCGCACCCCGCCGGCCCGGTTCTCCGCCCCGCAGGTGCCGCCGTGGGCGCGCACCGCCGCCCGGACGATGGCCAGGCCCAGACCGGCCCCGCCGGTGTCCCGGCTGCGGGCCGGGTCGCCCCGGTAGAAGGGCTCCCACAGGCGGGAAAGCTCCCTGGGGGTAAATCCCTGGCCGTCGTTGTCCACCGCAAGCCACAGCTTCCCCCGGCTGTTCTCCAGCCGTACCGATATGCTGCCCCCCGCCGGGGTGTACCGCAGGGCGTTGGACGCCAGGTTGCCCACCGCCTCCTCCAGCCGGGCCCGGTCGCCGGACACCATCCCCTCCGTCAGGTTCAGGGTCACATGGAGATCCCGCTCCCCCGCGGACAGGGACAGGCGGTCAAAGCACGCCCGCACCAGGGCGGCAAAGTCCACCCGCTCCCGTTTGAGGGGGACGCCCCGCTCCAGCCGGGACAGATCCAGCAGCTGCCCCACCAGGGCCGCCATGCGGTCGCTCTCGTCCAGCACCACGTCCAGGTACGCCGCCCGCTTGGCCGGGTCGATGTCCTCCTTCAACGCCTCCGCGTGGGAGCGGAGTACCGCCAGGGGCGTTTTCAGCTCGTGGGCCGCCGCCCGGGTAAAATTCCGCTCCCGGCGGATGGCCCGGGTCTCCAGCCAGGTCAGCCAACAGGCCAGGGCCACCGCCGCCGCCAGGGTGAGCAGGATGGCGGGCTCCAGGCCGTAGAGGAGATAACTGGCTGGCAAAGTGTATGTGTATGCCACCGCCCGCTCCCCTGCCTCTATCAGCCGGGGGTTTTGCATGGCAAGATAAATTGTGGAGCTATCCGCCTGATGGATGCCGAAGAGCTCCAGATCGTTCCGCCAGCGCGTCTCCACCTCGTCCAGCTCGGCCTCCATGGCCCGCCAGGCCGTCAGCCGTCGCTCCGGGCCGCCCCGGCCCGCCAAGGCGGCGTAACACACCAGCCAGTCGGCCCGGCCGGTCACCAGCTCCTCCCCTTCCAGGAGGGGCTGGTCCGCTTCCGCCAGCACCACCTGCTTCTCCCCAAACCACAGGGTGACCTTCTGGGGGTACATCACCGCCCCTTCCACCCAGCCGGTGGCCTCTACCGTAGTGAGATCATCCGCCCCGCCATCAGGGGTGGACAGCAGCTGCGGATAGCGGTTGAGCACCCGGGCAGCGGCCAACTGCCCCTTCTCACTGAGTACCGGGTCAAAGACCAGATACTGTGCCACCTCCCGGCCCTCCCACAACAGGTCGGTGTAGGCCGCAAACAGCAGGCTTCTTCCCCGGGGCGTGCCGTCCCGCTCATAGAGCCGCAGAGCAGTCTGTCCCCCGTAGGGCCAGAGGGTGTACGTACTGCTCATGGTCAGCCTGGCCGAGACCTCGCCCACCGTCCCCTCCATGGGCAGATAGTACATGATCCCCCCGTTCAGCCCACCATAGGCGTGCAGCACCGTCTCTCCCTCAGCGATGCGGTTTGGGATCTCCATACGCCGCTGGGGGATATCCTCCCGGCTCCACCGCCAGTTGAGCCACACCAGCGCCGCCATGGCCGCCGCCCAGACGGCCAGGCAGATGCACAGCGTCCGGGCAAAGGCCCGCAGAAACAGAAGCCTGTCTTTCACGACGCTCCCTCCTCCAGCTTGTAGCCCGCCTTGAACACCGTCTTGATCTGCTTTCCCGCGCTCCCCAGGGCGGCCCGGAGGGCCTTGATCCGGCCGTCCACCGCCCGGTCGCCCCCCTCGAAGTCGATGCCCCACACCCTGTCCAGCAGCTGGCTCCGGCTGAGCACCTGCCCTTGGTGGCGCATGAGGCAGAGCAGCAGCTCGTACTCCCGGGGCGGCAGCTCCACCGCCCGGCCGTCTACCGCGCACGCCCGGCGGCCCGGCTCCAGAGCGATAGCCCCGCAGGTGAGTGTTTCCGCCCCCGGGCCGCCCCGGCTGCGGCGGATCAGCGCCCCGGTCTTAGCCAGCAGCACCGCCAGGGAGAAGGGCTTGGTCACGTAGTCGTCCGCCCCCAGGGCGTAGCCCCGCAGCACGTCCTCCTCGCCCCCCAGGGCGGTGAGGAACAAAATGGGCACCCCGCTGTGCTCCCGCACCGCCCGGCACACGGCAAAGCCGTCCAGGTTGGGCATGAGCACGTCCAGCAGGATGGCGTCGTAGTCGTTCTCCCGCAGCAGCTCCAGGGCCTCCGCCCCGTCCCGGGCCAGGTCGCAGTCCGCCCCGTGGGCGGTGAAGTAGTCCCGGATGATGTCCCGCAGGCGCTGTTCATCCTCCACGATCAGCACATGGCCGTCCATGGTCTCCCCTCCTCTGTTTCCGCCCACAGTCTAACCCCCAGATGTGTCGGAGTTATGACAAAGGCCCTGGAGGGGCACTCCAGGGCCTTGTTTGATGAAAGAATGCTTACCGGCGTCCGGCTCCGCCGCCGCGGAACCCGCCGCCGCGGGAGAAGCCGCCGCCCCCGCGGGATCTGCCGCCGAAGCCGCCGCCGCGGGAGAAGCCTCCGCCGGAGCGCCCCGCTCCGCCGCCCCGGAAACCCCCGCCGCTGCGGAAGCCGCCGCCCATGGGGGGACGGGGCCCTCTGGGCGGGCGGGGCGGCCTGGGCCGGTGGGGCCGGCCGAAGATGAAGGGCCGGTATACGTAGGGCGGGGGCGGCATGCCGGGCCCCATGTACCGCCGGTGATAGCGGCGGTAGCGCCAGCCGTCGGCCAGAATCGCCACCACGATGATCACCACGATCAGCGGCGCCAGGAACAGGGACAGCAGCGTGCCGATCAGGCTGGAACCCGTGTATGCATAGAAATGGTCGTTCTCCGGCTGGGGGAGATATTCGTAATCCGGCTGGGCCGCGCCCCCCGTGGAGGAGGTGGCGTAGTAGCTCTCATACCAGCCATAGACGTCGTCGAAGAAAGCCCGGGTGGCGCTGTCGTACTCCCCGGCGTCATAGCCGTCGTAGAAGTCCTCCTCCAGCCAGCCCTCGATGGTGGAGGCGGACAGGACGTCCTCAATGCCGGCGCCCGCCATGGCCCACACCTTGTTCTCCCCCACGGCGTACACCAGCAGGAAGCCGTTGTTCCGCTCCGCGTCGCCGATGCCGCCCCAGTTCTCCGCCACGGCCATGGCGTAGTCGGCGGAGTCCATGCCGTCCATAAAGTCCACCGCCACCACCACGATCTGGCCGCCGGTGGCCTCGAAGAGGGCCTGGTTCTGGTCGATGATGTACTGCTCGGTCTCCTTGCTGAGCACGTCGGCGTAGTCGGCCACATAGAAGGCGTCGGTGGGCTCCACCACCGCGCCGGCCGTGCCGGTGAGCAGGGCCGCCCCCAGCAGGGCGGCGGTCAGCAGCTTTTTCATGGCTTCCTCTCCTCTCACTGGAAGATCTCCGCCGGCTGGACGAAGGTGAGCGTGCCCAGGATGCCGGCGGGGAAGCCCCCCAGCACCCGGGTGTTGAAGTCCTCCGCTGCGGCGTTGTAGCCGTCCCGGGAGATGGTGTCCTGCTCAGAGGCCAGGTCGGTGCGGAAGCCCTGGACATAGTCGGCGTCCCGCTCCGTCAGGCTCGCGTCCTCCAGCTTGAGGAACACGGTCTCCGCGTCCCCCAGCAGCCGCTGGTAGGCCGTGCAGGCGTCGGAGATGCCGGTGCTCCCCGCCAGGGCCTCCCGGCTGGCTGTCAGGTCGGTCAGCTCGCCCTGATCCAGGTAGCGCCCCGCCACGGTGAGCAGGTTGGCGGTGATGTCCACGCAGTCCTGGAGATCCCCGGCGATGGGGGCGAACTGCGCCTCCACCTGCGCCCTGGCCTGCACCAGGGAGCGGTGGGAGCCCAGCAGGGTGGACAGGACGATCACCACCGCCAGCACCACCATGGCGCCGGTGTGGGTTTTGAGAAATTTCATGGGATTACCTCATTTTCAAAACAGCGGGTGGTTTGCACACCGGACGGGCGGATACTATCCGCCCCTACGCGCTGTCAGCCACGCAGTTCCAGAAGCTTCTGCTTGAGCTGGCCCTCGATCTTGCCCAGCTCGGCCTCGGCCTCCCGGCGCTTCTGGGCGCCCTCCCGCTGGATGTTCATCACCTCGTCCAGGGTGGAGATGAGCTGCTCGTTGGTGTGCTGGAGGGTCTGGATGTCCACCACGCTGCGCTCGGCCTCCTTGGCGGTCTCGATGGTGCCCATCTTCAGCATGTCGGCGTTCTTCTGCAGCAGCTCGTTGGTCATGTTGGTCACCGCGCTCTGGGCGGCGGTGGCCTGGCGGGAGTGCTCCAGGCCCAGGGAGAGCACCATCTGGCTCTTCCACAGGGGGATGGTGTTCACCAGGGAGGACTGGATCTTCTCCAGCATCAGGGTGTCGTTGTTCTGGATCAGGCGGGTCTGGGGGCCCATCTGGATGGAGATCATGCGGGTCAGCTCCAGATCGTGGAGCTTCTTCTCAAACCGGGAGATCATGTTGGCCAGGTCGTTGTACGCCTGGGCGTCCTCCTGGGTGCCGGACTGGGCGGCCTTCTTCTGGAGCTGGGCCAGATCCTCCTCCCGCACCTGCTTGAGCCGCTTCTTGCCCGCCAGGATATACATGGTCAGCTCTTTGTAATACTTGGTGTTAAGCTCGTACATCTGATCCAGCATGGCGATGTCCTTCATCAGGGTCACCTGGTGGCCCTCCAGCACCTCCACGATCTTGTCCACATTGGCCTCGGCCTTGGTGTAGGCCACCTTCATGGCCTCCAGCTCGTTGCGCTTCTTCTTGAAGAACCCGAAGATGCCCTTCTCGTCCTCCTCCTTGCCGAAGCCCTTCAGCTCCACCACCAGGGAGGACAGGGCCTGGCCGATCTCCCCCAGATCCTTGGTGCGCACCGAGTTGAGGGTGCTCTCAGAGAAGCCGGCGATGTTCTTCTGGGCCGCCGCGCCGTACTGGAGCACCAGGTTGGAATCGGTGATGTCGATCTGCTTGGCAAAGTCGTCCACCATCTTGCGCTCGGCCTCGGTGAGCTGGCTCTCGTCCAGCTGGATGGCCTGGGCGTCCTTGTCCTGCTGGGCGGCCGCCGCGGCCGCCGCGCCGGTGGGATCCAGGGTGAGGGTGGGCGCCTCCGGGGCCTTGGGGGCCTCCGCCGCCGCGGCGGCGGTGTCCAGATTGGGGGTCAGGGTGAGCTCCGGGGTGAAATCAGTTTGATCAGCCATGGTTTTCCTTCCTCCTCGTTATGATTGTCCCATCTGCATGCCGCCCAGGCCCTCCCGGGCCAGCATCTGCTCCAGGACGGTGATGTCGGTTGAAATGTCCAGCGCCTCGTCGGCAAAGAGGGCGTCCAGCTGCTTGTCAAAGGCCTGAACCACCTTGTCCATCATGGCGTCGATGCGCCCCATGGTGCCGTCGATGTTGGCCCCCTCCACCCCGGCGCTCCCCATCCGGTCGTAGGCGTTGAGCAGCTTCAGGGTGGTGGGCAGGTAGTAGTTCAAAAACCGGCGGATCTGGGGCAGCTTGGCGGGCTGCCCGGCCACGATGTCAAAGATCTTGCCGGTGACCTCCTCCATGTGGACGATCTGGGCGGAGATCTTCTCGTCCTCGATGTTGTCGTCCAGCCGACGCAGCTCGGACAGGGCCCGCGCCCGCTCGGCGGCGATGGGATCCTCCGGCGCCTGTCCGGCCGGCTCCGGCCGGGGCTCCGGCTCAGGTTCCGGCTGGGGCTCCGGATCCGGCAGGTTCAGCACCTTGTCGGGGCACAGCTTTTTCAGGCCGAACCACACCAGCACCGACGCGGCGGCCACCAGCGCAAAGTGCCACAGGGCATACATGGGCAGGAAAACGGCCCACAAAAGCCACACCGCCGCCGCGCCGTACAGCGGTATGGGCGATTTTTTCACGATTTTTGCCATGGGATCTCCTCCAGACCTGGGGATGGTTTTATTCTACCTTTCCCGTCTCCGGGTGTCAAGAAAACACGTTGACTTTAGGGGGAAAAGTTATTATCATTATATCTATTGAGAAAAAAAGGTTTCAGCCAACAGAGAGGAAGTCTGCGCCATGCTCACACTCAAGGATTTCAAAGAGGCCCGCGGCGTGCTCTCCGGTGTGATCCGGGACACCCCGCTGGTCTACAGCCCCGCCTTTTCCAAGGCCACCGGCAATCAGGTGTACATCAAGCCGGAGAACATGCAGCTCACCGGCGCGTACAAGATCCGGGGCGCCTACTATAAGATCAGCACCCTCAGCGACGAGGAGAAGGCCCGCGGGCTGGTCACCGCCTCCGCGGGCAACCACGCCCAGGGCGTGGCCTACGCCGCCCAGCACGCCGGGGTGGAGGCCACCATCGTCATGCCCACCACCACCCCCCTGGTGAAGGTGAACAACACCAAGGACTACGGCGCCAAGGTGGTGCTCCACGGGGAGACCTTCGACGACGCCGCCGAGCTGGCCGCCAGGCTGGCCCAGGAGGAGGGGCTCACCTACGTCCACCCCTTCAACGACCCCGCCCTGGCCACCGGACAGGGCACCATCTCCTACGAGATCTTCCAGGATCTCCCCGATGTGGACGTGATCCTGGTGCCCATCGGCGGCGGCGGGCTGGCCTCCGGCGTGTCCACCCTGGCCAAGCTGCTCAACCCCAACGTGACGGTGATCGGCGTGGAGCCCACCGGCGCGGCCTCCATGAAGGCCAGCGTGGAGGCGGGCCACGTGGTCACCCTGGACAGGGTGGAGACCATCGCCGACGGCGTGGCGGTGAAAACCCCCGGTGACCAGATCTTCCCCTATATCCAGAAGAATATCGACGACATCATCACCATCGACGACGACGAGCTGGTGGACGCCTTCCTGGACATGATGGAGAAGCACAAGATGATCGTGGAGAACGCCGGCCTGCTGCCCATCGCCGCCCTGTACCACCTGAAGTGCAAGGGCAAGAACGTGGTGCCTGTCCTCTCCGGCGGCAACATGGACGTGATCACCGTGGCCTCCCTGGTGCAGCACGGGCTGATCAACCGGGGCCGGGTGTTCACCTTCTCCGTCCAGCTGCCCGACCGTCCCGGCGAGCTGCTGCGGGTGGCCCAGATCGTGGCCGAGGCCAACGGCAACGTGATCCGGCTGGAGCACAACCAGTTCGTCAACATCAACCGCCAGAGCGGCGTGGAGCTGCGGGTCACCCTGGAGGCCTTCGGCCACGCCCACAAGAAGACAATCCTGGAGGCCCTCCGCGCCGCCGGATATCAGGCCCGGGAGTGCAGCACCAAGAACGTCTATGACTGACGGGCGGCGGGGGCAAGCCCCCGCCCTACTGCGGCGCGTCAGGGATGCCGCGCCCTACACTGCCGGCGGGTTGCCGCGGCGCGCCGGGTCGTCGCGCCCTACGAAAGGGGCACCCCTCTCCGCTGGCCTCGCAGAGTTTTACCCGCGCAGCGGGTAAAATAAAATCAAAGGAAGTCCGTAGGCGAATTCACTTCGCCGGAGGACACCGATGCTTGCTCCGCCACCGGCGGGCAACCACCCGCGCGGGCGCGGGTGAGGGGGGTATCGGGGAGGCTGTGCCGCATATGCGGCGCGGCCTCCCCGTATCTAGGGGGGATGAAATCCCCCCTAGACCGAGTTATATGATGCAGAGCCGTTTCCCCCGGGGCAGGGGCCGCCGGGCCGGCGCCCGTGGGCGGAGGGGAGCCCCGGCGGGGCCCCGGGCGGCGTCCGCTTGCCGTATCCTATGTGCCCCGCCCCCGGTTTGCCCCGGGCCTGTCCCGGGCGCCACGGCTTATCCTACCACACAATTCTGAACTTCCCTTCAAGGAGTGGTAAAAAAATGATTAAAATTGCCCCGTCCATCCTCTCGGCAGATTTTGCCAACCTGGAGCGGGACATTCACCGGGTGTCCTCCGCCGACTGGCTCCACGTGGACGTGATGGACGGCTGCTTTGTGCCCAACATCACCATCGGCGTGCCGGTGGTAAAGTCTATCCGCAGATGCACCGACCTGTTCCTGGACGTGCACCTGATGATCGACAAGCCGGTGCGGTATGTGGAGGCCTTTGCCCGGGCGGGGGCGGATCTCCTGTCCGTCCACCTGGAGGCCGACCACCCCACCGGCATCGCCGAGGCCCTGCGGCGCATGGAGGCCTGCAAGGTCAAGAAGGCGGTGGCCCTGCGGCCCATCACCGCCGCCCGGGCGGTGCTGCCCTACCTGGAAGGCCTGGACATGGTGCTGGTGATGACGGTGGAGCCCGGCTTCGGCGGCCAGGCCTTCCTGGAGAACCAGCTGGACACCATCCGCCAGGTGCGGGAGCTGATTGAGAAGTACAACCCCGCCTGCCGGCTGGAGGTGGACGGCGGCATCGGCCCCAAAACGGCGGCGGCGGTGATTGCCGCCGGGGCGGACACCCTGGTGGCCGGCTCCGCCGTGTACGGCGCGGAAGATCCGGCGGCGGCCATCGCCGCCCTGCGGGGGGTGTGACCGATGCAGTATCTTCCGCCCGCGCTGGAGCGGCTGGTGGAGCAGTTCGCCCGCCTGCCCGGCATCGGCCGCAAGACCGCCCAGCGGCTGGCCTTCTTCGTCCTCTCCCTGCCGGAGGAGGAGGCCGCCGCCTTTGCCGACGCCATCGTCAGCGCCAAAGCCTCCATCCACTGCTGCCCCGTGTGCCAGAACTTCTCCGAGGGGGAGGGGCTGTGCCCCATCTGCCAGGATCCCAAGCGGGACACCTCGGTGATCTGCGTGGTGGCCGACCCAAAGGACGTGGTGGCCATGGAGCGCTCCCGGGAGTACCCCGGCCTCTACCACGTGCTCCACGGGGTGATCTCCCCCATGAACCACGTGGGCCCCGACGACATCCGGGTGAAGGAGCTGGTAGACCGGGTGGCCAGGGGGGGCGTCGATGAGGTGATCATGGCCACCAACCCGGACACCGAGGGGGAGGCCACCGCCATGTACCTGTCCCGGCTCCTCAAGCCCTTCCAGGTGAAGGTGACCCGGCTGGCCTACGGCATCCCGGTGGGCAGCCACCTGGAGTACGCCGACGACGCCACCCTCATGCGGGCCCTGGAGGGCCGGAGGGAGATGTGATGCGCCGGGTGCTGGTGCTGGGCTGCCCCGGCGCGGGGAAGTCCACCCTGGCCCGGTCTCTGGGGGAGGCCCTCTCCCTGCCGGTGGTGCACCTGGACAAGCTGTGGTGGAAGTCCGGGTGGGTCAACCGCACCGAGGGGGAATTTGACGCCCTGCTGGACGCCGTCCTGCTGGGGGAGGAGTGGGTGATCGACGGCAACTACCTGCGCACGCTCCCCCGGCGGCTGGAGCGGTGCGACGCCGTGGTGCTGCTGGACTACCCCCGGCGGGTGTGCCTGCTCCGGGCCCTGCGGCGGATCCTCACCTGGCGGGGGCGCACCCGCCCCGATATGGCGGCGGACTGCCCGGAGCGGCTGGACGGTGAATTTGTCCGCTGGATCTGGGAGTTCCACCGCACCCAGCGGCCCCAGGTGCTGGAGCTGCTGGACGGCTGGACGGGGGAAAAGCACGTGTTCCGCTCCCCCCGCGCCTGCGCGGGCTTCCTGGCTAAGCTGGAACGGGAGGGCCAGGCATGGAGAAAATTCTGAGCTATATCGAAGATACCTATGCCCCCGCCGCCCTGTTTGTCTACGGCTCCTATGCCGACGGCTCCAACGGCCCGGACAGCGACTTTGACGCCCTGGCCCTGACGGCGGACGGCCCGGCCCGCCGCGACGTGTCCCCCGTGGACGGGGTGCGGCTGGATCTGTTCGTCCACCCCGCCGCCGACTTTCAGGGGGACTTCCCCATGGCGGAGTTTCTCCGCCTGCTGGACGGGAAGCTGGTGTGGGATCGGGACGGCTCCGGAAAGGCCCTGCTGGAGAAGCTGGCCGCCTATCGGGACAGCCTGCCCCCCAGGACGCCGGAGGAGAACCGCACCCAGGTGGCCTGGTGCCGCAAGATGCTCCAGCGGGCCGGCCGGGGGGATGCGGAGGGGCTGTTCCGGTGGCACTGGCTACTGGTGGACAGTCTGGAGATCTGCTGTGATCTCTGCGGGCGCCTCTACCAGGGGCCCAAGAAGAGCCTGCGCTGGCTGGCGGCGGCCCGCCCCGAGGCATACGCCCTCTACACCGACGCCCTCTCCCGCCTGGACGCCGCCGCCCTGGAGCGGTGGGTGGCGTACCTGGAGATCCTGCTGGACGGGCCGCAATAACTGCCTGTCATGAAAAACGTCCCCGGAATCTCTCGATTCCGGGGACGTTTTTTTGCTGCAGCTCCGTTTCAAAGGAGATATTCAAAGGCCTTATAGTCCGTCCAGCCCGTGTCCTCGTAGAACATGCGCAGGGTGTCCACATGGCGGAAGCCCACGGCGGTATAGGCCCGCTCGGCGGGGAGATTGCTCCCCAACACGTCCAGGCGGACGGTTTTCAGCCCCTGGGCCCGGGCCATCTGGAGGACGCGGCGGGCCATCTCCTTGGCCAGCCCCCGGCCGGAGAAGGCCCGGCGCACCCCCAGGGCGTGGATCACCAGCAGCTCGTCGTCCGCCGCCTCCACCCCCCAGGACACGGAGCGGTAGCCCTCGTTGTAGGCGTGGTTGACCACCATGCAGGCCGCCAGCGCCCCGTCCAGGAAGCCCAGGTACAGCTCCCCCTGCCGGATGGAGTCCTTCAGAAAGTCCTGGGTGGGGTAAATGTCCTTCTTCATACCCGGTGGATAGGGCGCGTCCGCCATCTCATCGGTGAGGGCGTAGTAAAAATCCCGGACGGCGGGGTAGTCCCCCTCCGTCGCCGGGCGGATGTCCATCTGTACCACGATCATTGCCTCCTTACGCCATCTCCCCGGCCAGGGAGCGCTCCATGTAGTCCCGGACGATCTCGGTGTCGTCGGTCTGGCCCAGGGCCCACATGAGCTTGGTCACCGCCGCCTCGGTGGTCATGTCCCGGCCCTGGATCACCCCCTGCTCCAGGGCCTTCTGGCCCACCTCGTAGACGGAGAAGTCGCTGGGCTCGTAGAGGCACTGGGAGCACACCACCACGGTGATGCCCGCCCGGGCGGCGGCCTGGAGCTTGGCGATCAGATCCCGCCGGACGAAGTGGAGCCCGCCGGCGCCGAAGGCCTCGATGACGATGCCCCGGTAGTGCATCTGGAGCAGCATGTCGAAGATCTCCGGATCCAGGCCGGGGGTGAGCTTGATGAGGAACACCTTGTCGCACAGCCTGTCCCGCAGGGCGCACTCCCCGGTCTGCCGGGGGATGGCCTCCGGGTGGAGCTGGAGGCCCTTTCCGTCCACGCTGGCGGCCAGGGGCCAGTTGACGCTCTCAAAGGCGTCGAAATCGGTGGTGCGGATCTTTACCGCCCGGCAGCCCAGCATCACCTTCCGGTCGAAGGCCAGAAACACCCCCGCCGCGCCGGAGGCCGCCATGGCCAGGGCGGTGCGCAGGTTCTCCATGCCGTCGCTTAAGGGGTGGGCCATGGGCAGCTGGGCCCCGGTGAGCACCACCGGGATGGCGATGCCCCGCAGCATGAAGGAGAGCACCGAGGCGGTATAGGCCATGGTGTCGGTACCGTGGGTAATCACAATGCCGTCATATTCCGTCCGGTTATCAAACACGTGGCGGGCAATGGTCTGCCATTCCTCCGGCTGGATGTTGGAGGAGTCCAGGTGGAGGATGTCCCGGACGGTGACGTCGTAGTGCTCCAGGATGCCCTGGGGCAGCATCCGGGCCAGCTCCTCCCCGTCCAGGCCGGGGGCCAGGCCCTCCGCCGTGGGCAGGGAGGCGATGGTGCCCCCGGTGGTGAGGAGCAGAATCCGGGCCCGCACTTAAAATTCCTCCGCCAGCGCGTCCGCCCGGCGCTCCGCGTCGGCCAGAATGGCGGCCTTGTCGCTGCGCACGTCGTCCAGGCCCTCGGCATCCAGGCAGACAAACTGCGGGATGCCGTACATGACGCACAGGGCCTTCAGCAGGGGGGTGCCCATCTCCAGCTCGGTGCCGGCGTAGTTGCCCCCCCGGGTGGTGATGAGCAGCAGCTTGGAGGCCCTGCACAGCCCCACCATGGCCCCCTGCTCGTCGTAGCCGAAGGTGATGTCGGTGACCGAGATGCGCTCCAGATAGATCTTCAGGATGGCGGGGAAGCAGAGATCCCAGAAGGGGGCGGCGATGACAATCCTGTCCGCCGCGGCGAACTGCCGGGCCGGGTCGAACATGGGCTGATCCAGCCTGCCCGCGTTCCACAGCTCGTCCCGCTCCTCCAGCACCTCGGGGTACTGGGGCTGTAATCGCTCGGCGCAGAGATTACGCTCGGTGATCACCGTGTCCGGGTGCCTGGCCTGATATGCATCCAGAAAACGGCGGGCCAGCCTGAGGGTGCGGGAGCGCTCCCCCCGCACACAGGCGTTGATAAACAGCAGGTTTTCCATATCGTTCACACTCCTGAACAGAAGTTTTCCACACTGCCCCTATCCTATCACAAGCCGATGCGGGATGCAAGAGCGGGCACAAGCTCCACCATCCCCACAGCCGCCAGCAGCAGCGCCGCCCCCAGGGCGGCCAGTGCCGCCCGCCTCCACCGGCGTACCGCCGCCGGGCTGCGGGTCAGAAGCCGCCCCGCCCGGCGGCAGCGCAGCAGCCACACCACATCCCGTCCCTCCGCGGCGGCAGGCACGAGGAGGGCCAGCACATAGGCCGACAGCAGCAGGCCGTAGCCCGGCAGGGTCAGAACCCGGTGCAGCTCCTGTCCGGGGAAGAGGAGCACCCTCAGAAGCTGTGGCAGCACCGTCAGGGCCAGCCAGCCGCCCCCAGCTCGTTGAGCCATGCCTCCCCGGCCTTGTAGTCCAATACCCGGAAGGGAAACTGCTCCATCCGGATCCCGTCCATCCTATCCCCCTCCCTCACAGGTATGCGGGCCGGAGCCACATGACAGCCAGCAGCCCCGCACCCAGGAGCACCAGCGCCCATACGGCCCACCACCGCAGCCAGACCCCCGCCATGGAGCGGGGGAGCAGCTCACCGGCCCGGCGAACCCGGAGCCAGTAAATCCCATCCCCAGCCAGGCACCCGCCCCACAGAGCCAGCTCCCCCAGCCACAAGATCAGCACCGGCCAGTCCGTGGGCCCGCCCGTGTCCAGGAGCTGCCGCAGGTTGAGCAGGAACATCAGCGTCAAAGCCGCCTCCAGGGCCAGCCAGCGGATTCCCCGGCGGAGGAAGCTGCGGCACTCCAGCGCCTGGTCGGTCTCCAGGGGAATCGGGCGCGCCCCCGCCCGGGAGGCGTACAGCTCCATCTTCCGGCTGCGGGCCGCCAGCTCCCACCCCGCGTCCCGGCAAAGGACAAGAAAGTCCTCTCTCCGCCCCTGCTCCGGAGTGACGGCGTAGGATACCGGCTCCCCGGTCTGCCAGAACCGGGCTGTGTACAGCCCGGCGGAGCCCAGCCGCCAGCCCTGTTCCCCCAGCCGGTTGAGCCACGCCTCCGCCGCCTTGCTGTCGATGGCGGTAAAGGGGAACAGCTTCCATAAAGTCCGTTTCATGCTGCCACCTTTCTCTCCGGCGGGCGGATGGGCTCCGCCCGCTCTGCCTCCGGCTGCCAGTCCGGGGACTCCGCCAGCCAGGCCCGGATACCCGCCAGGGTTTCCGCGCTGGTCAGGTCGAGCCCCTCGGCCTCGATGCGCGCTACCTGGTCTCCATCCCGTAATATCAGGCCGCTGTATTCCCCGATGGAATAGGTCCAGGCCCGGTCGAAGCCCAGCTCCGCTTCCCGGGGGATGACCGCGCCGTGCCAGTGGAACTCCCGGCGAACCCGCTTTGCGTCTCCCTCGGAGGCCCGGAAATCCCCGCAGATCCAGTCCGCCAGCCAGCCGGTCCGGCAGTCCGTCCGCTCCACCCACAGGTGGCCGCCCGTCTCATCGTACCCCCAAAATTCGTAGTAGTCCCCCAGCACCGAGTGACTCTCCACTGTGTACCCGCTCCCGTCCGTCAGGAAGCGGCTCTCATAGTCCGTGGATGCCAGCAGCATGATCAGGCAAACCGCCAGTACCGCCCAGAAGATCAAAGAGGACGCCCCCCGGAGCCGGGCGGCCGCCCGCCGGGGCACGGGGAAGCTCTCCCCCTCCGCCGCCGCCCGGCGGCACTTTATCCGGTAGCGGAGCACCCGCGCCGCCAGAAAGAGCTCCAGGGCCAGCAGGAGGAGGAGCAGTCCCTGGGCCGCCAGCGCCGCGTTGGACAGAAACAGCTCCCACACCCGGGGCCGATCCTGGAGAAACCGGGCGCCGTTCCACACGGCCCCGTAAATCACGACATAAAGCATGCTTGACAGCTGGCCGCGGAGGGCCTTTTTCCACACGTCCTCCCACTCCACACCCGCGTCGGTCTGGATGGGAGCCGGGTCTGTCCCCTCCCTGGCCCGGAAGTAGAACAGGCCGCCGTCCTCGCTGATCAGCTCCCACCCGGCCTCGCCGCACAGGGCCAGGTAGTCCGCCCGGCTGTTCTCATCCTTTTCAGACCAGCTCTTCCACCGGGCGGGCTCCACCCAGCAGGGGCGGGGGTGCTCCGCGCGCCGGAAGGTGGCGGTGAACAGGCCCACCTCCTCCAGCTCCCAGCCCTGCTCTGCCCGCTGGTCCAGCTCCGCCTGGGCCGCCTTGGCGTCCTCGATGGTGTAGTGGAACCAGCGGGTGCACTTGGTTTTCTCTCTCATGGCCGAAGCCTCCTTACATTTGCATCTCAACTGGCGCGCCGGGGGCCGCCGCGCCCTACGGCCATTCCTCCAGCAGGGCCCGGAGGGCCGCCCAGGTCTGCTGATCCGGCGGCGGCACGCTCTGGTCGGTCTCCGCCACCGCCACCCGCTCGCCGCAGCGGAAGATCAGGCAGGTGCGGCCCTCCCTCTGGCCGTGCCACGCCCAGGCGCCCTCCACAGGCACCTCCGCGCCGGTGAGGGGGCCGTGGGTGCCGTCCAGGTGGCCGGGGGAGCCCCGGGTCTCGTCCAGCCGCACCAGCTCCGCCAGCAGGCGGGCCGTCCCCTCTCCCCGGCAGCGGTAGCGGTCCAGCTTCACGGAGCCGTACTCCGTGTGATCCGCCCCCACCAGGGGCTGGCTGTAGTGCTCCCCCTCCACCAGAACGGAGGCGCGCACCTGCCGGTACGCCATGTTCCCGGGGGCATCCACCCCCAGCGCCCGGGCCGCCGGCGGGGCGTCCACCCACGCCACGATTTCCGCCAGCCCCTCGGTGAAAGCGAGTCCAAAGCAGAGGACGTACCACAGGGGCAGTACCGCCAGCCACAGGGCGGCCCGCCGCCGTACCGCCCGGCCGCTCCGGGGCCTGGGGGGCCGCAGCTTCCTCCACACCGCCGCCCCGGCCGGAACCAGGCAGCACAGGGCCAGGGCCAGCAGGCACGCCAGCAGGCGGTTGGACTCCAGAATGGCGTGCCAGGGCCGCCCGCCGGGCCGAAAGCTCCACGCGATGGCCGCCAACAGTGGGGCCAGCAGTACGGCCAGGAACACACGCCCCCGCCGCTTCCGCCGGGCCTCCTCCCGCCGCTCCACCTCCGGGTCGGTGATCAGGGGCACGGGGGTGTGCCCCGGCCGGGAGACAAAGATGTCCATGCTCCGCACGTTGGCCGTCCACTGCCAGCCCCCGTCCCAGCACAGCTGCTCGTAGTCCGCCCGGCCCCGGCCGTAGAAGGAGCCCGGCTGCGTACACACGCAGTAGGTACACGGTTCCCCGGACTGTGCAAACACCGCCAGGAAGCCCAGGCGCACCTTCTCCAGCCGCCAGCCCTGTCTGCCCAGTTCGTTGAGCCATGCCTCCGCCGCCTCCCGGTCGGCGGAGCCGTAGGGGAAGCCTTTCCACAGCGTTTTCATGCGCCGCCCTCCAGTTGAGTCAGAATATCGTCCAGATCCTGTTCCTCCAGGAGCTCCGGGGTGGTCTCCAGCCGTATGATCACGCTCCCCCTCCGGAGGAGCCACAGATCCGCCGTGTTCCCGTTGGCGTAGTACAGCGCCTCCGGCGCCGTCCACACCTGGTCATAGCCGGGCAGAGGGGCCTGGTTCTCCGGCCCCAGCTCCTCCAGATACTCCGCCGCCACCCGGTCGGCCAGGAAATCGCTGCGGATGTTCCAGCACCGGCCCTCCAGCCAGGCGGAGCCGTCTGCCGCCCCCTCCTCCCACCGGGTGCAGGACACCAGCAGGGATGCCTCGTCCTGGTGCTGGATACACCAGGTATCCTCCCCCTCCAGCAACTGTGCCTCCGCCAGGGGCCGGTCGGGGTAGAGGGGGTCGGTGAGCCCGTCGGGGACCAGCCAGGGGACGACCACCACCGCCGCCGCCAGGGCCAGCGCGCCCCAGGCCCGGCGGCGGTTCCGCCGGCGGAGATCCTCGTCCATGTGCGAATAGACGCGCAGGCTGAGAAAGCCGCCTATGGCCATACCGATGGCCCAGCCCAGGTTCACCCTGCCGTCCAGAATGTCCAGGCACAGGGCCGCCCACAGGAGGACCAGCCACAGCCAGACCAGCAGGATGCCCAGCTTTGCCGCGCCGGCACTCACCCGGCCCGGCACCGGGAAGGGCTCCCCCTCCCGGGCACACCGCGTCCACTGGCGCAGCCGAAGAGCCATGCGCCCCAGCCACAGCACGCCGATCACCAAGAGCAGCGGCAGCATGAGCTGGAGCACGGCGGACAGGCTGGAGGCCGCCATGCTCCCCACCACGTCCGCCCAGGAGATGTGTCCGCCGTACACCGCCAGCACCAGCGCAAAAATCAGCAGCAGGAGGGCCGTCAGGATACCCCCGCCGAGCAGCATCCGCCGCAGCACCTTCTTCCGGAACCGCTGGTACTCCAATTCGCTGTCGGTCTGGATGGGGGTGCTGCCCGCCGGGGCCTCATAGATCACCTGATAACCCGCCAGGGCCCGCCGCGTCCACCCGGCCTCCGCCAGCAGGGAGGCGTAGCCAGGCTGGTCGGTTTTCAGCGGATCCAGCCAGTCCAGGCAGTAGCACACCGGCTCCTCCGCCGGCACAAAGGAGGCCAGCGTACCCAGCCAGAGCCTCTCCAGCCGCCAGCCCGCCGCCGCCCGGCGGTTCAGCTCCGCCTCCGCCGCCTTCATGTCCATTACCGGGTATGTAAACAGGGAAAATCGACGTTTCATGATGGCGTACCTCCTTCCAAGCAAGACAGAATCGTGTTCAGCCAGTCCTCGTCGGGCCTGCTGCCCGGCCAGGAGTTCAGCCGCACCACGGTGTTTCCCCGGCGGATCACCAGACGGTGCGCATCCGGGCCCGACCAGCGCGCCCATACGCCCTCATAGCCCTCCAGGGGCGGCAGCTCCGTCCCCGCCGTCCAGCGACAGAACCCCTCCACCCAGTCGGCCAGCCAGGGCCAGGGCAGCGTCCAGGCGTCCCCCGCCGTCTTTTCCACGCTGTAGTAGGTCTCCCCCCGGATCTCCACCGCCCGGGGCGCATCCACCCAGTGGGTGCGGGCCGCCAGGAAGGTGCCGCTGGTCTCCTCCCGCACCTCGCCGAAGGTTTCCAGATCCAGCCCTATCCCCGCCAGGGGCGGCTCCACCCGGAAACAGGCCGTCAGCCCGTAGGGCAGGGCGCCCAGCATCAGGAGCACCGCCGCCGCCACCACCTTGGCCCTGTAGCTCTCCCGCTGCCGCTGGTACTCCAGTCCCTGCTTCCAGACCATTGCCGCAAGGGCTACGATGATGGTCAGCTGCAGATACCGCTTTCCAAACGCGCCCGACACCCCGTCCAGCAGGAGGGCAACCAGCAGCACCGCGCTGAAGAGCTGCCCCGCCAGGCAGAAAAGCGCCGCCGCCAGGGCGCTCCACCGCCCCGGCACCGGGAGCTCCCGGCCCTCCTCCGCCGCCTGCTGCCACTGGGTCAGGCGGAGCAGCAGCCGCCCGCCCCACAGCAGGCCGCCCAATAGGATCAGCGGGGAGAACAGGGCGAACATGGCCCCGGTCTGATACCGGGTGATCAGATCCAGCCCCTCCAGCACCCCGGCCCCCAGGCCCATCTGCTGCTCCATCAAGAGCAGGGCCGCCAGCACCGCTGCCAGGGCCGCCAGGCTCCCGCCCCCGTGCTTGATGCGATGGAGGGCCTTTTCCCGGAACCGCCGGTACTCCAGCTCCCCGTCGGTCTGGATGGGGGTGGTGCCCGCCGGGGCCTCGTACACGTTCCAGTATTTCGTCTGGCTGTGAAACCTCCACCCCGCGTCGGCCAGCAGGGTGCGGTAAGCCCTCCCGTCCATCCGCCCGGGGTCGCACCAGTCCAGGCAGTAGCACACCGGCTCCTCCGCCGGCACAAAGGAGGCCACCGTCCCAAACCAGAGCTTTTCCAGCTTCCAGCCCGCCGCCGCCCGGCGGTTCAGCTCTGCCTCCGCCGCCTTCATGTCCATTACCGGGTAAGTAAACAGGGAAAATCGACGCTTCATGGCGCTTCCTCCTCCATTTGGGCCAGCATATCCGCCAGCCAGTCCTCGCCCAGCGGCTCCAGGTCGTTTTTCACCCGCAGCACCAGGGTGTCCCGGCGGAGGAGCCACAGCTCCCCCTTCCCAGTCTCCCGGTGCCACACGCCGGGGTATCCCTCCACCGGCTCCATGCCGCCCCGCTGGAGGGACGCCGCCCACTCCGCCAGCCAGGGCCACCGGGCCCGCCAGGCGGTGCCCCGCACCGGGGCATCCATCCGAACCCCCAGAACCGTCTCATGAATTCCGAATCCCGTTTCCCCGTCGGGCTCCAGCTCGTCCCAGTCGGTGCAGGAGAGCAGAGAGGTGGCGGCGTTGTTTCGGTTCTCCCACAGAGACCACACCTCCGTCACCCCGGGCAGGAGGTGGAGATCGGACAGGGGCGGCTCCAGCAGGGTGGCCTCCGCCTGCCGGAAAAAGACCATTCCGCCCGCGCCGCCGCACAGGGCCGTGGCCAGGCACAGCGATGCCATGCGCCGCACCCACTTGGTCTGGTGCCACTCCCACAGGGAGCGCGCAAACAGGATGCCCGCGCACAGCAGGAACACCCCGGCAAACGGCAGGGTGGGGACACAATTGGTGGTCATATCCCACACCGCGGCGGCGCAGACCAGAACCACCGACAGCCACCCGGCCAGAGTGAGCAGGGCCGCCGCCAGGCCGCTCCACCGGCCGGGCACGGGGGTGGGGCCGTCCTCCCGGGCGGCCTGCCGCCACTGGCGCAGCCGCAGGGCCATCCGCCCCAGCCAGGCCAGGCCCCCCAACCCCCACAGGGGCAGGAGGAGCAGGGCCGCCAGCATCATGTGGACGGTAGACGCCCACATCAGGAGGGACATGGCCCCGAACTCACCGGACTGGGCAAAGATATTGAGCAGCTGGATGCCCACCACCAGCAGAGTCAGCGGGATCCCCCTGACCATCCGCCGCATCACCTTGTCCCGGAACCGCTGGTACTCCAGCTCCCCGTCGGTCTGGATGGGGGCCGTGCCCGCCGGGGCCTCATATAGGTTCCAATAGGGCAGCTCCATCCGGTGCTCCCACCCGGCCTGGGAGAGCAGCTCCTTGTAGTCCATCCGCTCCGTATCCTTGACGTTGTCGCACCAGTCCAGGCAGTAGCGCACCGGCACGTGGGCGGGCACAAACACCGCCAGGAGGCCCATCCAGATCTTCTCCAGCCGCCACCCCTTGGCCGCCCGGCGGTTCAGCTCCGCCTCCGCCGCCTTCATATCCATCACCGGATAGGTAAACAGAGAAAACCGCCGCTTCATGACTCTTCCCCCTTCATAATCCGCTCCCAGTCCGCCGCCTGCTGCCGGATACGCTGGTATTCCGCCTCCAGTGCCTGTTCCCCCGCCTCCGTCATCTGGTAGTACTTCCGGTTTTCCTCCGTCCGGGTAAAGCGGATCAGCCCGTCCTTCTCGAACCGCTCCAGCAGGGCATACAGGGTGCCTGCCCCCACGCTGACCCGGCCCCCCGTCATCTCGGTGATGGCCTGCATGATCCCGTAGCCGTGCCGCTCCCTCCGCAGGGAGAGGAGCACATAGAACATCTGCTCCGTCAGGGTCTCCAGCTTCTTTCGGGCCACGGCAGTCACCTCCCATACTATATCGATTATCGTCATAACCATACTATATCAATATTCGATATAAGTCAAGAGCAAAAAAAGGGAGCCGTCTCCGGCTCCCCCTCTTAAGCAGTTCCTATCATCTGAAACCAGCGGCTTTTCACTGCCGCCGCCCTGAACCCCTCCCTGCGGTAGAGGGAGAAGGCCCGCCCATTGTCCGTGGCCACCAGCAGGCGGCAGCGCCCACAGCCCAGCCCCGCCAGCTCCGCCAGGACGGCGCGGAGCAGCGCCCGGCCCAGTCCTTTCCCCTGGAAATCCGGGTGGATGGCAATGCCCGCAATCTCCGGCATCTCCCCGGCCAGCGCCAGCTCGTACACCCCCACCGGCACGCCGTCCGCCGCGGCAAAGCCGCAGCGCCATTCCGCGCCCAGGGCCTCCTCCAGCTCCCGCAGGCCGTAGGTGGCCGAGTTGGGCATGTCGAAAAAGCAGGCGTTGTGGAGGGTCAGCCAGGCCCCGCCCCGGGCCCGGGTCAGGGGCTCCAAAGTCAGGCCCTCCGCCGGCGGGAGCTGATCCAGGGGCCGCTCCATCCACAGCATGTCCCGCACATGGGACAGCCGGAAGCCCTCCCATCGCCCCTCGTCCAGGGGGCAGACCGGGTCGGCGGAGGCGGCGTAGAGCTCCGCGGCACCGGCCGCCAGCAGCTCCGCCCGCCCGCGGGCCAGGGTCTCCCCCAGCTCCTGGGGCGGACAGCGTCGCAACAGCAGATACCCCGCCCCCTTGGCGGCGATTTCTCGGGTGATCACTTCATAGGCCGGCTTCATGCGCGTTCCCCCTCTCGTTCCCTGAGCTCCAAACATACCGGTAGCGGCCTGTCGATCCAGAGTCTGTCCGGCTCCACCCGGCACTCCATGGCCAGCACCCGGACGCCGGATGCCGCCGCCCGCCGCAGGGCGTTCCCGAAGGCCGGGTGGGTGGCATCGTTGGGAGAAAAGTCCCTCATGCCGGACATCTGGATCACAAAGCACACCGCCGCCTCATAGCCCTCTGCCTGGCAGGCGATCAGCTCCTCCAGGTGCTTCACGCCCCGCTCCGTGGGGGCGTCGGGGAAGCGGGCGTGGCCGTTTTCCTCCAGGGTAACCCCCTTTACTTCCACAAACCCCCGCCGCTGTGTGGACAACTCCCAGTAAAAATCGAAGCGGGACTTGCCCCAGATGGTCTCCGGCCGCAGCAGGGTGAGCCCCGGCACGAACTGGCCCGCCTCCGCCCACTCCCGGAACACCTGGTTGGGGGCCTGGGCGTCCATGTTGATCAGCAGGCCGCCCTTGTCCACCGCGATCAGATCAAACCGGGTCTTTCGGGCGGGGTTGCCGCTCTCCTGGAGATAGACGGTGGCGCCGGGCACCAGCAGCTCCCGGCAGCGGCCGGTATTTTTCACATGGCAGACCACCGTTTCGCCGTCCAGCTCCACGTGGGCCACGAACCGGTTGGGCCGGGCCAGAAAGCGGCCCGCCCGGATATTGGAATAGCGCATACCGCCGCTCCTTTCTGGATAAGCAAAAAACGGACTTCCAAAGAAGTCCGTTTTCTGTGTTGGCGTTACCTATTTTCCCGGCCCGTCTCCAGGCAAGTATCTTCGGCGCAGATGAGCTTAACTTCCGTGTTCGGGATGGGAACGGGTGGACCCTCATCGCAATCAACACCAACTTACTTTTCTTTGAAAAGAAAAGTAAGCAAAAGAAACTTTCATGAAACTTTCTTCTCCTTACCGTTCTTTTCAACGATAAGTCATCATTCACTTGTTAGGGGTTTCCTTGTGGGATGCGCAGCGCATCCCACAAGGAATGGTGCGCCTTCAGGGACTCGAACCCGGGACCCACTGATTAAGAGTCAGTTGCTCTACCAACTGAGCTAAAGGCGCATGGGAAATGGTGACCCGTGCGGGAATCGAACCCACGTTTGCGGCGTGAGAGGCCGCCG
>DGYMJ06203__coassemble_285_pt1 | contig 132644 bp, 134 predicted proteins | sample DGYMJ06203__metabat2_low_PE_040 | metagenome-assembled genome bin DGYMJ06203 | reverse complement strand
AAACTGCAACGGGCTCACTTTCTAAATTGCCACAAAGCATCTGGCATAAAATACAATTTCTCTTTGCGGGCTGACAACCATTGTACTTCTGTTTGTTCCATATAATATGAATGGAGGGGGCGGATGCCTTGAGGCGCACACCGTAGCGTCCCCCCTGTTTGACGATCTCTGGCTCCTCCAGCACCAGCTCGTCGGTGCTGGGCACCACAATGCCGTAGCCGGTGGCCTTCACCTCCTCCAGCGCGCCGGACACCTTGTCGTACTCCGCCTTGACCCGGGCCAGGCTGGACAGCAGCTCCAGCAGATCCCCGTCGTCCCGGATGGCAAAGCCGGACTGCTCGGAGAGGGTGTCGTAAAACAGGCTGCGGGGCAGCTCCAGCTGGGCGGCGGCCAGGCCGGTGCCCAGGCTGATGGAGGTAATGCGGGCGCCGCTGACCGTGTCGCAGGCCCCGATGGCCTCCACCGTCCGCTCCACGTCCCGGATGCGGTGCATCCCCGCCGCCCCCTCCCGGATGACGGTATACAGGCCGCTCTTGATGGGGTGGTCATAGGGCAGGGCGTCCACCCAGGGGGGCAGGAACAGATCCAGCTCCTTCACCGGGAACTCGTAGAGCACCCCCTTGATGATATCGGTCACCGCGTTCTCGTCCAGCTGGAGGCAGTCGGCGCAGACACAGGTCACGTCATACCGCCCGGCGATGTCCGCCCGGATGGCCTGGGCCCGGTCGGAGCTGGGATAGGCCGAGTTGAGCACCACCAGGAAGGGCTTGCCCAGTTCCTTGAGCTCAGTGATCACCCGCTCCTCCGCCTCCAGGTAGTCCTCCCGGGGGATGTCGGTGATGGAGCCGTCGGTGGTGACCACGATGCCGATGGTGGAGTGCTCGGCGATCACCTTGCGGGTGCCGATCTCGGCGGCCTCGGTCATGGGGATCTCATAGTCAAACCAGGGGGTGGTCACCATGCGGGGACTGTCGTCCTCCTGGGTGCCCACCGCGCCGGGCACCATGTAGCCCACGCAGTCGATGAGCCGCACCGAGAAGGCCGCCCCGTTCTCCATGGTGATCTGCACCGCCTCCTCGGGGACGAACTTGGGCTCAGCGGTCATGACAGTGCGCCCGGAGCCGCTCTGTGGCAGCTCATCCCGGGCCCGCTCCCGGCGGTACACGTTCTCGATGTTGGGGATCACCAGGGTCTCCATGAAGCGCTTGATGAAGGTGGATTTTCCAGTCCGCACCGGCCCGACCACGCCGATATAGATGTCCCCCTCGGTGCGCAGGGCTATATCCTCATAGATCTTGCGTTCTTCCACTTGCAATTCCTCCTTCGGCCCGTGAGCCGGTGGTTTCCCTACATCCTATGGGGATAAGCCGGCAAATATGCCCCCGTCCGGCTCTGCCGGGCGGGGGCACGGATCAGCGTTTCCTGGGGATGAGCAGCAGCTGCCCCTCCGGGGCCAGCTCCTCCTCCAGGCCGTTGGCCTGGACGATGTCCCGGGACGTGGTGCCGTAGGCCTTGGCAATGTCCCACAGCCGCTCCCCCGCCCCCACCACACGCAGGACAATGGAGGGCTGACAGGCGTGATCTGCGGCGGCATTTTCATCCAGCTGGACGGCGGCCACCGCCGCCGCCGTGCGGCTGGTCAGGGCCGTGTAGGAGAAGCTGAGGGAGAAGCGCACCTCAATGCCCCCCGCCGTAGGTGTGGCGAACACCGGGGCGGTGCAGCTGCACAGGCAGGTGCAGGACGCGTCCTCGGGCAGCTCCAGGGGGCAGGCAGCCTGGAGCTGCCGGGTGACGGAGGAGCAGGCGCCGTCCTCGGTGCGGTAGAGCACCGTCACATAGGCCTCGGCGGCCAGGGTCAGTCGGGTGCCCTCCCGGCTCTGGGTGACGGCACCCAGGGTCACATAGGCGTCCGACACCTCCTGGGCCAGCTGGCCGGTCTCCAGGATCTCCCGCACCGCCGCCTCCCGCTCCCCGTGCTCCGCCAGGCGGCGGAGGGTGCAGCTCTTCCGCTCCGCTGTGAGGGGATAGGCGGTGGAGTACACATCGGTGAGCAGCTCCAGGGTGCGGGTGTCCCGCACCACCGCCTGGGCCAGCAGGCCCATGGACACGCTGATGGTGCGGCCGTCCCCCTGATCCAGGGTGCAGTCCAGGTCGGTGAGCACCACCTGCACCTGGCAGACCGACTCCTCCCCCGCCCCGCTGACCTCCATGATCTGGGAGAAGGGCAGCTCGTACTCCGCCGTGCACAGCGCCCCCGCCGTGGAGCGGTAGAGGAACTGGAGCTGGCTCTCCCCCTTGAAGATGAGCTTGTTGCCGATCACCTTGGACTCGCTGCACCGCAGGGTGACCCGGCTTTTCAGCAGCTCCTCCGCCTCCGGCTTGCTGCCGGACAGGGCGATCTCGTCGGAGAAGGTGAAGGGCTTCTCCCCCAGGCAGACAATGGAACAGGCCTCCCAGGGCTCCACCAGCTGCTGGATGCCCGCCTCCTCGGGGGCCTGGATGCCGCCGCACAGCTCCTCCTCCACCGGGGCGCAGGCCTGGAGCCAGACGGCCAGGCTCACCCGCACCAGCACTTTCCGGGGATTGAGCAGACGGGCGTCCGCCCCCTGTACCCGGGGAACGGCCACCACCCGCCACTCCGGCGTCAGGCCGGGGTGCTCCACCGGGCAGGTGAAGGGCAGCTCCACCTCCATCCGGCGCAGCCCCTCCCCGCCGTCGGGGAGATAGAGCAGCGACGCCCGGACGGAGCCGGAGAGGGTGAGCCGCCCCTCCTGCACCACCTTGTCCCTCAGGCAGACGATCCCCTCGGTCTCACAGATGCGCAGGACGTCCGGGCAGGCGTCAGGCACGATGCTCTCCAGGGTCTCCTCCTGGCACACGGTGGTCTCCAGCGCCGCCTCATAGCCGTTCCAGCCGATCCGTTCCAATTCCAGCTCCATAGCGTTCCACTCCTTGTCGGGGCCAAAGCCCGGATTCATGTAGTCTGCTACAGAACTATATGCGCCCGCGTGCCGGGCTATGTCCTCCGTTTACGACCCCCTGATGCCGAAGATGGCCTTGAGGAGTCCCCGCAGCGCCTTGGGGGATTTTACCACAACGATCTTCATAGCCAAGCCTCCCTGTCCGCCAGAAATGTTCTGAGCCAGTCCCTGCCCCGGCTGCCCGCCCAGGCCCCCGCGCCGAAGGAGAACAGGATGGCCGGATGGAGCAGCAGGGCCGCGCCCCCCACGCAGAGGGCCGCCGTACCCAACCACTTTTTGGTCTGTGGCGTCAAAAAAGCCGCCTCCCTTCGCAACTGGTTCTGTTCCAGTATACGCGGGAGGCGGCAGGGGGTTCCGATTCAGTTTCGCTGGCTGCGGATGAGCAGGGCACGGCCGGAGGCAAGGGAGACCGTCATCTCCGACCCCTGGGGCTCATTGCTCACGGACAGGGTATCTCCCCGGGTGAGCCGCGCGTCGGTCAGGGGGTATTTCAGCCCCCGGAGGGTGACGCCGGTGAGGGTGCGATCCAGAGGGATCAGGGACAGGTAACGGTAGGGCGGCCGGTTGGCCAGCCGGAGCTCCACCGGCCCCTCCAGGAACCGCACCTCATTGTCCTCATCCACCATCAGGGGCCGTCCGCCCCGGCCGGCGATCCACTCCAGCAACACCAGATTGGAGGCGGTGTGATCCAGCCGTCCACCGGTGCAGCCGCACAGGAGCAGCTCCCGGCAGCCCATGCCCAGGGCCTGCTCCGCCGCCGCCTGGAGGTCGGTCATGTCCTTCTCCACCGGCAGGGTGACGCAGGGCACCCCCGGCTCCGGCGCGCCGCCGGAGTCCCAGTCGCCGATCTGGTAGTCGGGCTGCAGGCCGGCATCCCGGGCGCTGCGGATGCCTCCGTCGGCGCAGATGACCACCCACTCCCCGTCCTCCAGATAGGGCCGCAGGAAGGCGCCGTCCCCGCAGGACATGGAGCCGAAAATTATTGCTCTTTTTCCTTCCGCTCCCATTCGGGCACTTCCTTTGCCTGTTCATACAGCCGCACATAGCTGGCGTGGCGGCTGGGGGCAATCTCCCCTGCCTTCACCGCCGCAAGGACTGCACAGCCTTTTTCCTTTACATGGGCGCACCCCGTAAACCGGCACTGATCCAGATAGGGGGCGAACTCCCGGAAGGTGTACTGCAGCTCCTCCGGCCGGCGCAGCTCCATCCCCTCGGTGTCAAAGGAGGAGAAGCCGGGGGTGTCCGCCACAATGGCCCCGGAGGAGAGGCGGAACAGCTCCACATGGCGGGTGGTGTGCCGCCCGCGCCCCAGCTTGTCGGAGACCTCCCCCACCTGGAGGCGGAACTCCGGCTCCAGGGCGTTGAGGATGCTGGACTTGCCCACGCCGGAATTGCCCGTAAAGGCGGAAACCTTGCCGGAAATGGCCGCCGCCAGCTCCGGAATGCCCTCGCCGGTTTCAGCGCTCACCCGCAGGGTGAGGAAGCCGGCCTTCCGGTAGGTCTGATACAGCTCCTCCGCCGCGTCCAGATCGCACTTGTTGATGCAGATCACCGGCTCACAGTCCCGGCCCTCGGCGATGGACACCACCCGGTCGATGAGAAACGGATCGGTCACTGGCACCGCGCCGGAGGCAATCACCACCAGCTGGTCGATGTTTGCCACCGCCGGGCGCTGGAACTGGTTCTTTCGGGGGAGGATCTCGTCCAGGATCCCCGCCCCCTCCCCAAGGGGGGTGAACCGTACGCGATCCCCCACCAGGGGGATGAGCTTCTGATGGCGGAATTTGCCGCGGCCCCGGCAGGCCGTCAGGGCGCCGTCTCCGCCGTCCACATAGTAGAAGCCGCTGAGGGCCTTCAAAATGATGCCTTCCATATCTCAGCCAAAGTCATAGGTGGTGGTTTCGGCCAGCTCCCCGTCGAAATACACCCGGATCTCCTGGGTGCCGCTCCCGTAGACCGTGATGGGGATGGACTGCATGATGGTGTCGTAGGTGTTACTGTAGGAATACTGCCCGTCCCCCACGGTCACGTTCACCTGGACGCTCTCCCGGCCGTCTCTGGGCAGGCTGACGTTAAAGGTATAGGGTTTGAGCTCCTCCTCCCCGTCGTCGGGGGTCGGGGCGGGGGTCGCCTCAGGCGTGGGCTCCACACTGGGACTGGGGGTGGCGGCGGGATCGGGGCCCAGGCTCACCCGGAAGCGGATGGTGGTGCCCTCGGCCACCTGCGTGTTGTTGGCGATGCTCTGCCAGCAGACATCGCCCTCTTCATACTCACTGCTGTACTCCGAGCCCTCAAAGACCGGATCCAGGCCCAGATCCGTTGCGGCTTTCCTGGCATCCTCCTCTGTCATGTCCAGGAAGGAGATCACCGTCACGGGCAGGGTCTCCTCCCCGTCGCTGACCACCAGGGTCACCTGGGCCACATCCGTCAGATCCGTATCCTTGGTGGGGACGGTGGAGATCACGTGATCCTTTGCAATGTCCTCAGAGTACTCCTTCTGAATCACCAGGTTGCCGGCCTCCTCGGAGTAACCCAGCGCCGCCAGGCTACTGACGGCCAGCCGGACATCCTGCCCCACCAGATCCGGCATCTGCCTGGCCTCCTCGTCCGTATAGCCGCTGCCGTTGCTGAGAATCACGGTAATGGTGGCGCCGGCGGCGGCGTTGCGGCCTTCCACCGGATCCTGGGAGACAATCTGTCCGACCGGGCGGTTACTGTCTGTCTCACCGCCCTCTACGATTTGGAAATTGGCCGAAACCACGCTGGCGTCCGCACGGGCCTCCTCCAGAGTCTTGCCCAGCAGGCTGGGCACGGCGTACAGGGTCTCCCCCGCGCCGCCGAAGAAGCTGACCCAGAGGAACACGCCAATGCCCGCCACAAAGACCGCCACCGCCACGATGGCCAGGATGATGGGCAGGCGGCTGCCGCCCCGCTCCGGGTAGTCGTCGTAGTCGTCCTCCACGCGGGCCGGGCGGCTCTTCCGGGGGTGAGGGGCGGGAGACACATAGGTGTCCTCCGGGGAGCGGGCGCCGTGGGCCGGCTGGGTGCGGACGGTGTGGGGGGTGTTGGCGCCCAGGATCTGGGTGGGCTCATCCCCCTCGGAGATCAGCAGATCTGCCGGGGTGTAGTCAAAGTTGATGCTGGGGTTTTTGCGGAACTCCTCCAGATCCGCCAGCATGGCGTCGGCGGAGATATACCGCTGGTTCACGTCGGAGGCCATGGCCTTCATGGTGATGGCCTCCAGGGCCTCGGGAATCTCGGGGTCGATCTCCCGGGGGGAGAGGGGGATGGAGTTGATGTGCTGGATGGCCACCGCCACCGGGGAGTCCCCCTCGTAGGGCAGGCGGCCGGTGATCATCTCGTAGAGCACCACGCCGGCGGAGTAGATGTCGCTGCGGGCGTCGATGTGGCTGCCCCGGGCCTGCTCGGGGGAGATATAGTGGACGGAGCCCAGGGCCTCCTGGGTCAGGGTGGCTTGGGCGGCGGAGGTGAGCCGGGCGATGCCGAAGTCGGCCACCTTCAGGCTGCCGTCCCGCAGCACCATGATGTTGTGGGGCTTGATGTCCCGGTGGATGATGCCCCGGCTGTGGGCGTGGGAGAGGGCCTTCATGATCTGGGTGATAAAGTGGAGGGCCTCCCGCCAGGCCAGCTTGCCCCCCTTCTTCTGCATGTACTGCTTGAGGGTGATGCCGTCCAGCAGCTCCATGACGATATAGTCCAGCTCCGCCGAGTGGGACACGTCGTACACCGCCATGATGTTGGGGTGGGAGAGCATGGCCACGGCCTGGGACTCGTCGTGGAAGCGGCGGCGGAACTCGGCGTCCTGGGCCAGCTCCTCCTTGAGGATCTTGATGGCCACCAGCCGGTTGAGCCGGTGATCCCGGCCCTTGTACACCACGGCCATGCCGCCGATGCCGATGCGCTCCAGGATCTCATATCGGTTGTCGAGTAATTTCCCTATGTACTGATCCATAGTTCATTACCCCCTTATTCTGCAATCTGGATGAGAACCGCCGTCACGTTGTCCGGCGCCCCTCGGGACATGGTGATGTTCAGCAGCCGCTGGCAGCAGTCCGCCGGCTCCCCACCGTGGATCACCTCGTAGAGCAGCTCCTGATCCGTCACGATGTTGCTCAGTCCGTCGGAGCACAGCAACAGGAAGTCCCCCGGCTGGAGCTCCTTCTCATAGAGATCCGCCCGGATGTGCTCCTCCGAGCCCAGGGCCCGGGTGATCAGGTTCTTCCGCGGGTGGTTGCGGGCCTCCTCCGGAGTGATGTCCCCCCGGGCCACCATGTCCTCCACCACCGAGTGATCCCGGGTCAGGCGGGCGATACCCTGGTCGTTGACATGGTAGGCCCGGCTGTCCCCGATGTTGAGCAGGTAGGCCATCCGCTCCACCACCAGGGCAGCCACCATGGTGGTGCCCATGCCCCGGCAGTCCGGGTCGGTGGCCGCCCGGTGAAACACCGCGGAGTTGGCTGTCTCGGCGGCCTGTGCCAGGACGGCGGCCGGCCGGGACTCCTCCTGGCTGCCCATCTCCTTGAGGGCGTCCACGAAGGTCTCCACCGCCACCAGGCTGGCCACATTGCCCGCCTTGGCACCACCCATGCCGTCGCATACCACGCCGACGGCCAGGTGATCCGAGGGAACATCTAAGTAGTATCCATCCTGGTTCTGCGTTCTTACCGCCCCTTTGTCGGTAATTCCCCATGCATGTATCATACTGGTTTTCCTCTTTTCCGCACTTGTATCCCCCGGCTCATGCCCTGCGCGGCCAGGCACGGGCCGGTCTTTTGTCATAGCTGTCTCTGGATCTGCTTGCGCCGGAGCTGGCCGCAGGAGGCGTCGATGTCGCCCCCCAGCTTGCGGCGCACCGTGGCGGTGACGCCGTGGCTCTCCAGGCGCTTCTGGAAGGCGGCCACCCGGCGGCTGGGCTTCAGGGGGCTCTCCTCCACATGGTTCAGGGGGATCAGGTTTACGTGTCCCGGCGTGCCCTTCAGGTGCCGGGCCAGCAGATCCGCCTGCCAGTCGGCGTCGTTGATCCCGTCGATCATGGCGTACTCATAGGAGATGCGCCGGCCGGTCTTTTCAAAATACCGGCGGCAGGCGGCAAAGAGCTGCTCCACCCCGACGCCCCGGTTCACCGGCATGATCCGGCTCCGGGTCTCGTCGTCCGGCGCGTGCAGGGACACAGACAACGTTAATTGTAACTGATAATCGGCCAGCTTGTCAATTTTTTCAGTGAGCCCGCAGGTGGACAGGGAGATATGCCGCATGCCGATGTTCAGTCCCTCGGGGCTGTTGACCAGCTCCAGAAAGCGGAGCACGGTGTCGAAATTGTCCAGCGGCTCGCCGATGCCCATGAGCACGATGTTGCTTACCGGCACGCCGGAGTCCAGCTGGGTAAAGAGCACCTGATCCACCATCTCGGCGGGGGTGAGATCCCGGATCTTGCCCCCCAGGGTGGAGGCGCAGAAGGCGCAGCCCATGCGGCACCCCACCTGGGAGGAGATGCACACAGTATTCCCATGATGGTAGCGCATCAAAACCGTCTCAATGCAGTTTCCGTCCCCCAGCCGCCACAGATACTTGATGGTGCCGTCCTGGGCGGAGACCTGCTTGCGCTCCACCCGGGGCGGGCAGAGCACGCAGGCGGCGGCCAGCTTCTCCCGCAGAGCCTTGGACAGGTTGGTCATCTCGTCAAAGGAGGATACGCCCCGGTGGAGCCACTGGAACACCTGCTTGGCCCGGAAGGCCGGCTCCCCCAGCTCCTTGAAGTAGGCGGACATCTCCGCCAGGTTCATGGATTTGATGTCGGTCATGGTTCCTCTCCTCTGCCGTGTACGCCCGGCGGCTCCAGGCCGTATTTTTTTGCCACCGCCGCCAGCCGCTCCGGTGGAATGGGCTCTGGCTCCTCCTGCTGCAAAAACCAGGAATCGTAATCCGGGGCAGGGCACTCCCTCAGGGGGAAATCAGCCCGGAACTGATCCGCCTGCACCCAAACCTGAAGAAAATACCAGCCAAGCCGATAGTCTGTAAAGGGATCCCGGGCAAGCATACGCTGAAAGCCGGGCTCCTCCAGCAGCTTGGGATGATAGGGCTCCTCCCGCCACAGCTCCAGTCCCAGCGCTGGAAAGTCGTAAGTATCCGCCAGATCATGATCCGCACAGTCGCACACAAAGCCGGACTCCTTCGACAGGGCGGCAATCACATCCTCCGCATGGGTGTGGATCAGATCCAGACCGCGGTACAGAATCCGGACATTCTCCGCCGCGTTCAGCCCGATCCGGGACAAGCGGCCTTCCTCATACTCCAGGTAGAAGGAGTCAGGGGGCTCAGGCAGGCCCAGCCGGGCCCGGAGCTTCTCTGCCTCCTCCCGGGTCATGCCCAGGCGGAAGGGCCCCAGCCCTGCACGGGGATGCACCTCATATGTCTCCATCTTTAGTCCTCCTGAGCTTGGCGAAGAAAAAGCCGTCGGTATCGTGCCGGTGAGGCCAGCAGGTCACCATGCCCGTCTCAGCATCCTCAAATTCTCCGGGCAACTGGAACCTCTCCGGTGTAAAGTCTTTACACCTGTCCAAAAATGCCCTCACCACGCCCTCATTCTCCCGCTCCAGCAGGGTACAGGTGGCGTAGAGGAGCACGCCTCCCGGACGCACATAGCGGGACACGTTGTCCAGAATGGCGGCCTGTACGCTTGGTAAGTTCTCCAGCGGCTTGGGATCCTTGTAGCGGATGTCCGGCTTCTTGCGGATGATGCCTAGCCCGGAGCAGGGCACATCGGCGATCACCAGATCAAAGCTGTCCAGGAATTCCTCTTTACAGCTCTTGCCGTCCAGCACTTCCGTCTGGATACAGGTCAGGCCCAGCCGGGCGGCGCCCGCCTGGATCAGCTTCTCCTTGTGGGGGTGGATGTCGCAGGAGACCATCTCTCCCCTGTCCCCCATGGCGATGGCGGCGGCGAAGGACTTGCCGCCGGGGGCGGCGCAGGCGTCCAGCACCCGCATCCCCGGCCTGGGGTCGGCCGCCGTCACCGCCAGCTTGGCGGCGGCGTCCTGGATGTAAAAGAGACCCTGCTGGAATTCCTCCAGCCCCTCCAGGCTCCCCGTGTGGCGGAGCAGGAGACAGTCGGGCAGCCAGGGGTGGGGCCGGGCCTCCACCCCGCGGCTTTGCAGGGCGGCGGCCAGGGCCTCCGCCGTGATTTTCAGCGTGTTCACCTGGGCGCAGGTGGGGGGCTCCCCGTTGTCGGCTTCCAGCAGGGCCTCCGCCTCTTCCACGCCCAGCCGCCGGGCAAACTCGTCCGCCAGCCACTTGGGGTGGCTGTACCGGGTGGCCGGATCCGGCGGCTCAAGCAGGGAGTCCTTCTGCCGCACCAGACTGCGCAGCACCCCGTTGACCAGCCCGGCGGCCCGGGGGTTTTTGGCCTTCTTCCGGGCCAGGGACACCGTCTCGCTGACGGCGGCATGGTCTGGCACCCGATCCAGATATAAAATCTGATAGGCCCCCAGCCGCAGCAGGTTGCGGATGGGCGCCTCCAGCTTCTCCAGCCGGGTGGTGCACATCTGGGACAGGTAAAAATCCAGCAGCATCCGGTTTTGGAGCACACCGAAGCACAGGCGGGTAGCCAGGGCGGCGTCCCGGCCGTCCAGCTCCGCCGCCTTGATGGCCTTTTTCAGATAGCCGTCCGACCAGGCCCCCTGCTTTTCACAGGCCACCAGGGCGTCCAGCGCCACACTCCGAGCCGTACCCATATCAGTCCCTCCGACGGCCGCCGAAGGCCAGCAGATAGCGCAGCAGCTGGGCCAGGGACACCAGCAGGGCGGCCACATAGGTCAGGGCCGCGGCGGTGAGCACCTTCCGGGCCCCCCGCAGCTCCTGGTCGTCCAGCAGGCCGGTGCCCGACAGGCTCTGGATGGCCCGGCGGGAGGCGTTGAACTCCACCGGCAGGGTGACGATCTGCCCCACCACCGCCAGGGCGAAGAGGATCACCCCGATGCCGAACAGAGCCGGGAAATAGAGCACCAGGCCCAGGATGATGAGCACAATGGACAGCTGGGAGCCGATGTTGCACACCGGGATGATGGCGGTGCGCAGCTTGATGGGGCCGTACCCCACCGCGTACTGGACGGCGTGGCCCGCCTCATGGGCGGCCACACCCAAAGAGGCGATGCTGGTGGAGCCGTATACCGCGTCGGACAGGCGGATCACGTTGCTCCGGGGGTCGTAGTGGTCGCTGAGCCGGCCGGACACCCGCTCAATGCGCACGTTGTACACGCCGTGGGCCCGGAGCACCTCCTCCGCCGCCTGGGCGCCGGTGAAGCCCCGGCGGCTGGCCACCCGGGAATAGCGGTTGAAGGTGGAGGACACGTTGAGCTGGGCCAGCAGGGCGATGAGCATGGCGGGCACCAGGATCATCCAGTAATAGGGGTCGTAGTAGTAGAAAAAGGGCATAGAAACCTCCGTGAAAGGGCGTTACATGCAAGATTGTCAGAAAACTCCCCCGCAGGGAAAGCCTCGCAGAGTTCCGTCATCCACAGATGACGGAATAAAATCAAAATCCGTCATTTCCGGGGACATGTGCCTCGGAAATGACACTTCTCATGGCGGAAGGGGTGACTTTTTCGCAAGAAATCGAACCCCTTCCGCCATGCAGCTTTCTCAAAAAAGTGGCGAAAGCCACTTTTTTGACACGCTGGTTACATGATCTGTCCGCCGGTCAGGTAGATCGTCAGATTGATCAGGAATCCAGCCCCCATGCCCCCCGCCAGCAGGGCGGTGAGCCAGGGCCGCTTCTCCGTCAGCGCGGCGGCAAACAGGAAGAACGGCAGGGCGCAGGACAGATACCGCCCGGCGCTGAGCAGCCAGGACAGGGAGTAGTTCAGCACCAGATAGACAAAGGCGTAGAGGGTGTACATGCTCCGGAACCGCTTCCAGGCATAACAGAGCAGGGCGAAAAAGAGGGGGAACATGGCCAGCGTGGGAATCCAGATCTCATAACGGATGGATACCGTGGGATAGGATCGGGCATTTTCCAGCACATACCACAGGGTATCGGAGATCCAGCAGAACCCCTGGCTCCAGTGCTCCTGCATCACCGTGAAGGCGAAGGGGTCGCCGGTGACGGCGGCGTTGAGGCCCAGATAGGCCAGACTGCCCGCCGCCGGCAGCAGCACCGCCGGGAGACGGCGGAGGATGGCTTTCCAGTCGAAGCGGCCCAGATGCTCCACCAGCTCCGCCCCGGCGGCGCCGATGAGCAGCAGGCCGTGCATCCGGGTCATGGCGGCCAGAGCGCCCCACAGCCCCGCCCGCCACCAGCGGTGGCGGCGGATGTGCCACAGGGATGCGGCGGTGGTGAGCAGGAACAGGCCCTCGGTCATCACCCCGCCGAAGAAAAAGGCGTAGGGAAAGACGGAGAGAAAGAGCACCGTCCGCCGGGCGGCCTCCCGCCCCAGCTCCCAGGCCGCCAGCCTGTACAGATAGACGCACCCGGAAGTATAGCACAGGAAGGACACCAGCAGCCCCGCCGCAATAGTATTGCCCGTTACCGCGGAAACCAGCCGCACCAGCCACGGGTACAGCGGAAAGAACACCAGAAACAGGTGCTGCCCGTTCTCCGTATAGCCCGCGTAGCCCAGCTCCGCCAGGGTGACGTAGTGCCAGGCGTCCCACTTTTTCCAGATGTCCAGCGCCCAGTGGGTTCCCGTTCCCGGATAGAGCACCAGGCAGGCCAGCAGGGCCGCGACCAGAAACACCGCCAGTCGGAACAGCAGGGCGGCGGCAAACACCGCCGCGCTCTCCTTCCTGTCTGCCTCATAGCGGATCGATATCGGGGACTGGCCTCTCAGAGGCACCGGGACTCCGGCGGCACCCAGCCACCGGAGCACCAGCACCACCCCCAGGGCGATGACAGCCCCGGAGACGGCCAGCGTCCAGAGCAGGCGGATCATCCCACGGGGATGGGGTGGCCCCGCAGGTAGTCGGCGGCCCTCATGCGCTTGCCGCCGTCGGCCTGGAGCTCGTCAATGCGCAGCACCGTGCCGCCGCCGCAGGCCAACTGGATGCCCTCCTTCCCCGCCGCCAAAATGGCGCCGGGGGCGGCATCGGTATGGACGTCCAGTACGGACGTGGAAAATACTTTACAGCGGCTGCCCCCCAGCTCGGTCACGGCGGCGGGCCAGGGGATCAGCCCCCGCACCTGATTGTGGAGCTCCCGGGCGGGCCGGGTGAAGTCCATGGGGGACAGCTCCCGGCTGAGCATGGGGGCCAGGGTGGCCTTGCCGTGATCCTGCGGGGTGCGCGCGGCGGTGCCGGCGGCGATGTCTGCCACCACTTTTACCAGCAGCTCCGCCCCCATCTGGGCCAGCCGGTCATGAAGGGACACCACCGTCTCATCCGGGTCGATGGGAGTGGCGGCCTGGTCGATGATGTCGCCGGCATCCAGATCATGGGCCATGTGCATGATGGTGACGCCGGTCTCGCTGTCCCCGTTGAGCACCGCCCAGTTGATGGGGGCGGCCCCCCGGTACTTGGGCAGCAGAGAGGAGTGGACGTTGATGCACCCCTTGGGCGGGGCGGCCAGAATGTCGTCGGGCAGAATGCGGCCGTAGGCGGCCACCACAATCAGCTCCGGGGCCAACTCCTGGATCTGGGCCAGGGCGGTGCCGTCCCGCAGCTTGACGGGCTGGAACACCGGGATGCCGTGGGCCTGGGCGCACACCTTCACCGGCGTGGGCAGCAGCTTCATGCCCCGGTTCTTGGGCTTGTCAGGCTGGGTGAACACCCCGCACACGTCGTGGCCGGCGGCCACCAGGGCCTCCAGGGAGGGCACGGCAAAGTCTGGGGTGCCCATGAACAGAATTCTCATTCCCCCTGCTCCTCCATCAGCTGATCCAGCTCCTCGGTGGTGTAGAGCCGGTCGGTGTGCTCGGTGAACAGATGGCCGTCCAGGTGCTCGATTTCGTGGCAGAAACAGCGGGCCACGATCTCCTCCCCCTCGGCCTCGAAGAAGTTGCCGTCCCGGTCCTGGGCGCGGACGCGGACCTTCAGGGGGCGCTTCACCACGCCCCACCGGCCGGGCACGGAGAGGCAGCCCTCAAAGCCCTCCTGCTCCCCCTCCTGGGAGATGATCTCCGGGTTGACCAGCTCCAGCATGTGGTCCTCCCCGTCCACCACCACAACGGCGCGGCGGAGGATCCCCACCTGGGGGGCGGCCAGGCCGGCCCCGTTGGCGTTGGCCAGGGTCTCCTTGAGATCGTCCAGCAGATCATGGAGGCGCTGGTCAAAGTTGGTCACTGGGCGGCACGCCTTGTGGAGGGCGGGTTCGCCGTCGGTCAAAATTGTTCTGAGAGCCATGTTGTTTCCTCCTTAATCCAGCGGGTTCACATCCGCCGAGACGGACACGCCCCTGTTTTCCTTGTCAGTCTGCGCACAGCGGAGCAGATACGCCACCACCGCCCGCAGGGCTTTGGTATTCTCCGCCGCCAGGGTGAGCCGGTAGCGGTAGCGGTCGTTGACCTTGGCAATGCTGGCCGGGGCGGGCCCCAGCAGCTGCACCTCCATGTCCGCCAGGGGCGGCTGGGCCAGCCAACTCTCCAGGGTACGGCGCAGGCGCATGCAGGCCCGCAGCACCGCGCTCTCCATGGTGCCGGAGGCGGTGAGCACAAAGAGATCCCGGAAGGGCGGGCAGCGGCGCATCTCCCGCAGGGCGATCTCCTGAGCATAAAAGCTGTCGTAGTCCTGCCGGGCGGCGCAGCGGATCACGTCGTTGTCCGGAGTAAAGGTCTGGATGATGGCCCGCCCCGGCTTGCCCCCCCGGCCCGCCCGGCCCACCACCTGGGTCAGCAGGGAGAAGGTGCGCTCACCCGCCCGGTAGTCGTCCACATACAGGGACTGGTCGGCGGACACCGCTCCCACCAGGGTCACGTTGGGGAAATCCAGGCCCTTGGCCACCATCTGGGTGCCCAGGAGCACGGGGATCCTCTCCCGCTCAAAGCGGGCCAGCAGCTTCTCGTGGCTCTGGGTGGCGGAGATGGTGTCGGTGTCCATCCGCAGGATCTCCTGCTCCGGGAAGGCCTCTCTCAGCTCCTCCTCCACCTTCTGGGTGCCCGCGCCGATAAAGTTCAGCGCTCCCCCGCAGGAGGGGCAGGCGTGGGGCAGCGGCTCCGAGTGGCCGCAGTAGTGGCACATGAGCCGGCCGTTGGCCGAGTGGTAGGTCAGGTGCACCGAGCACCGGGGGCAGGTGGGCACCTCCCCGCACTCGCCGCAGGTGACCATGCGGCTGGCCCCCCGCCGGTTGAGGAGCAGAATGCTCTGCTCCCCCGCCGCCATGGTCTCCGACAAGGCCTGCCGGAGGGGGGCGCTGAGGGAGGTGCCGTTGCCGGCGCGCAGCTCCCCCTTCATGTCCACGATGCGCACCTCGGGAAGGGCGCCCTGATTATAGCGGTGAGACAGGGTGAACAGGCGGTAGTCCCCCCGCCTGGCGTGGTACATGCTCTCCACCGACGGGGTGGCGGAGCCCAGCACCAGCAGGGCGCCGCTCTGGGTGCAGCGGTACTTGGCCACGTCCCGGGCGTGGTACTTGGGCACGTTCTCCGACTTGTAGGTGGCCTCCTGCTCCTCGTCCAGCACGATCAGCCCCAGGTTTTTCAAAGGGGCGAACACGGCGGAGCGGGTGCCGATCACCACCCGGGCCTTGCCGCTTTTGATGCGCTTCCACTCGTCATACCGCTCCCCCGCCCGGAGGGAGGAGTGAAGCACCGCGATGTCGTCCCCGAAGTGGGCGGCGAAGATGCGCAGCAGCTGTGGGGTGAGGGAGATCTCGGGCACCAGCACCATGGCGGTGCGCCCCCGCCCCAGGGCGGCGTAGATCAGCCGCAGATAGATCTGGGTCTTGCCGCTGCCCGTCACCCCGTAGAGCAGGGCGGCGGCGGGCTTCCCCTCGGCGGCCAGGGCATCCAGGCCGTCGAAAGCCACCTGCTGCTCGGCGTTGAGCACCGGCGGCGCGGCCCGCTCCCCCGGCTCCACGGCCACCCGGCGGTAGACCTCCCGCTGCTCCAGCCGGAGGATGCCGCTCTTGGCCAGGGAGCGGAGGGTGGAATTGGACGCGCCAGTGAAATAGCACAGCTCCTTGGCGGAGGCGCTGCCCAGGGCGCACAGCAGCTCCGTCACCGCATACCGCAGGGGGGCGGAACGGCGCTTGGGGGTTACCTGAGCCATGGCCTCCTCCGGCGGGATGTCCAGGGCGGCCACCAGCTCCTTCTTGTCCCCCACGCCCCGGGAGGCGCTGGTCTCCAGGATGAGCACCCCCTTGTCCCGCAGCAGCTTGAGGGCGGGATTGGGATCCTTGGTGCCGAAAGCCTCCTTGAGCTGGGCCACGTCGGCCCAGCCGCCGGAGGCAAAGATCAGCTCCAGCACCCTGCGGGCCCGCTCCGAGCGGCCCGCCGCCTCATAGGCCGCCTCTTCGTCCATGCCGGGGGCGAGCTGCCACCGATCCTGGAGGGAGAAGTACAGGCCCGCCGGCAGCATGGCCCGGGCTGCGTCGTACACGGTGCAGAAGTACCGCTCCCGCATCCACAGGGCCAGGCGCAGCTCCGGCGCGTCCAGCACCGGCTCCTCGTCCAGCAGTGCCAGAATGGCCTTGCGCCTGGGATCGTCGGGCCGTCCGCCCTCCAGGGCCAGGACAATCCCCTCCGTCCGCCGGTTGCCCGCCCCAAAGGGGACGATCACCCGCATGCCGGGGCGCAGCTGATCCAGCAGCTCCGTGGGCACCTGGTAGTCATAGGGCTTGTCGATGGCGTAGGTGGCGGCCTGGAGGGCGATTTTCGCCACTGTATTTCCCGCCATATACAAGCCCCCTTTCTCCAGAAAAGGCAAGCGCCGGGATCAGATCACCCGCCGCTTGCCTCAGATCGGCTGCTTACGCCTCGTCTCGCTCCTCGTCGTTCAGTTCCAGCTTTCCGTCGGCCACCTCGCGGATGGCGATGGTCACCGGCTTGTCGTCCAGGGGGATTCCGGCGTCCTCGGCCTCACTGGCCACCTGCCGGGCCCGCTGGGCCACCACGTTCACCAGCATATAGCGGCTGGGCACCTGTTCCAGCAGTTTTTTCATGGGGGGTTCCAGCATCATGTCAATCAGTCTCCTTCCAAGGATGAAATGGCGTCCAGAAGCTGAACGCGGTTTTTGGTTCGGCAGCTCTCCGCTGTCAGAATGGAAATGATCTCCCAGGCGGCCTCCGAGACCTTGTCGTTGACCACCACGTAGTCGTAGTGGGGAATCTGCTTGCACTCCTCCCGGGCCTTCTGGAGCCGGCCCTGGATGACCTCCTCCTGGTCGGTGGCCCGGCGGTGGAGGCGGCGGGAGAGCTCTTCAAAGGAGGGGGGCACGATGAAGATAAACACCGCGTCGGGGCATTTGGCCCGCACCTTGGCGGCGCCCTGAACCTCGATATCCAGCAGCACATCGATGCCGGCCTCCAGCTTCTCCTGGATCACCCGCAGGGAGGTTCCGTAGTAATTATGGACGTATTCGGCGTATTCTAACAGCTCGTCCCCGGCGATCATCTCCTCAAACCGCTCCCGGGTCACAAAGTTGTAGTTGATCCCGTCCTCCTCCCCCACCCTGGGCTGGCGGGTGGTAAAGGAGACGGAGAAGTAGATGTCCTTCCGGGCACCCAAAAGCTCGGAGATCACCGTGCTCTTTCCCACGCCCGACGGGCCGGACAGGACAATCAGCTGTCCCTTTCCTTTCTTCTTCCAGTTCATGGCTCCTCCTTCTCCTCCTCTGCGGGCTCCGTATCCCGGCCGCCCAGGCGGCCGGCCACCGTCTCAGGCTGGAGGGCCGAGAGGACAATGTGGTCGGAGTCCATGATCAGCACCGCGCGGGTGCGGCGGCCGTAGGTGGCGTCAATGAGCACACCCCGATCCCGGGCCTCCTGCACCATCCGCTTGATGGGGGCCGACTCCGGGCTGACAATGGCGATGAGCCGGCCGGCGGAGATCATGTTGCCGAAGCCGATATTGATGAGCTTCATTCTCTCACCGCCTCACTCAATGTTCTGGATCTGTTCCCGGATCTTCTCAATCTCGGCCTTGATGTCCACCACATAGCCGGCGGTCTCAATGTCACTGCACTTGGAGCCGATGGTATTGGCCTCCCGGTTGAACTCCTGGATCAGAAAGTCCAGCTTGCGGCCGATGGCGCCCCCCTGCTCCAGCATATGGCGCAGCTGGGACAGGTGGCTGCGCAGGCGGACGGTCTCCTCGTCCACCGCCACCTTGTCGGCATAGATGGCCGCCTCGGTGAGGATGCGGCTCTCGTCGATCTGGGTGTTCTGGAGCACCTCGTTCAGCTTGGCCGTCAGGCGGGCGCGGTAGTCGGCCACGATGCCGGGGGAACGCTCCTCCACCCTGGCGGTCAGACCCTCAATGGTGTCCGCCCGGTTCAGCACATCCTGATAGAGCTTCTCCCCCTCCCGGCTGCGCATGGCGTCGAAGTCGGCCAGTGCCAGCTCCAGCACCGAGCAGATGTCGGCGGCCATGGCCTCCACATCCTCCTGGGTCTTCTCCACCAGGAACACGTCGGGGAACCGGGAGAGCAGGGAGACCGAGATATCGTCCTTCAAGCCGTAGTCGTCCCGCAGCCGGCACAGGGCGGTGTAATAGCCGTCGGCCAGCGGCTTGTTGACTGAGATGGCCACATCCCCCTTTTCCGACGGCCCGATGGTGACAAACACATCCACCTTACCCCGGGAAATATGGCTCTGCACCCCGGCCTTGACGGCGTCCTCCGCGAATACGTAAACGCGGGGCAGCTTCACCGTACAGTCCAGATAGCGGTTGTTGACCGAGCGCACCTCCACGGTAATGGTGCGGCCGTGCACCACGGCCTCTCCCCTGCCGTAGCCCGTCATGCTCTTTACCACGCGGGTTCCCCCCGTTTCTCTCATCATTTGGTGATCTAAAAAATTATACCAGACTAGGAAGCCTTCCGCAAGACCTTGTCTACCCTGGCCACATAGAATGCAATCAGCTTGGAAAACCCGATGTCATAGATGACAAAGGCGACGTTGCCGGCGGCGTACACCATCCAGGCCGCCGTCAGGGCCGACGGCAGGAAGGGCAGAAACAGCGCCTTCAGGCCGAACCAGCACAGGGTCAGGGCGGCGTTGAACACCGCCAGCTTGCCCGCCCACTCCGCGGGACGGCTGGGAAGCCGTTCCAGCAGGCTCTTGAGCATGGGCCACAGGCCGAAAAAGAGCAGGTAGAGCAGGGCGTTGGCCTTGTCAGGCACCAGCAGCAGGCCCAGCAGGCCCGCCGCGCCGTAGCAGAAAAAGCCGGCCCCCAGCCCTGCGGATACCACCGCCCCCGCGGGAAACACCCCCGCGATGGCCACGATGCCCAGCTGTGCCGCGGGAGACACGGCCGATAGGTAGAGAACGATCAGGGAAAGCGCCGCCAGAACGCCCACCAGGGCGATCCGGCCCGCCCCCTTTCCGAAGCGCGCCCGCCCCATGGCTCAGTTCCCGCAGCCGCCGCACAGGCAGTTGAGGCACAGACAGGTGGTGCAGAGGTCGCAGGTGTCCACCCCGCCGCCGTAGCCGTACGGGCGGTAGGCCTGTCCCCCCTGGCGCATCATCATCAGGGCCTGCCGGTATTCCCCGTTGGAGGGATCCATGTTGCAGGCCATCTGGAAATGCTGGGTGGCCTCGTCCAGCCACCCCTTCCGGTAGGCGATGGAGCCGGTGAGGAAGTGCCACTCGGCATCCTGGGACGGGGCGGAGCGGAGCAGCTCCTCCGCCCGACTGATGTCCCCCATGTTGATGGCCTGGCGCACCTGGTTGTACAGGCTGCCGGAGGAGGCGTTGGAGTACTGCCGCTGATACCCCCCCTGGTAGGAGCCCTGATAGGCCCCCTGACTCTGGTAGCCGCCGGAGGAGCCGCCGCTGCGCATCTTGGTGATGGCGTCGTAGGCCTCGTTGATCTCCTTCATCTTCTCCTCGGCCAGGTCGGCCAGGGGATTGTTCTGGTAGTTGTCCGGATGGTATTTCCGGGCCAGCTCCCGGTAGGCCCGCTTGACCTCCTCATCGCTGGCGTCGGGCTTGACCCCCAGTACGGTATACGGATCTGTCATGGATTCTGTCTCCTGTTATGTTGATTGACGGCCGCCCAGCGGCCGGTAAACACAAGCTCCTCCACCATGGGCAGGCCCAGAAAGAGGATGTTCTCCACCGTCTCCCGCCAGTGGCCCAGCTCCAGCAGGGCGGCGGCGGAGCGGGCCAGGTTCAGGGAGTGGCGCAGGGTGGTGCGCAGATAGTCCCGGTTGGCCTCCGTCTCCCCGCCGAACCGGGCGGATATGGGGTTATAGGAGCCGGTACGCCGGTCATCCGCCAGGTCGTCCCAGGCGTCCACCAGGTAGATCCACCGGCCCACGTGGTAGAGCAGCTGCCCCAGCGCCCGATCCCGGGCGGCATCCCCCGAGGCGGGGGCGGCCCCGGCCAGCAGCCGGGCGAAGGTGTCCGCCGTCCGATCCAGGGAGGGGCAGTTCTCCCGCTCCAGGGCCTGAAGCTCCTCCAGGCAGCCCCGCACCGTCCGGTCGAACTCCGGCCGGTGGCCGGCGGCCCGGCGGTAGCCCCGCCGGAGCAGGACGGACAGCAGCCGGGCGGCGGTGCGCGCCCAGAACGTCCCGTCGGCCACGGTGTCCCGCAGCTTCCAATAGCTCAGAATCGTCCCGGCGTCCGCCGCCGCATCCACGCCGCCGGCAATGGCACAGGTCTTTTTCCGGCACCACAGCCGGGCCGGGCAGCGCCGCCGCTCCGTCTCCGGTCTCCCCCCGTCCAGCAGCATGGCCAGAAAGGTAAAGTCGTAGTTGAGAAAGAACCGGGCAAAAAATCCGTGCCGCCTCCCCAGGCTGCTGCACAGGCCGCAGTAAAGGGCCTCGTAGTCCCGGAGCTGGCGCACCTTCAATTCATCCCGGTTGGGGCGCACGTAGCCGAACATCAGTCCCCGGCGGCGATGGCGGTGATGCGGAAGGAGATGGACTGCTGCTTCCGCACGCGGCGATCCCACAGCACGGCCAGCACCAGCCCCAGTGCAAAGCCTATGCCGCCCACACCGGCGCTGCCGCCGCCGGGCAGCCCCAGGGCCGCCGCCGTGAAATAGCCAATGAAGAACAGCAGGAAGGGCACCACGTACACCATGACTGCCGCCCCCAGCACGCCCTTGGTGGAGGACTCCACCGTCACCATATCGCCGGGCTGGGCGCCGATGCCGTTGGCCGCGACCACGGAAACCGTGGAGCTCACCATCAGCTCGCTGCAGCCGCCGCCGCACTTGGAGCAGTCGTGGCCGCAGGCCGACTGCCGCTTGACAGATACCTCTGCCCGCCCGCCGGGCAGAATGCGGGTCACTTTTGCGGTTTGAACCATGTCAGGATCACCTTTTCTCTATGATCTGGTAATGGAGATGGAAACATTGTAGGTGCCCACGACCCCCACCTCGCTGCTGCCGTCCAGGTAGACCCGGACGGGCACCGTCCGGGTGCCGGTGGAGGGATCCAGATCGGACAAATCTGCCACGATGCGAATCTGGGAGGCGGTCACGGCATCCAGGGCCTCCTGTGGGCCGCGAACCAGCACGGTGCAGGACTGGGTCACCAGATCTGCCTCGTAGCCCGCCGGCTTGTTGATGATCTCGATGTTGTCCACCTCCAGGGTCTTGGTGGACAGGCCCTCCACCCGCACCGTCACGGTGGCCTCCGCCGGGCCGCTGACATTGGTGAGGGATGCGTCCAGATTGATGGGCATCTTCTCGGTCTGGGTGCCGAACACCGTGGACAGGTCGATCTCACCCAGGCTGATGCTGTCCAGCTCGGCCAGATCCGCCGCCTCACCCGAGACGGTAATGGTCAGCGGGTCAATCTCCACCGTGACGTCGTCCTCAGTGGCTCCGCCGCCGGGGATGATGTCCACCGTCAGCTGTACCTCCTTCAGCTGCACAATGGGCAGGGTGGCCAGCACCGTCTCGGGGGAGCTGTCAAGCTGCTCGGCATTGGTAACGGGCTCCCCGTTGGCGTCCACCAGGGTATAGCTGCAATTCTCCATATAGGTGGTGCTCATCTCCTCCTGGGACACCGTCACCAGGGCGTGATCCACCTGGTTTACCAGCTCCTCCTGGCCGCTGACGGTGACCGTCTCCGGTGCAAAGGAGAACTCCTCCCGCTGGTAGCCCTCGGCCACGCTGCCGTTGAACACGCCCTGTACCGGCACATCCTTGGAGGCCCAGCGGGACACGGTAAAGTCCACGGTTCCCGGGCTGGTATACTGCACGTCGATGGAATCCAGCACCGTGATGGAACGGGGGAAGCTGATGTTCCGGGTGGTGATGGACACGCTCTGTTCTCCCGGCTCAGCGATGCCGGAGACGTCAATGGTGACGGTGGTGTCCCCCTGGTTCAGACGGCGCCACACGTCCCGGGTGGCCCGGATGCGGAGGGACACAGTCTGCTCCGCCCCCTCGGAGATCATCAGCCCACGCTCCTCCAGACTCTCCAGGCCGCTGTACACCACCTGGACATGGCTCAGAGTGTTGGTCACTTCCGGGTTGGCCTCCCTGCCCACATAGAGCCACAGGACAAAGGCCAGCAGGACGGAGAGAATGACATAAATCCATTTGCTGTTAAGAATCTTCTTTCCCATCCTGCTTATCCCCCTTTACAAAACGGAGCAGGCTGCCCAGCTTGAACTTGGCCGCCGAATCGTCCTGCACCGGCTCCGGCATCAGCTCATTGCGCAGCAGCCGCTCCAGCGTCTCCGGCGCCAGGTGGCGCTTGAGCATGCCGCCCACCGCCACGGAGATGGAGCCGGTCTCCTCCGAGACGATGGCCACCACCGCGTCGGTCTGCTCGCTGGCGCCGATGCCCGCGCGGTGGCGCATGCCCAGCTCCCGGGACAGGTTCACATTGCCCGACATGGGGAGCATGCAACCCGCGCCCACGATCCGCCCGCCGCGGACGATCACCGCGCCGTCGTGGAGGGGAGCCTTGTTCCAGAAGATATTTTTCAGCAGCTCGGCGTTCACCGTGCAGTCCAGGGCAGTGCCCGTCTTGATGGCGTCGTCCAGCATGTTTTTGCGCTCAAAGACCATCAGCGCGCCGGTCTTGCTCTTGGACAGGGAGGTATAGGCCTCCACCGTCTGGGTGATGGCGCTGTCCAGCTCGTTGCGCTCCTCCTGGTTGTTGAATACATTTCCCAGCGTGGTTCGGCCCATTTTCTCCAGAAAACGGCGGATTTCCGGCTGGAACAGAACCACCAGGGCGATCACGCCCCAGTCCACCACCTGGAGCAGCAGATAACTGATGGTGTTGAGCTGAAAATAGGTGGAGACCAGCAGGGCAGCCAAAAAGAGCAGGATCCCCTTTGCCACCGCACCGGAGTTGGTGCGGCGCATGAACATGATGAACTTGTAGATGATGAAGGACATGATCGCAATGTCGATCACGTCGGAAATTCCAAACGGGGTTACCATACTCCAGAACTGCTGGAGCAAATAGATAATGCCTTCCATGTCCACCGTCTCCCGCTCCCGGCACCGCCGGCGTCATTGTTCCAACACAGACCGCTCAAAGATTCTTTAACCAGTTTATTATACTGTATTCCCAGTCGGTTGGCAAGTAGAAGGGAAATCAATTTTCTGTGAATAAACCTGCGGCGGAGCGGGCACCGGAAAACGGCGCGCCCATGGGCCGCCGTGCCTCCGTACAGCAAAAATAGCCGCGCTAGGCGGCTATTCAGCGTGTCGAAAAAGACTTTTTCGACACGCTGATGAACTTTTTGAAACTTCAAAAAAGTTTCAAAAAGTTGTTTGATCCAACGTGAAAGGGAACCCTGACGGTTCCCTTTCACACTATCCCTCCCTCCGAACCCTTCGGCTGGTGGGTTTATCGGCAGCCTGAATAGCCGCACTGGGCGGCTATTTTCTGTGCTCTGCCAGCTCGGCCGCCGCCCGGATCAGGCGGCGCAGCTCCTGAGCGGTGTTAAAGGCGGAGACGCTGATGCGGACGGTGCCTGTCTCCAGGGTGCCGGCGGAGCGGTGGGCCAGGGGCGCGCAGTGGAGCCCCGCCCGGACGGCGATGCCCCGCCTGCCCAGGGCCTCCCCCGCCGCCTCGCAGTCCATGCCGTCGATCCGGAAGGAGAGCACACCGGCCTGGGCCGCCGGCTCCTCCGCCCGGAACACTGTGATGCCGGGAATCCGGGCCAGTGCCTCCCCCGCCGGACGGAGCAGCCGGCGCTCATGGGCCAGGATGCGCTCCGTCCCCTGGGCCCGGACGTAGCGGAGGCCCTCCAGCAGGCCGGCGATGCCCGGCATGTTGTGGGTGCCCGCCTCCAGCCGGTCTGGGAGGAACTCCGGCATGTCCTGGAGGGCGGAGGCGCTGCCCGTGCCCCCCTGGAGAAGGGGCTTTGTCTCCGCGCCGCACAGCAGCAGGCCGGTGCCCTGGGGGCCGTAGAGGCCCTTGTGCCCCGGCATGGCGATGAAGGCCGCTCCCAGTTCTCCCATTCGCACCGGCAGGCAGCCGGCGGACTGGGAGGCGTCCAGCACAAAGGGGATCCCCCGCGCCCGGCACAGGGCGGCGATCTCCCCAACCGGCAGCACGAAGCCGAATACATTGGACACGTGGGTGCAGAGCACCGCCTTCACGTCCCCGTCCAGCTGCCGCTCAAAGGCCGCCAGCTGAGCCTCCCGGTCAAAAAGGGGTGCCTCCGCCGCCCGCACCTCCGCCCCCAGGGCGCGGAGGGGGCGGGTAACGGCGTTGTGCTCATAGCCGGAGATCACCACCGCGTCCCCCGGCTCCAGCAGGGAGCGGATGGCGATGTTCAGGCCGTGGGTGGCGTTGAAGGTAAACACCACCTGCTCCGGGTTCTCCAGATGGAAGAGCTCCGCCGCGGCCCGGCGGCAGGCGAAGGCCGTCTCCGCCGCAGCCATGGCGGGGGCATGGCCGCCCCGCCCCGGGGTAGCCAGATGGTTCACCGCCCGGGCCATGGCCCGGGCCACGGCGGACGGCTTCTGCAGGGTGGTGGCTGCGCTGTCCAGATAGATCATAACAGCACCTCTTTATAGCCGCCGTCCCCGGACATGATATAGATCCGCCTGGGGGAGAGCCCCACCCGCTCCAGTACCAGCAGCGCGCGGGCCAGGTTCCGCTCCGACACCTTGACGGAGTGGCTGCACCCCTCGCCGGCGATGATTCTGGGCGAGCGGAGAATATAGGCCGTGATGCCCGCCCGCTCCAGAGCGGCCGCCGTCCGCTGGGCGTAGGTCAGCGAACGGCACACGATGAGATAGTAGACCATAGCAAAACGCTCCTCTCGTGCCAGTGTATGCACGAAAGGAGCGTCGGGTTCTGCCCCGTTGTCCGCAGTCAGCCGTCCTCCTCCACCAGGCAGACGGCATGGGCGGCCATGCCCTCCCCCGCACCGGTAAAGCCCAGTCCCTCCTCGGTGGTGGCCTTGACACTCACCCGGGACAGGGGCACCTGGAGCCGGTCGGCCAGGTTCCGGCGGATGGCGGGCAGGTGGGGGGCCAGCTTGGGGGCCTGGGCCAGCACGGTGGCGTCCACATTGCCCACCCGGAATCCCCCGGCATGGAGCCGGGACACCACCTCGTCCAGCAGGCGGAGGCTGTCCGCCCCGGCGAAGGCCGGGTCGCTGTCCGGGAACAGATGGCCGATATCCCCCAGGGCGCAGGCACCCAGCAGGGCATCCATCACCGCGTGGGTGAGCACATCCGCGTCGGAGTGGCCCAGCAGCCCCCGCTCATAGGGGATCTCCACGCCGCCCAAAATCAGCTTTCGCCCCTCCACCAGCCTATGTACATCATAGCCGTGTCCGATTCTCACTGCTCTTCCCTCCATGCCAGAAGCGCCTCCGCCACCGCCAGATCCTCCGGGGTGGTGAGCTTCAGATTGCAGTAGTCCCCCTCTGTCAGGGCCACGCCGATGCCCAGCCGCTCCACCGCGGCGCAGTCGTCGGTGAGCTCCGCCCCGTCCTCCAGGGCCTTTTGCAGCGCGGTTTTGATCAGATCCACCTGGAACACCTGGGGGGTCTGCACCGCCCGCAGCTCGGCCCGATCCAGGGTGGCCGTCACCAGCCCGTCCCGCGCCCGCTTTACCGTGTCCTTCACCGGCACCGCCGGGGCCGCCGCGCCGCACTCCGAGGCCCGGCGGATCACCGCCTCCAGCACCGCTTGGCTCACCAGGGGCCGGGCCCCGTCGTGGATGGCGGCCAGCTCCGCGTCCGGGGAGAGCTCCCCCAGGCCGGCCAGCACCGAGTGGCTGCGGGTCGCCCCGCCCACGATCACCTTGCGCACCTTGTCCAGGGCGGCATCCCGGCACAGCTGGCCGATGGGGACGATCAGCTCCTCCCGGGTCACCACCACAATCTCCGTGATGTAGGGACAGGCATCCAGGGCCCGCAGGGTGTGCAGCAGCACCGGCTGCTCCCCCAGAGGGAGCAGCAGCTTATCCTTCCCCATGCGGGTGGAGCTCCCCGCAGCCGGCACCACGGCGGAGCAGCGCAGCTCCTCCCGCCGCCGCCGGAACAGGCGGCCCAGCAGTCCGGCCATGTCCATCTCTCCTTTCAAAAAAAGGGAGCCTCTTCGGCTCCCCCCTCCAATTGATTTTGCCCGGCCGGGCGGTTCCGCAGAACCGCCCCCTACAGACTTATTGGGCCAGGGCGGTATTTATGCGCGCCTCCACCTCGTCATAGCTGGAATTCTGGGAGAGGACGATCTCGGAGATCAGGATCTGCTTGGCAGAGTGGAGCATCTTCCGTTCCCCCGTGGACAGCCCCCGTTCCCCCTCCCGGAGCATCAGGCCCTTGACCACCCGGGCCACCTCCAGCAGATTGCCGCTTTTCAGGCGCAGCATGTTCTCCCGGTAACGCTGGTTCCAGTTGGGAATCATGTCCACCTTGATGCCCGGAATGGCCGCGATGACCCGGTCGGCCTCCTCGCCCTTAATGACGGGCCGCACGCCGATCTCCTCGCTGTTGGCCGTGGGGATCATCACCAGCATGCCGCCCACCGGCAGCTTGAGAATATAGTAATCTCTGACGACGCCGTTGACTTTCTTCTGCACGATGCTGTCAATCACGCCGGCACCATGCATCGGATGGACAATTTTGTCTCCCACCTGAAACACGTTTCCACCTCCCAGCAGAACATTCCGTTTCGTATACCTCCAATTTTACCCTACGTAATGTATTATAGTCGCCTTTTTTCCCCTTTGCAAGCCGTTTCCTGTTTATTTTTTGTAAATCCGAAAAAAACAGCGCCATTTCCACAGGAAATGGCGCTGTTTGGTCAATCAGGTGATTACTCTTCGTTGACGTCCTCGTCCTCGGCGGCGGGCTCCTCCAGGAGCGCGCGGATGGACAGGGAGACCTTCTCGTGCTCGTAGTCGATGTCGATGATCTTCACATCCACCATCTGGCCCTCGCTGAGCACGTCGCCGGGCTTGTCGATGCGGTGATCCGCGATCTGGGAGATGTGGATCAGGCCGTCCACGCCGGGGACGATCTCGGCAAAGGCGCCGAAGGTCATCAGCTTGACGATGCGGACGTTGGCCACGTCACCCACGTTGTACTTGCCGGTAAAAATCTCCCAGGGGTTCTGGGTGCGATCCTTCATGCCCAGAGAGATCTTCTTCTTCTCCTTGTCGAAGGAGATGACATACACGTCCACGGTGTCGCCCACGCTCACCACCTCAGAGGGGTGCTTGATGCGGGACCAGGACAGCTCGGAGATGTGAACCATGCCGTCTACGCCGCCGATGTCCACGAAGGCGCCGTAAGAGGTCAGGCTCTTGACGGTGCCGGTGTAGTGCTTGCCCTCCTCGATGTTCTCCCACACCTCGGCGGCCTTGGCGGCGCGCTCCTCGGCCTCCACGGCACGGATGGAGCCCACCACGCGCTTGCGGGCGCGGTTGACCTCGGTGATGCGCAGGCGCACCTTCTGCTTGACCAGCTGGCTCATGGGAGTGTCCCGGGGCAGGCCGGTCTGGGAGGCGGGCACAAAGACGCGCACGCCCTTGATGTTGACGACAACGCCGCCCTTGTTCTCCTCGGTGACCACACCCTCGACGGTGGTGCGCTCCTCGCGGGCCTGCTCAATGTCCTCCCAGCTCTTGACCGTGTCAAGGCGCTTCTTGGAGAGGGTGACCACACCCTCCTGGTCGTTCACGCGCATGACATAGGTCTCAATCTCGTCGCCGACTTTTACCAGATCCTCAACCTTGACCGTAGGGTCGTCGGTCAGCTCGGACACCGGTATGTAGCCGGCGTGCTTAGTCCCAAGATCCACATAGATCTCAGTGGGCGTAATGCCAGTGACAACGCCTGTGACCTTCTCCCCTGTATGCAAAGTTTTGATCGACTTCTCCAGCATTTCAGCAAAGGATTCCTCGATCTCAATGTTTTCGTCGCTCATTTTGTCATAGACCTCCTTTATAATCCACTCAGGCGTGGACGCGCCCGCAGTGATTCCAATAGAAGCCTTCCGACACAGGGTGGAAGGTTCCAGCTCCGCCGCCCGTTCGATCCAAACCACCATGGGGCAGAGCGCCCCGCATAGTTCCGCCAGCCGTTTGGTGTTGGAGCTCTCCCGTCCTCCGATGACGACCACAGCATCGGATCGCGCGGCAAGCGCCTGGGCCTCAGACTGCCGTTTACACGTAGCATTACATATTGTATCAAAAATTTTTAAGTTTGTACACTCTTTTTTTGCTTTTTCTACGCAGGAATCCCAAATAAATCGGGTGGAGGTGGTTTGGGACACCATGGTGAGGGGCATTTCCCGCCGCTCCGGGGCCTCATCCAGCCAGTTTGACAGGGCCTCTGCCCCCTCCAGCACCACGGGACGGGCACACCAGCCGGCAATGGCGGCCACCTCCGGATGGGTGGGCGTGCCGATGATCAGCACCTGCCGCCCCTCATCCTCCGCCTGGGACACAATGCCGTGGATGCGGGATACGTTGGGGCAGGTGGCGTCAATCACCGTACACCCGCGGGCGGCCAGGGCCTCGTGGACGGCCCTCCCCTCCCCGTGGGAGCGGATGAGCACGGCGCTTCCCTCCGGGATCTCCTCCATCGAGGCGGCCAGGCCCACGCCCATGGCCTCCAGCCGGGAGATCTCGTCCCGGTTGTGGATGATGGGCCCCAGCATGACGCAGGGCCTGCCCTGTCCCGCCGCCTCCTCCGCCAGCTGCACCGCCCGGCGGACGCCGTAGCAGAAGCCGGCGGTTCTGGCCAGCTCGACTCTCATCGGCCGGCCTGAGGCTTCAACGCCTCAATGCGCTCCATCAGATCATCCGCCACCGCGTGGTAGTCCTCCTGGGTGGGCTTGCGCCCCTCCGGCACCTTGGGATAGTATGCCTCGCCGAACACCACGGGATTCCACCGGAAGAATCTTTTTTCCGCCGGTAAGTAGATGGGGATGATGGGCACGCCGGTGCGCAGGGCCAGCATGGCCGCGCCGGTCTTGGCGTCGCCGAAGTCGCCGTCCTGGTGGCGGGTGCCCTCGGGGAACATGAGGAGCAGCTCCCCGTTTTTCAGGTACTTGATGGAGGTCTTGATGGCGGCCACATCCGCCTTGCCCCGCTTGACGCCGAAGATGCCGCCGTGGCGGAGCACCCAGCCGATGAAGGGCCAGTGCATGATCTCCTCCTTGGCCATGACATGGATCTGATACCTCCACCCCAGGGCATAGGCGATGAACAGGGGGTCGTTGGTGCGGGTGTGGTTGGCGCACAGCAGCGCGCCCCCCCTGGGGCGGTTCTGCTTATTGATGCACCGGGTGGGCATCACAATACGAAACACCACCCAGAGTACAATATAGGCAATACAGTAGACCAGGTTCTTCTTTGGCTTCTTATTCATGCATGCAGCCGCTCCTTTATGGTGTCCAGCAGGACGCCCAGACTCTTCTCCAGTGAGTTGCCGGTGGTGTCCACCAGCAGAGCGTCCTCTGCCTGCCGCAGGGGGGCGGCGGCCCGCCTGGTATCGTGCTCATCCCGCTGGATCACATCCCGCAGGACGGTATCATAGTCGGTCTCCTGCCCCCGCTGGCACAGCTCCTCATAGCGCCGGCGGGCCCGGTCTTCGGGAGAGGCGGTGAGGAAGATCTTCACGTCGGCCCGGGGCAGCACCACGGTGCCGATGTCCCGGCCGTCCATGATCACGTCGTGGGTGCGGGCCAGCTCCCGCTGGCGCTCCAGCAGAAAGTCCCGCACCGCCGGGATGGCAGAGACACAGGAGGTATACCGGGAGATCTCATGCTGACGGATGGCGTCGGTCACGTCCTCGCCGTCCAGGTACATGTGCTGCAGGCCGTCCCCGCCGTATTTCAGCTCGATGTTCAGGCCGGGCAGCAGGGCGGTCACCGCCGCCCCGTCCTCCGGATCCACCCCCTCCCGGTAGGCCTTCAGCCCCACCGTCCGGTAGATCGCCCCGGTGTCTACGTACAAAAAGCCCAGCTCCTTGGCCAGCAGCTTGGCCAGCGTGGATTTCCCCGCCCCGGACGGCCCGTCCACGGCGATGCTCTTGTGCTCTGTCATGGGTTGCTTCCTCCTCGGTTTTCAGTGCGGGACAGGGCGGCGGCCTCCCCGGCCGCCCGGCCGGTGGCCCAGGCGAGCTGCAGGTTGAAGCCGCCGGTATAGGCATCCACGTCCAGCACCTCTCCGGCAAAATAGACGCCGGGGGCCAGCTTGGACGCCATGGTGGTGGGGTTGACCTCCGACACCTTGACCCCGCCGGAGGTGACGATGGCCTCCTCCACCGGGCGGGGCCCCTTGATGTCGATGCGCAGGCATTTGAGGGTGTCCAGCAGACGGCGGCGCTGGGCCTTGGTCACAGAATGTGCCTTCTCCTCCGCCGGGATGCCGGTGAGCTCTACCAGCACCGGCACCATCAGCCGGGGCACCAGCCCTTCCAGCACATTGTGGAAATCCCGGTTGGCGTTTTCCTCCAGATCCCGGAGCAGCCGCTTGTCCAGCTTCTCCTCGTCCAGGGCGGGCTTGAGATCCAGGTTGATGTAGTAGTGCTCCTTCTCAAAATCCCGCATGTGGGCGCTGGCGCTGAGAATCAGCGGCCCGGACAGGCCGAAGTGGGTGAACAGCAGCTCCCCCTGCTCGGCGTAGACCGCCTTTTTCTTCCCGTTTCGCACCTGGATGGCCACGTTGCGCAGGGACAGGCCCTGCATCCTGGCGCAGAAATCCTGCTCTGCCACCAGGGGCACCAGGCTGGGCCTGGGGGGCAGAACGGTGTGCCCCACGCTGCGGGCCAGCGCATAGCCGTCGCCGGTGGAGCCGGTGAGCGGGTAGGACACCCCGCCGGTGGCGATCACCGCCGCCCCGCCGGGGTAGAAGCCGTTCTCCCCTTCCACGCCCAGAAGGACGCCGTCCTCCTGCCGCAGGGACACGGCCCGATCCTGCACCACGGACACCCCCGCCCGGCGCAGGGCGCGGAGCAGGGCGTCGATGATGTCGGCGGCCTTGTCCGACTGGGGAAAGACCCGGTTCCCCCGCTCCGTCTTCAGCGGCACGCCCAGGCCCTCAAAAAACGCCTTCACCGCCTCCGGCGGGAAGCGGGTGACGGCGCTGGTGAGGAATCGGCTGTTGTGGGGGACGTTTTGGAGCACCTCCTGCACCGTGCAGTCGTTGGTCACGTTGCAGCGGCCCTTGCCGGTGATGTACAGCTTGCGCCCCAGCTTGGGGTTGCGCTCCAGCAGGGTGACGGAGGCCCCCCTTTGGGCGGCGGCAAGGGCGGCCATGCATCCGGCCGCGCCGCCGCCGACAACAATCACATCACTCAATGGTTCTCTTCCACCTTCTCATAGACCTGATACTCATCCCAGATCTGCTCCAGCGTCTCAAAGGTCTGGGAGAGATCGTCGTTCTTCTTCCGCCCGATGGCCACGATCAGGGCATTGACCAGGGACAGCGGGGCCACCAGGGAGTCCACGAAGGAGGCCATGTCGCTCTTGGCCAGCAGCTTCAGCGTGGAGATGGGGGCCAGAGGCGAGGTCTCGCTGTCGGTGAGGGCGATGGTGGTGGCCCCCCGGTCGCTGGCAAACTGCATGGCCGTCACCGTCCGGCGGGAGTACCGGGGGAAGCTGATGCCGATCACCACATCCCCGGGCCCCACCCGCAGCAGCTGCTCAAACACCTCGCTGGTGGAGGTGGAGTGCACCACCGTCACATGGTCGAAGATCAGGTTGAAATAGAAGCCCAGGAAGCTGGCCAGGGCCGCCGCCGAGCGCACCCCCAGGATATAGATGTGCCGGGCCGCCACAATGGCGTCCACCGCCCGGTTGAAATGCTCCCGGTCTGTCTCCTCCAAGGTCATGCGGATCTTTTCCATGTCCGACTGCATAACCATGGACAGGATATCCTGGTCACCGATGCGGTCGTTGGACACCTCGATGCGCTGGATGGAGGTGAGCTTGGAGCGGATCATCTCCTGGAGGGCCTTCTGCATAGCGGGATAGCCGTCATAGCCCAGTTCTGCGGCAAAACGCACCACCGTGGACTCGCTGACGCGGACGGTCTTGCCCAGGCGGCTGGCGGTCATGAAGGCCGCCTTGTCATAGGACTCCAGAATGAAATTGGCAATCAGCTTCTGTCCCTTGGAGAAGGTGGGCATATTGCCCTGAATCACCGATAAAATGTCGTTGGACATGGATGGATCCCCCTACTGTCTGTCCGCTCCGGCGGGAGTGGCGCCCAGACGCGGATTTCAATCTTCTTTATCATACCGGGTCTGGCGGGGAAAAGCAATCCCCTTTTGCAAGTTTTTCTCCCAATCTTGCAAAGAGGGGCGTCACAGGCCCAGCAGACGGAGCTCCTCCGCCGTCAGGCGGCGCCACTTCCCCGGCGGCAGGGCGCCCAGTCGGAGCGCCCCCTCCCGCACCCGCTTCAGGCGGCGCACCCTCAGCCCGGCGGCGGCGCACATGCGCCGCACCTGGCGGTTGCGCCCCTCGTGGATCACCACGGAGAGCAGCCCGGGCCCCAGCTCCTCCACCCGGGCCGGGTGGAGCGGGATCCCGTCCAGCTCCATGGGGCCCCGCAGCACCGGCAGGGCGGCGGCCACGTCCCCCTCCACCCGGACGTGGTACTCCTTCTCCACCTCATGGCTGGGGTGGATGAGCCGCTGGGTGAGCACCCCGTCGTCGGTGAGGAGCAGCAGGCCCTCCGAGTCCAAATCCAGCCGCCCCACCGGCCACACCCGGGCCCCGCAGCCCGTCACCAGCTCCGCCACGGTTTTCCGCCCCCTCTCGTCGGACAGGGTGGTCACATAGCCCCGCGGTTTGTTGAGCATCACATAAGTACGGCGGGCCGGCCCCGCCAGGAGCCGCCCGTCCACCCGGATCTCGTCCCGCTCCGGGTCGGCCTTATCCCCCACCCGGGCGGTGCGGCCGTTCACCGTCACCCGCCCGGCGGACAGGTACTCCTCCGCCGCCCGCCGGGAGGCCACGCCGCGGGCGGACAGGATTTTTTGCAGCCGCTCCTCCACGGCGCGTCCCCCCTTTTATAGGTTACAACAGAAAGATTCCTCGCTATGCCCCGCCGCGGAGGCGGTTCAAAAGCCCCTCCAGCAGGCCGGGGCCGGCCCGGTCGTCGGACACGGACTGGCTGTACGCCAGTTCGGTCTCCCCGATCATCTCTCCGTCCAGGGTGAATACCAGCTTTCCAGCGCTCTCCCCCGCCCGGACGGGGGCCGCCACCGCCTGGGGCAGTTCGATTTTTGCCTCCACCCGCTCCCCTTCCGTCAGGGGATAATACACGTCGGAGACCGTCTCCACCGGCGCAAACCGGCACAGGCTCCCCGAAACCGGCACCGCGGACACCGCCCGGCCCGCCAGGGCCAGCATGGTATTGGGATAGCCGGCAAAGCCGTAGTCAAACAGGGCGGCGTGATCCGCCCAGTCGTTGCGGTCATTGAGGGTGACGGCAATCAGGGTCTGGCCGTCCCGCTCCGCGCTGGACACCAGGGTGCGCCCCGCCGCCTCGGTATAGCCGGTTTTGAGGCCGGTGCAGCCCTCGTACTGCCACAGCAGCTTGTTATGGTTGGTGAGGGAGCGGCCTGCCACAGAGACGGATCGGGTGCTGACGATGCGGGCCAGGGTCTCGTGCTCCAGCACCGCCCGGGCCAGGCGGGCCATGTCGGCGGCGGTGGAGTAGTGCCCCTCCTCGTTCAGGCCGCTGGGGTTGGTGAAACGGCTGTGCTCCATTCCAAGCCGGGCGGCCTTCTCGTTCATCCAGGCCGCGAAGGTCTCGCTGTCCCCGGCGCAGTATCCGGCGATGGCCGTGGCCGCGTCGTTGCCCGACACCAGCAGCAGGCCGTAGAGCAGCGCCTCCAGGGTGAGCTGCTCCCCCGCCTTCAGGTACATGGAGGAGCCCTCGATGCCCGTCCACTCCGGCCGGATGGTGACCACGTCGGACAACTCCGGATGGCGCTCCACCGCCACCAGGGCGGTCATCAGCTTGGTGATGCTGGCGATGGGCCGCTCCTCGTCGGCGTTTTGGGCGTAGAGCACCCGGCCGCTCCCGCCGTCGATCAAAATGGCGGAGGCGGCCGACGTGGACGGCCCCGCCGCGTCGGCGGCGGGGCACAGCAGGACCAGAGCCAGCAGAAGGGCGGAGATGCGCTTCAAGGGACATCACCTCGGGCAGAAGATGCCCTTAGTATGCCTCCTCCGTCTCCCCTTTATCCTGACCCTTGGCCTGCTGCTTCTCGATGAAATCGGTGACCTTGTCCACCACCTCGGGCACCATCTCCACCACCCGGTCCACGGTGGTGGCCGCCGGAGGCGCCACGGGCATCAGGCGTACCGTGTCCCCCTTGACGATCAGGAAGGCCACCGGGGACAGGTTCATCCCCGCGCCGCTGCCGCCGCCGAAGGAGTTGTCGGCCTCCGGCTTCTGGTTTTTGGAGACAAAGTCGCTGCCGCCGGAGGCAAAGCCAACCGTCAGGCGGGAGATGGGGATGATGGTCACATTCCCCGCCTGGATGGGCTTGCCCACGATGGTGTTCACGTCCGCGATCTCCCGGAGCTTCTGCATGGTGGTGCTCATGAGCTCGTCAATGGGATGCTGCTTTTCCATAGCTTAAACCGCCTCTTTCTGTCTGGCCGGGGCTTTGGCCCCGGAATTGGATTGGGAATTGACTTTCAGAAACCGCAGAACCAGCCGCAGGGCCAGGGAGATGGCCTGGGCTGCGGTGAGGGTGGCCGCCGCGGAGAGGGCAATCTCCGGCCGCCCGGCGGCAAAGTCCACCCGGGTGCGGATGTCTCTGTCCTTCACGTTAAAATTCTGCTCCACCAGGGGCCAGATCATACCCACCGCCGCGTTGGCGCCGCCGAACAGCAGGGCCGCCGACGCCGGGTCGGACGCCGCGGCGGTGAACTCCAGGGTAAAGCTGTCGACGCGGATCTTCCGCTTCAAACGCCCTGCCGCGTCGGTGATCAGCGGCAGGTACTGCCTGAGCTGGGCCAGCGGGCTTGCCTTCTCCTTAGGCTTGTCCGGCTCTTTTTTCTTCTTTTTCCGCCTTTGCGGCTTCTCCGGCCTGGGCGGCCGCGGATAGGCCTGAATCCGCAGAGGCCCTGCCTTGACGCGCACGCGCAGGCCCTGGGCGGTGTAGTCCACCGCCGCTCCCAGGCGGATCTGGCCCAGGAGCACCAGGGCCAACACCACCGCGGCCAGGATCACAAGGGCTGTCATGGGCTTATTGCGCCTCCTCCGTCTGGGCCAGCTCCCGGGCGGCCCGGAGGATCTCCTCCTCCGTCACATCGGCCGTCTCCCCTTCCGCCTGTTCCTCCGCCTGGAGCTTCTCCAGCGCCGCCTGCATCTCCAGGGTGATCTGTCCGTCCTCCGGGGATGCGTTGGGCAGCTCGGGCAGCTCCTCCAGGCTGGACAGGCCGAAGGCGCGCAGGAAGTTCTGGGTGGTACGGTACTGGATGGGCCGGCCAGGCACCGCCAGGCGGCCGCACTCCTCAATCAGCTCCCGCTCCAGCAGCAGCCCCACGGTGTAGGAGCTGTCCACCCCCCGGATCTGATCCACATAGGCCCGGGTGACGGGCTGGTAGTAGGCGATGATGGCCAGCACCTCCAGGGCGGGCTGGCTCAGGCGGGCGGGCCGCCGGCTCTCAAACGCCCTGCGGATATAGGGGGCGAACTCCGGCGCGGAGCAGAGCTGATAGCTGCTGTCCAGCTTGACCAGCCGGATGCCCCGACGCTCATAGCTGTAGGCGTCCGCCAGCCGCTGGCACACCGCGTCCGCCGTGGCCCGGTCGATCTCCAGGGCCAGGCAGATGCGCTCCACCCCCACAGGTTCCCCGGCGGCGAACAGGATGCCCTCGATGGCGGATTCAATTTCCTTCAATTCCATAGTATAACCCCAATCTGCCCCGATGTAACCCGGCAGTGATGTTCCCCTACTCCGCCGTCTCGGCGTCGGTGGTCAGCTCCAGCTCTCCCGCCGCCCCCTCCTCGGTGCAGGTGACGGTGCAGTCGGTCTCCGTGCCCGCCAGGCGCAGCCGCCTGGCCTTGCACAGCTCCAGCACGGCGATGAAGGTGGCCACCACCTCGGAGCGGCTGCGGTTGCCCTTGAACAGGGCCCGGAACCGGGTCACGCCGAAGCGGCTGAGCCGATCCAGAATCTCGCTGGCCTTGTCCGCCACCGGGTAGGGCTCCCGGCCTACGATCCCCTCGAAGGCGGCCATGGGGGGCGGCAGGCGGTGATCCACCCGCTCCAGCACCGACCGCATGGCCCGCACCAGATCCTCGGGCCTGTGGACATAGCGGTAGGTCTTCTCCACCGGCATGGGCTCCGGCGTCTTGGTCAGATAGTCCCGGCCCACGGCGTAGCGGTCGGACAACTCCGGCACCACCGCCTTGATTTTGGCAAAGTTCTCGTGGCGCTGGTGCTCCTCCAGGGAGGCGATGAGCTGTTCCATCTCGGACAGGGCCTCCTCGTCGTGGATGGACAGGAGCATCCGGGTCTTGATGAACACCAGCTGGGCCGCCATGGTGACGAACTCGCTGGCTACCTCCAGATCCAGTTCCTTCCGCCGGGCCATCCACGCCAGGTACTGATCCAGGATCAGGGAGATCTGGATGTCCTTGATCTCCATTTTATTTTTGCTCAGCAGGTGGAGGATCAAATCCAGAGGGCCGTTGAAGTCCTCCATCTCCTCATCCCGTGCCTTGACCACCTTTTCCAGGTGAAAAATCGGCGTTTCGATGGCGCTCACCTCAAAACAGTTGAAAGATACTGGCCGCGTCCTGGAACACCAGCAGGGCCCCCATGGGCATGCCGGTCACGGCGCAGAAGCCCTGGAGCACGTGGAGCATGAGAAACGACAGGGGCCGGTCAAACGCCCCCAGCAGCACCAGGACGATCAGCACCCCCATGACGTACTTCTCATAGCGCAGGATGGTGTAGTACGCCCGGTCGGGCAGCAGGGCGAACAGGATCTTGGAGCCGTCCAGGGGGGAGATGGGGATCAGGTTGAACAGCCCCATGCCCACGCCCAACAGGGCCAGGTTGGACAACAGGCACAGCACCGCCACCCACACCGGGTGGAGCGGGGCAACGTGGTAGATCAGAGAGGCGGCCACCGTAGCCGCCAGGGCGGTGAGGAAGTTGGCCGCCGGCCCGGCCAGGGCGGTGAGGGCCATGCCCTGCTTGGGGTGCTTGAAATAGCGCATATCCACCGGCACCGGCTTGGCCCAGCCCACCTTGGCGATGAGCATCATCAGCAGTCCGAAGAGATCCAGGTGCTTGATGGGGTTGAGGGTGAGCCGCCCGGCGTTTTTTGCGGTGGGATCCCCCAGCCGCCAGGCCACGAAACCGTGGGACAGCTCGTGCAGGGTGATGCACAGCAGAGACGCCGCCGCGCTGATGAGCAGGGTGAGCAGGCCCCACCAGTCCATGCCCCGGACAAATTGTGATACAGAACCCAAATACTATTCCTCCAACAGCCTGCGCCGGAGCCGGTCCAGCTGTTCCTTCGACAGCCCGGCGGCGCGCAGGTAGTCCGGCACAGAGCCGTAGGCCCCCTCCAGCCGGTTCAGGCAGTCCTCCAGATACTCCGTCCGGGAGGCCCCCACATAGGCAGGCAGGTTTTCCTGTGTCTGCCTCATCCACTGGATCACGGGGCGGATGTAGGTCTCCGAAACCTGGTAGTCGGCCAGAATGTCCAGCCGATCCACCCCCGCCAGGGTGAGCAGCAGGGCGGCCACGCAGCCGGTGCGGTCTTTGCCCGCCATGCAGTGGAAGAGCACGCCGCCGGGGGCGTCCGCGATGGCCGCCAGCACGGCGGCCACCTCCTCCTTCCGCTCCAGCATCTGGAAGTACCCCCAGCCCACCAGCTCCTCCTCATGGGGCAGCTTCACGCCCCCGGACAGGGGGAGATGGCGGTAGGCAAAGCCGGGCTGTCCGGCCAGCTCGTCGGGCAGCTTCTCAATCTCCGCCGGGCTGCGCAGGTCGATCACCGTGGTGATCCCCCGCTCCAGCAGCCAATCCCGGTCGGCCTGGGAGAGCCCCGCCGGGTTGTCGCCCCGGAGCAGCCGCCCCCACCGGGTGGTCTTCCCGCCGGACGCAGGATAGCCGCCCAGATCCCGCAGATTCAGCATCTTTCCAAGCCGGATGCGGCGGTACATGCCCTTTCCCCCTTCCGCCGCCCCTCCGGGCGGCTGATACGGTAAAGTCAATTATAGCAAATTCCCCCGAAAAGCACAAGGGGATGCCCGCCGTTCCGCCGGAGAGAACCCTTCTCCCCCCTTCCGGCATAGGATGGGCAAAAAGGAGGAATGTCCCTTGGCCTCAGTTGGCACCATCATGCTCCGCGTCTACACCTCCCGGGCCCAGCTGCCGGTGCCCGGCGCCACGGTGGCGGTCACCCAGAAAAGCGGCGGCGGGCGGCACACCCTGCTGGCCGTCCGCACCACCGATGAGAACGGCCGCATCGCCCCGGTGCGGGTGGCCACCCCCGACCCAGCCGCCAGCGAGTCCCCCGGAACCCCCCACCCCTTCGCCTCCTGCGACGTCTGGGTGGAGGCGCCGGGCTACGAGATGCTCTACCTGGAGAACATGCAGGTGTTCCCCAATACGGAGACCCTTCAGGAGGTGGATCTGATCCCCCTGCCGGAGCAGGCCCCGCCCGCCTCCCGCGGTGAGACCGTCAACGTCACCCCCCAGGAGCTGTAAAGGAGGCCGACCGCATGCCGCTAACTCCCATCACCCCCTATGTACCTCAAACCATCACTGTCCATCTGGGCCCCCCCGGCTCGGACGCGGAGAACGTGACCGTTTCCTTTCCCGAGTATGTGAAAAACGTGGCCTCCAGCGAGATCTACCCCACCTGGGAGCCCGCCGCCATCCGGGCCAACGTGCTGGCCATCACTTCCTTCGCCCTCAACCGGGTGTACACCGAGTACTACCCCAGCCGAGGCTACCCCTTCAACATCACTTCCAGCACCGCCTACGACCAGAAATTTATCAAGGGCCGCAGCATCTTTGAGAACATCAGCCAGGTGGTGGACTCCATCTTCAACTCCTACATACGCCGCATCGGGTTTGTGGAGCCACTGGCCGCCAAGTTCTGCAACGGCACCACCACCACCTGCGACGGCCTGTCCCAGTGGGGCAGCCAGGCCATGGCGGAGCAGGGCGCCGACTCCATCACCATCCTCCGCAGCTACTACGGCGACAACATCGAGATCGTCACCAACGCCCCGGTGATGGGCATCCGGTACTCCTACCCCGGCGCCCCGGTGCGACTGGGAGACCGGGGGGAGGCGGTGCTGCGCATCCAGACCATGCTCAACCGGATCTCCCGGGACTACCCCGCCATCCCCAAGGTACAGCCGGTGGACGGCATCTTCGGGGAGAGCACCGAGCAGGCCGTGATCAAGTTCCAGCAGATTTTCAGCCTCACCCCTGACGGCATCGTGGGCAGCGCCACCTGGTATAAGCTGGTGTTCCTCTACGTAGGGGTGCTGGATCTGGCGGAACTGGTCAGTGAGGGCCAGACCTTCTACGCCAACGCCATCCCCCTGGAGTTCTCCGACGTGGTGGCCCCCGGGGACACCGGGGAGGAGGTGCGGGTGATCCAGTACCTGCTCTCCGTGGTGTCCGAGTTTTACAGCAACGTGCCCCCGGTGGCGGTGGACGGCGTCTACGGCCCGGCCACCCGGCAGGCGGTGCTCGCCGTCCAGCAGATGGCCGGCCTGCCACAGGACGGGGTGGTGGGGGAACAGACCTGGCAGGCCCTCTATCGCCTCTACGCCGGCATCGCGGACACCATGACCGAGTACACCAATGTGATCCCCGAGCAGTACCGCCCCCAGCTGCCGGAGAGCGACGCCACCAGCCTGACCCAATACCCCGGCCGCCCCCTGACCCTGGGCAGCACGGACGCATAAGGAGGCCCACCCATGATCCGCACCGACACCCACTACATCGGCCGGCCGGTGCGCAGTTTGCAGACCATGCTGCGCACCCTCTCCTATGTCTACCCCTTCCTCCCCCGGGTCACCCCCGACGGGATCTTCGGGGAGCGCACCCTGGAGGCTGTGATGCTCCTCCAGCGGGAGTTCTTTCCCCCGGTCACCGGCCGGGTGGATCAGGGCACCTGGGACGCCATCGTGGCCCTGTACCACCAGGCGCTGGTCCAGCTGTCCTCTCCCCTGCCCGTCACCACAAGCCCCGGGGATGAGAGCGTCCACCTCAACAGCGTCCAGTCCATGTTTCGGGGGCTGGGCAGCGTCCTGGACGGGGTGGAGCCGGGGGCGGTGAACGGCCGCCACGACGGCCCCACCACCCGGAACCTCCAGTGGCTCCAGCGTGCCGGTGGAAGACCCGAGACCGGCAGGCTGGATCCGGAGAGCCAGCACACGCTGGAGCAGCTGTACCGCATCTTTGTCACCCACGCCCAGTCTCCCTGGCTCACCCGGCCGGAGCTGCTGGGTGGGAGTTGAATGAAAAAGCGCTCCGGAGAGGGTTTTCCTCCCCGGCGCGCCTGCGTCTCAGGTCTCGTGATCCACGGTTTTCATCTGCTTCAGGTTGCCGATCTTCTGGCTCCGGCGGTCCAGCTCGGCCAGCACCGCCTCCAGAGGGATGTCCTGGGCCGCCATCAGCACCATCAGGTGGTAGAGCAGGTCGGAGATCTCCTCCACCGTCCGCTCCTGCACGCCGTTCTTGGCGGCGATGATGGTCTCGGCGCTCTCCTCCCCCACCTTCTTCAAAATCTTGTCCAGGCCCTGGTCGAAGAGGTAGCAGGTGTAGGAGCCCTCCTGGCGCTCCGCCTTGCGGCCCAGCACCACCTGATAGAGATCTTTCAAAACGGTGTCGCTCATGGTTCTTCCTCCCAAATTTCGTTAAAAAAGCAGCTTTGGGCCCCGGTGTGGCAGGTGGGCCCCTCCGGCACGCAGAGGTAGAGCAGGGTGTCGGTGTCGCAGTCGGTGACCACCTTCTTCACGTGGAGGAAGTGGCCGGAGCTCTCCCCCTTGTTCCACAGCTTCTGCCGGCTCCGGCTCCAGAACCAGGCGGTTCTGGTTTTCAGGGTCAGCTCCGCCGCCTCCCGGTTGGTGAAGCCCAGCATCAGCACCTCCAGGCTACTCGCGTCCTGGATAATCACCGGGATCAGCTCTGATTTCTGAAAGAGCTGGTCCAGATCAAAGGTTATCTCCATTTTGCTCACCTCACCGGAATGTCCCGCGTCCGCAGATAGTCCTTCACCTGGGGCACAGTCAGCTTCCCAAAGTGGAACAGAGAGGCCGCCAGGGCCGCGTCGCAGCCCGTCTCCTCAAACACCTCCGCGAAGTGGGACAGGCTCCCGCAGCCGCCGGAGGCGATCACCGGGATGCCCACCGCCTCGGTCACCGCCTTTGTCATGGGCAGGTCGAAGCCCGCCTTGGTGCCGTCGGCGTCCATGGAGGTGAGGAGGATCTCCCCCGCCCCCAGGGCCTCCCCCTTTTTGACCCACTCCAGCAGATCCAGGCCCGTGGGCTTCCGCCCGCCGGCCACCACCACCTCCCAGGTGCCGTCTCCACGGCTCCGGGCGTCCACGGCCAGCACCACACACTGGGAGCCGAACCGCTCCGCCGCCTCGGTGATCAGCTCCGGCCGGGCCACCGCAGCCGAGTTGACGGAGATCTTGTCCGCCCCGGCCCGCAGCAGCTCCCGGAAGTCGTCCAGGGTGCGGATGCCGCCCCCCACCGTCAGGGGGACAAACACCTGCTCCGCCGTCCGCTCCACCACGTCGGCCACCGTCTTGCGGACCTCGTGGGTGGCGGTGATGTCTAAAAAGACGATCTCGTCCGCCCCCTGGTCGGAGTAAAACCGGGCCAGCTCCACCGGGTCGCCGGCGTCCCGGATGTTGACGAAGTTGACCCCCTTCACCACCCGGCCGTCCCGTACGTCCAGGCAGGGGATGATGCGCTTGGCTAACACTGCTCGCCCGCCTCCTTTACCGCCAGGGCCAGATCCACAGCCCCGGTGTAATACGCCTTGCCCACGATGGCCCCGTAGAGGCCCATGTCCCGCAGGCGGCGGATGTCCTCGTTGCTGGACACACCGCCGCTGGCGATAATCCGACAAGTAGTTTTCCTTTGCAGTTTCTCAAGGTGATCCCAGGACGGGCCAGTCAGCATTCCGTCTGTCTCAATATCTGTAAAGATAATCATCTTTACGCCAATCCGTTCCATGGAGACGGCGAAGTCCAGGTAGTCCAGCCCGGAGGAGTCCTCCCAGCCGGCGGTTTTGACCACGCCGTCCCTGGCGTCAATGCCCACGGCGATGCGCTCTCCGTACCGCTCCACGGCGGCCCGTACAAAATTCGGGTCACTCACCGCCGCCGAGCCGATCACCATCCGGGTGACCCCCATGGCGTCGGCGGCCTCCAGATCCGCCAGGGTGCGCAGGCCGCCCCCCAGCTCCACCTTCAGGCCGGAGTGCTCCGCCACGGCGCGCACCTCCGCCTCGTTCTTCCGGGCCCCACTGCGGGCCCCGTCCAGATCCACCATGTGAATGTACTTGGCTCCGGCGGCGGCAAAGGCCCGCGCCGTCTGGAGGGGATCCTCCGCCACCCGGTGGACGGTGTCAAACTCCCCCTTGCGCAGGCGGACTACCTGGTGATCCTTCAAGTCAATGGCAGGCAGCACAATCATCGGCTCAGCCCTCCGAAGTTCTTCAAAATGGTCAGCCCCACTTCCCCGCTCTTCTCCGGGTGGAACTGACAGCCGTACACCAGCCCGTGGTTCACCGCCGCCGTCACCGGCGCGCCGTAGTCCGTCCACGCGATCACATCCGCCGGATCGTCGGCCAGGGCGCAGTAGGAGTGGACGAAGTACACCGACGCCCCCTCGTCCAGCCCCCGGAACAGGGGGGATTCCCCGGGAAATGTCAGGGTGTTCCAGCCGATGTGGGGCAGCTTATAGGGGGTCACGATCTTTTTGACGGAGCCGTGCACCAGCCCCAGGCCGGGGCAGGGCCGCACCTCCTCCCCCCGGTCAAAGAGAAGCTGCATCCCCAGGCAGATGCCCAGCATGGGCTTCCTGGCCGCCTGCTCCGCCAGCAGGCCCGCCAGGCCGGTCTCCCGGAGCCGCTCCGCCGCGTCGGGGAAGGCCCCAACGCCGGGCAGGAGGATAGCGTCGGCCCGCTCCAGCTCCGCCCGGTCACTGGTGATGCGGCTGGGCAGGCCCAGGTAGTTCATGGCGTTGGTCAGACTCTTCAGATTGCCAACCCCGTAGTCCACAATCGCTGTATAGCTCATTCCCTTGTCACCATCTCTCTCACAGAACTCCCTTGGTGGAGGTCACGCCGGTGCCGGTCACCTGCACCGCGTCCTTGATGGCCACACCCAGGGACTTGAACAGGGCCTCGGTGATATGGTGGGCATTCTTTCCATAGAGGGCCTTCATATGTAAAGTTAATCCACTGTTCATCGCCAGCGCCCGCATGAACTCCTCCGTCAGGCAGGAGTCGTAGTCCCCGATCATGGGCTGGGGCATCTCGGCGTCGAACACCAGGAAGGGCCGGTTGGAGAAGTCCAGGGCGGTGAAGCACAGGGCCTCGTCCATGGGGATGCAAGCGGAGGCAAACCGGCGGATGCCCTTCCGGTCGCCCAGGGCCCGGCTCATGGCCTGGCCCAGCACGATACCCACGTCCTCCACCGTGTGGTGGCCGTCCACCTCCAGATCGCCCTGGGCGGTGAGCTCCAGCCCCAGGCCGCCGTAAAAGGCCAGGGCGGTGAGCATGTGGTCGAAAAAGCCGATGCCGGTGTGAACCTCCACCGGCCCGCCATCCAGGCATAGGCGGAGATCAATTCTCGTCTCTTTGGTTTCCCGGGAAATCTGGGCCGTCCTCATGCTCTCCCCTCCCCTTTGTCCGCCGGGCCGTCCACGTCCTCAAACCGCACCCGGATGGAGTTGGCGTGGGCGGTCAGGTGCTCCGCCTCCGCCAGACGGATGATGTCGTTCCGGATGGGCTCCAGGCTGGCCTTGTCATACTGGATGATGCTCATGGTCTTGAGGAAGCTGTCCACGCTCAGGGGGGAGAAGAACCGGGCTGTGCCGCTGGTGGGCAGCACGTGGTCGGGTCCGGCCAGATAGTCCCCCAGGGGCTCCGGCGACCAGGCCCCCAGGAACACCGCCCCGGCATTTTTGATCCGGGGCAGCAGGGCCCGGGGATTCTCGGTCATGATCTCCAGGTGCTCCGGGGCGATCTCGTTGGCCAGGGCCGCGCAGTCCTCCAGAGTATCGCACACGATGGCGCAGCCGAAGTCCCGGAGAGATGCCTCCATGATCTCGCTGCGGGTCAGGTAGCCGGTCTGCCGGATGATTTCCCGATCCACCGCCTCCGCCAGGGCCCGGCTGGTGGTGAGCAGCACGGCGGAGGCCAGCTTGTCGTGCTCCGCCTGACTCAGCAGATCGGCGGCCGCCAGCCTGGGATCCGCCTTTTCATCGGCGATCACCAGCACCTCGGAGGGGCCGGCCACCATGTCGATGTCCAGCTGGCCGTAGGCCATGCGTTTGGCGGCGGCCACGTAGGCGTTGCCCGGCCCCACCAGCTTGTCCACCCTGGGGATGAAGCCCGCCCCATAGGTCAGGGCGGCCACCGCCTGGGCCCCGCCCACGGCGATCACACGATCCACACCGGCAATTTTCGCGGCGGCCAGCACCGCGTCGTTCAGGTTCTCCGTGGGAGGCGTGACCATGATAATCTCCCCCACCCCGGCCACCTTGGCGGGGACGGCGTTCATCAGCACCGAGGAGGGGTAGGCCGCCGTGCCGCCGGGCACATAGATGCCCACCCGGCTCAGGCCCCGGACGATACGGCCCACCACGCCCCCGTCGGGGGAGCGCCACTCCTGGCTCTTGAGCAGCAGCTTTTCATTGTAGTCCCGGATGTTGGCCGCCGCCCGCTCCAGGGCAGAGAGCAGTTCTGGCGGGCAGGCCGCGCAGGCCGCCTCCAGCCGCTCCGGCGCAATCTCATAGGGCTCCGCCCCGTCAAATTTCCGGGAGCAGGCCGCCACCGCCGGGTAGCCGTTCTCCCGCACGTCCTCTAGGATGGCCGCCGCGGCCCTGTTGATCTCCGCGCCCGCCTGGGCGGCCCGGGCCCGCATGGCCTGGAGTACCTCCCGCTCCCGCCGCCCGTCGGCTGTCACAATCTGAATCATGCTCTTCTCTCCAATTCCGCCTCACACCGGGCAATAAAGTCCTCGATGGCCTCCTTGTGCAGCTTCATGCTGGCCGTGTTGACGATCAGCCGGGCACTGACCTGGGCCACGTCCTCAATGGGCACCAGGCCGTTCTCCCGCAGGGTGGCCCCCGTCTCCACGATGTCCACGATGGCGTCGGCCAGGCCCAGGATAGGAGCCAGCTCCACCGAGCCCTCGATCTTGATGATGTCCACGTCCATGCCCTTCTTCTCGAAGAAGGCACGGGCCACGTTGGGGTATTTGCTGGCAATGCGCCGGGTCTGGTAGGTGCCGTAGAAGTCGCTTCCCTCCTTCACCGCCAGGGCGAAGCGGCACTTTCCGAAGCCCAGATCCAGCACCTCATAAAAGGTGCGGCCCTGCTCCAGGATGGTGTCCTTGCCCACGATGCCCAGATCGCACACCCCGTGCTCCACGTAGGTGATCACGTCGGGGGCCTTTGCCAGCACCGCGTCCAGGGGATAGTTGGGGATGGCGTGTACCAGCCGCCGGCCGGGGTGCTCGATGGGGGTGCAGTCCAGGCCCATGGCGGTGAACAGCTCCACGCTCTTGTCCAGCAGCCGCCCCTTGGTCAGGGCGATGCGCAGTCGGTTTTCCCGGTTCACGCTCATAGCCGCACCAGCCTTTCCACGCCGTTCTCCAGGGTGAGCACCCCGGAGGCGCCCCGCTCCCTCGCCAGCTCCACCGTCTCCTCCAGCGTCTCGCAGGGGGAGAGCTCCCGCCGGCCGCCGCCGCCCTGCTCCAGGGCGTTGAGGGCCCAGGAGAGCTGCCCGGGCTCAAAGTGGACCAGCAGCTCCAGCCGGGGGGACTCCTCCAAGGGCAGGCAGCCCGCCACCGCGTCGGCGTCCACGGCAAAGCCGGTGGCGGGGGCGCTCCGGCCGAAGGCGGCGGTGAGACCGTCATACCGGCCGCCGGAGAGCACCGCGTTGCCCGCCCCGTCGGCATAGCCCCGGAACACCACGCCGGTGTAGTAGTCAATCTGGTGAACCAGCCCCAGATCAAACCGGATGAACGCGCCATAGCCGGCCGCCTCCAGCTCCCGGTACAGGTTCCGGAGGTAGGTCAGGGCCTCGTGCTCCCCGGCCAGCTTCTCCGCCTCGTCCAGCACCTCCACCCCGCCGAACAGGCGGGAGAGGCGGCGTAGGGCCTGACAGGCCGGACGGTCGCCGTAGGGCTCCAGCAGATCGTTGAGGGCGGCGAAGTTCTTCCCCTCGATGAGGGCGCGCATCCGCTCCACCTCGTCCTCATCCATCTCCATCCGGGCGGCCAGGTTCCGGAAAAAGCCGGCGTGGCCCAGCTCCACATGGAAGTCCGTCAGCCCGCAGGAGCGCAGGGCGTCCACCGCCAGGGCCACCACCTCCAGATCCGCCCGGGCGCCGGCGGCGCCGATGAGCTCCACGCCGCACTGGGCGATCTCGCTGCTGCCCCCCCGGTGGGCGTCACCGGAGCGGAACACCGTCTGGTCGTAGTAGAGCCGCTGGGGCAGGGGCAGGTTTTTCAGCTTGGTGGCCGCCACCCGGGCGATGGGTGTGGTGCAGTCTGGCCGCATCACCATGATCCTGCCGCCCCGGTCGATGATTTTCAGCATGGCCTCCTGGGGCAGCGGACTGCCCGACTGGAGGAACAGGTCGTAAAACTCCACCTCCGGGGTGCTGACCTCCCCGTAGCCCCGGCCCTGAAACAGGCCGGTCAGCGCCTGCCGCACCCGCCGGCGTCCCCGGCACTCGGCAAAGAGGCGGTCTCTCGTCCCCTCCGGCGTATTGATAATGGATCTCAATGGGGCTCCCCCCTTCTTACTTTATCACACTACTACGCTAATATACTATATTGTCCCCGTCCTGTCAACTGTCAAATAAAACAGCCCCCATCGGATCCGATGAGGGCTGTTGGTGTAGATTGCTTAGAGGGTCAGGCTGGGGGCGGCATAGACACGGGCCGCCAGCTCGCTGTTGAGCATGTACAGGCCCTTGGCATCGTCGCCGTAGAGCTCCATCTTTTTGATCAGATCCTCGGCGTTCTTCTCCTCCTCGCCCTGCTCCTTGACGAACCAGTCCAGGAACTGCATGGTGCGGAAGTCCTTCACGCTGTAGGCCGCGTCGTAGATGGCGTGGATCAGGCCGGTGACGTAGCGCTCGTGCTCCAGGCCGGCCTGGAGCACCTTTGCCCGGTCGGCGGGGGCGCTCTCCGGCTTGGCAACGGCCTCCAGCGCCGGGCGTACGTTGTTGTTCTGGAGATACTGGAACATGAGCATGGCGTGATCCCGCTCCTCCTGGGCCTGTACCTTGTACCAGTTGGCGAAGCCGTCCAGGCCCTCGTCCTCAAAGAAGGCGGAAAACTCCAGATAGAGATAGGCGGAGTAGAACTCCTTGTTGATCTGCTCGTTGAGCAGCTCTGCAACTTTCTTGTCCAGCATGTGCTGTCACCCTTTCTGCTTTCAGTAAGTTAAGGATAACACGGACGCTTCCGTTTGGCAACCCAAATTGTTTCCAACGGCCCGGCACGGCGGGGAGGGCACGGCCTTAAAATCCGTCGAACAGGGTGATCTGGCTGGTATCCGGCATGCCGTCCAGGGCCCCGGCGGCCTTGAGCTGCTCGATGTGGGTCTTGGACACCTTGGGGCAGGCGGCGGAGAACTCCTCAATGGAGATGAACTGTTTTCCCTTCCGCTGCTCCATAATCGACCAGGCTGCCGTCTCCCCCAGGCCGGGCACGGAGGTGAAGGGGGGCAGCAGGCTGTTCTTCTCGTTGTCGGGCAGGAAGTTCACCGCGTGGGAGCGGTAGAGATCCATGTGCTCGAAGGTAAAGCCCCGGAGATAGAACTCGTACACCACCTCCAGGGTGACCAGGATGTCCTCCTCCACCGGGGTGGGCTTCTCCTTGGACTCAATCTCGCGCATCTTGGCCTTGCACACATCCATGCCCTGGCACATGAAGGTGGCATCAAAGGCCTTGGCCCGGATGGAGAAGAAGGCGGCATAGAAGGCCAGGGGCCGGTGAACCTTGAACCAGGCGATGCGGAAGGCCATCATCACGTAGGCCACGGCGTGGGCCTTGGGGAACAGGTACTTGATCTTCTTGCAGGAGCCGATGTACCAGTCGGGCACGCCGGCCGCCTTCATCTCGTCCTCCGCCCCCTCGGGCAGGCCCCTGCCCTTGCGCACCGACTCCATGATCTTGAAGGCCCGCTTCTCCGGCATGCCGCAGGAGATCAGGAAGAGCATGATGTCGTCGCGGCAGCCGATGGCCTGGCCGACGGGGATGCCCTGATCCACAATCAGATCCCGGGCGTTGCCCAGCCACACGTCGGTGCCGTGGGAGAAGCCGGACAGGCGGAGCAGGATGTCGAACTGGTGGGGCTGGGTGTCCACCAGCATGCCCCGGGTGAACTTGGTGTTGAACTCGGGGATGGCCACGGCGCCGGTGGGGCCCAGGATGGGGTCGTTCTCAAAGCCCAGCACCTTGGAGGAGGTGAAGATGCTCATGGTGTCCGGGTCATCCAGGGGGATCTTTTGGGGATCCACCCCGGTGAGATCCTGGAGCATGCGGATCATGGTGGGGTCATCGTGGCCCAGCATGTCCAGCTTCAGCAGGTTGGACTCCATGGAGTGATATTCAAAGTGGGTGGTGATGATGTCGCTGTTGGGGTCGTCGGCGGGGTGCTGCACCGGGCAGAAGTCGTAGATCTCCCGGTTCTGGGGGATGACCACCATGCCGCCGGGGTGCTGTCCGGTGGTGCGCTTGACGCCGGTGCAGCCCTGGGCCAGCCGGTTCTCCTCCGCCCGGGTGATGTGCATCCCCCGCTCCTCCATGTACTTCTTCACATAGCCGAAGGCGGTCTTTTCCGCCACGGTGCCGATGGTGCCCGCCCGGAACACGTGGGTCTGGCCGAACAGCTCAAAGGTATAGCGGTGGGCGTTGGCCTGATACTCGCCGGAGAAGTTCAGATCGATATCGGGCACCTTGTCGCCGCCGAAGCCCAGGAAGGTCTCGAAGGGGATGTTGAAGCCGTCCTTCTCGTAGGAGGTGCCGCACACCGGGCATACCGCGTCCGGCATGTCCGCGCCGCAGCCCCAGCCCCCCTCCTTGGCCGCCTCAAAGTCGGAGTGCTTGCACTTGGGGCAGCGGTAGTGGGGCGGCAGGGAGTTGACCTCGGTGATGCCCGACATGAAGGCCACCAGGGAGGAGCCCACCGAGCCCCGGGAGCCCACCAGGTAGCCGTGAGCCAGAGAATCCTGCACCAGCTTCTGGGCGGACATGTAAATCACGTCGTACTTGCACTTGATGATGTCCCCCAGCTCGGCGTTGATGCGGTCCACCACGATCTGGGGCGGCTCCTCGCCGTAAAGGGCTTTCGCCTTCCCCCACACCAGGCCTGTCAGCTCCTCCGCCGAGTTCTCGATTTTGGGGGCGAACAGCCCCTTGGGCAGGGGCACCACGTCCTCACACCAGTCGGCCACCAGGTTGGTGTTGCGCACCACCACCTCGTAGGCCTTCTCCCTGCCCAGGTAGGCAAACTCCTCCAGCATCTCGGTGGTGGTCTTGAAGTAGATGGGCAGCTCGGAGTCCGCGTCCTCAAAGCCCTTGGAGGCCAGCAGGATGTGCCGGTAGATCTCGTCCTCCGGATCCAGGAAGTGGACGTCTCCGGTGGCACATACCGGCTTGTCCAGGGCCTCTCCCAGGGCCACGATGGTGCGGTTGAAGTCCCGCAGCTCCTCCTGGCTCTGCACCATGCCCTTGCGCAGCATGAAGGCGTTGTTGCACAGGGGCTGGATCTCCAGGAAATCGTACCAGGAGGCGATGCGCTTGAGCTCGGCGAAGTCCTTCCGCTTCACCACCGCCTGGAACAGCTCGCCGGCCTCACAGGCCGAGCCGATGATCAGTCCCTCCCGGTGCTGGTTGATCAGGCTCTTGGGCATAATGGGATAGCGCCTGAAGTGCTCCAGGTGGGAGGCGGAGATGAGCTGGTACAGGTTGCGCAGGCCCAGCTGGTTCTTGGCCAGGATGATCAGGTGCTTGGGCTGGCGGCGGGCCTTGCCGCCGGAGCGCAGCCTGGTCATGGCCGGATTGATCTGCTGGAGGGTGTGGACGCCCAGATCCCGCAGCATCTGGAAAAAGGGCACCAGCATATAGCCCACAGTGGCCGCGTCGTCGTAGGCCCGGTGGTGGTTGAAGGCGGGCAGGTTCAGGTGCTCCGCCACGATGTCCAGCTTATGCTTGCCCAGCTGGGGCAGCAGATTCTGGGCCAAAATCAGGGTGTCAATGGAGGTGGGCTCGAAGGGCCGGCCCATGCGGCGGCAGCCCTCGGCGATGAAGCCCAGGTCGAACTCCGCGTTGTGGGCGGCCAGGGGCCGATCCCCTACGAAGTCCAGGAAAGCGCTGATGGCCTCCGCCTGGGAGGGGGCCCCCTCCAGCATCTGGTCGGTGATGCCGGTGAGCTCGGTGATCTCCCGGGTCAGGGGCCGCTCCGGGTCAGCAAAGGTGGAGAACTGCCCGGTGATCTCCCCGTTTTTCAGCACCACCGCGCCGATCTCGGTGATCACGTCCCGCCGGTTGTCCAGGCCGGTGGTCTCGATGTCAAAGCAGACGATCTCCCCGTCGAAGCCCTGGTCGCCCTCCCCGTGGATGGCCACCCGGTCGTCCACGTCGTTGATGAAGTAGGCCTCCACACCGTAGAGGATCTTGATGTTCTTGGCCGAGTGCCAGGCGTCGGGGAAGGCCTGGGCCACCCCGTGGTCGGTGATGGCGATGGCCCGGTGGCCCCAGGACTCCGCCCGCTTGACCACGTTCTTGTCCGGCCCCGCCTTGGGGCTCACCTGGGTCAGGGCGTCCATGGAGGACATGGTGGTATGTAAGTGCAGCTCCACCCGCTTTTCCGGGGCATCGTCGGTCTTCACCGGCTTGGAGCTCTCCATGATGGCGAAGGGCTCCAGCACCATGTCGCCGGTGAAGCGGTCGATGTTCAGCTTGCCCTGGATGAGCAGGTGCTGCCCCTTCTTCACCCCGTCCACAATGGGCTTGCCCTCCTCGCCGGGAAAGAACTTGGACACCCGCACCGAGCCGGTGTAGTCGGTCACGTCGAAGCAGATCACCCAGGCGCCCCGCTTTTTCAGCTCCCGGTGATCCACCGAGAACACGTCGCCCTCCACGATGACGGTGCCCATGTCCAGCTCCAGGCCGCTCATGGGGACGGGCTCCTTTTTGATCTCGTGGCGGCCATAGAGCAGCTTGGCCCTGGGCGCGCCGCCGCCGGGCTTCTTCTCCCGGGGGCGGGCGGTCTTGAGCCCGGCCAGGGCCTTCCGCCGGATCTCCTCCGTCCGCCGGAAGGCGGCCTGGGGATCATCCGCCGGGGCGGGAGCCGGCGCACTGTCCGCCGGCACCGCCGGAGCCGTCATCCGCTCCAGAGGCGGCGCCTGCGGTATGGAGGGCGTTGGGGCCGGGGCCGGTTCCCCCGCCATGTCCAGCTCCACCTTCTCCACCCGGTAGGCTAGGGCCAGGCTTCTCTCAATCTGCCGCCGCAGCCCGTCGTCCGGCAGGCGGCTGCACGCCACCTCCGCCCGGATGGAACGGGACGCCTTGTCGATCACTGCCCGGGTCACCAGGTACTGATCCACCAGTCCGGCCAGCTCCTCCGGCGGACGCCAGGCGGAGAACAGCCGCAAAAAGGGTATCTTCTGTGCTTCTGCCATGCTCACTAACGCTCCTATGTCACAGTTCCTCAATCAGCGCAAACAGCTCGTCCACCAGGGCCTCCTGGGGCACCTTCTTCACAATCTCCCCCTTCCGGAAGAGCAGGCCCTCCCCTACGCCCCCGGCGATGCCCACATCGGCGGCGGAGGCCTCCCCGGGGCCGTTGACCGCGCAGCCCATCACCGCCACGGTGATGGGCTTGTCCACGGACTGGAGCCGCTCCTCCACCTCATTGGCCAGGCCGATGAGATCGATGCGGGTGCGGCCGCAGGTGGGGCAGGCCACCAGCTCCGGCCCGTCCTTCCGCACCCCGGCGGCCTTCAGAATGTCCCGGGCGGCGTAGACCTCCTCCACCGGGTCGGCGGAGAGGGACACCCGCATGGTGTCCCCAATGCCCAGGGCCAGCAGGCCGCCGATGCCCACGGCGGACTTGAGAATCCCCATGCGGGGTGTGCCCGTCTCGGTGACACCCAGATGTAAAGGATAATCACTTTTCTCACTCATCAGGCGGTAGGCCGCCATGGTGACCGGCACGCTGGAGGACTTGAGGGACACGCAGATGTCGGTGAAGTCGAACTTCTCCAGCAGCCTGATATGGCCGAAGGCGGACTCCACCAGGGCCTCCGGCGTGACGCCGCCGTATTTGGCCAGGATGGGCTTCTCCAGTGAGCCGCCGTTGACCCCGATGCGGATGGGGATGCCCTTTTGGCGGCAGGCGTCCGCCACCTGCCGTACCCTGTCCTCCCCGCCGATGTTGCCCGGGTTGATGCGCACCTTATCGCACCCGGCGGCCACGCACTCCAGGGCCAGCTTGTAGTCGAAATGGATGTCCACCACCAGGGGGATGTCGATCTGCTCCTTGATCGCCCCCACAGCCTTTGCCGCGGCCAGATCGGGCACCGCCACCCGGACGATCTGGCATCCGGCGGCGGCCAGGCGGCGGATCTGCGCCACGGTGGCCGCCACGTCGTCGGTGCGGGTGTTGGTCATGGACTGAATGGTGACAGGGGCGCCGCCCCCAATGGGGACGCCGCCCACGAAAATCTGTCGGGTCACGAAAATGCCTCCTTCGAGGATTTACAAAATGAACTTCCGCACGTCGCTGACGGCCACCACCACCATCAGCCCCATCAGGCACACAAAGCCCACCATGTTGATGTAGCCCAGCACCTTCTGATCCAGGGGCTTTCGGGTGATCCGGCGGTACACCGCCCCCACCAGCACGAAAAGGATCTGCCCCCCGTCCAGGGCGGGAATGGGCAGCAGGTTCATGACCGCCAGGTTGACGGCGATCAGGGCGGTGAAGCTGAGCAGGTTGAGAAAGGCCCCCGCCAGTCCGGCGGCCTGGGCCCCCTGCTCCCCCATCTGCCCGGCCACCGCGACGATACCGATGACGCCGGACATGTCGTCCAGCCCCACCGCGCCGCTGATCAGATCACCCAGGCTCATCCACACCGTGCGCACGTAGTCGATGGCCTGGTACCAGCCGTAGCGCAGGGTGTCCAGGATGCCCATATCCCGCACCTGGCCCACGGTAATGCCCCGCTTGAGCACCTGCTGGCCGGTCTCATCGGTGAGGGTGCGGTAGGGCAGGTGGAGGGTGCCCAGATCCACCCGCTGGCCGTCCCGCACCACCTCCACCGCCACGTCCTCCCCTGCCCGGTTCAGGAAGAGAAGGGCGTCGCTCTGAAAGTAGATGCGGTGGCCGTTGATGGAGTAAAATTCATCCCCCGGCAGCAGGCCCTGCTCCTGGATGTCCTCCGCCCCCGCCAGGTAGCCGTTCACCACCGGCAGGGAGGGCACGCCGGACACCGCGAACAAAAGCACGATGATCACCAGTCCGGCCACAAAGTTCATGAACGCCCCGGCCACCAGGATGATCAGCTTCTTCCAGGCGGGCTTATTGCTGAAGGAGCGGGGGTCGTCGGAGCTCTCCTCCTCCCCCTCCATGGCGCAGAAGCCGCCGATGGGCAGGGCCCGGAGGGAGTAGAGGGTCTCCCCCTTTTTCCGGGAGAACAGCTTGGGCCCCATGCCGATGGCGAACTCCTCCACCCGCACCCCCAGGGACTTGGCGGCGATGAAGTGGCCGAACTCGTGGACGGCGATGAGCACCCCGAAGAACAGGATGATCAGGACAATGGATAAAATGGTCATAGGCACCTCAAATCAGCGGTTTACCAGCGCCCGGGCGGCCTCGTCCGCCGCCAGGATCTCCTCCAGGCCGGGGGACTGGATGGCCGGAATGGCGGCCAGGGCCTCCTCCACCTTTCGGGCGATGCCGGCAAAGGAGAGCTTTCCGGCCAGGAACTGCCCCACCGCCGCCTCGTTGGCGCCGTTGAGCACCGCCGTGGCGGTGCCCCCTGTCCGGGCGGCCTCCAGCGCCAGGCGGAGGCAGGGAAAAGCCTCGCAGTCCGGGGCGTGGAAGGTGAGGGGCGGGCAGGTGAGCAGATCCAGCGGTTTCGCCACCCCCTCACTCCGGCGGGGCCAGGTGAGGGCGTACTGGATGGGCAGGCGCATGTCGGGCGCGCCAAGCTGGGCCAGGATGGCATGATCAGAGTATTCCACCAGGGAGTGAATGATACTCTCCCGGTGGATGACAATGGAAATTTTCTCCGGCGGCATGCGGTAGAGCCGCATGGCCTCGATAAACTCCAGCCCCTTGTTCATCATGGTGGCGGAGTCCACCGAGATCTTGGCCCCCATAGACCAGTTGGGGTGGGCCAGGGCCTGCTCCACCGTCACATGGGCAAGCTGCTCCGCTCTCCAGCCCCAGAAGGGGCCGCCGGAGGCGGTGAGGATCAGCCGGCGCACCTCCCCCCTGTCCCGGCAGCCCTGGAGGCACTGGAACAGAGCCGAGTGCTCCGAGTCCACCGGCACGATCTCCGCGCCGGAGCGGGCGGCCCCGTCCATCACCAGCTCGCCGCCGCACACCAGGGTCTCCTTGTTGGCCAGGGCGATGCGCTTGCCCGCCTCCACCGCCGCCAGGGTGGGCTGCAGGCCCACAATGCCCACCACGGCGGTGAGCACCGTGTCCGCCTGGGGCAGGACGGCGGCCTCCAGCAGGCCGTCCATGCCGGCGGCCACCCGGATTCCTGTGTCCGCCAGGCGTACCCGCAGCTCAGATGCCGCCGCCGGGTCCATCATCACCGCCAGCGACGGGCGGAAGCGGCGGCACTGTGCCTCCAGACGATCCACATCCCGGTTGGCCGTCAGGGCGGCCACGGCCATATTTTCGGCCGCGATCACCTCCAGGGCCTGCCGGCCGATGGAGCCGGTGGAGCCCAGCAGGGAGATACAGCGTTTTTCCTCCACGGCACTACACCCCCACCGCGGGCAGAACGTGGAGCAGAAGCTCCATCAGCGGCGCGCAGAAGATCACGCTGTCAAACCGATCCAGGATGCCGCCGTGTCCGGGCAGAATATTGCCGAAATCCTTCAGCCCGTACTCCCGCTTGATATAGGAAAAGGCCAGATCCCCCAGCTGGGAGGCCGCGCTGCCCAGTGCGCCGTAGACGGCCAGATACAGATAGTTCACCGGTACCTGGAAGCCGAACTGGAGCACGGCGCCGTACACCACGGTACAAACCACCGCGCCGGCAAAGCCGCCCACGGCCCCCTCCACCGTCTTTTTGGGGGAGAGCTCCGGGGCCAGTTTGTGCTTTCCAAAGGCCATGCCGGCAAACAGGGCGAAGGCATCGCTGAGGAAGGCCGCCTCCAGGGGCAGAAGGATCAGGTACTGCCAGTGCTCCATCTGCCGGATGCGCAGGAAGGAGGACAGGAAGAAGGGGATCACGATGGACAGGAAAAAGGCGCCTCCCAGCTTCTCCAGGCTGATGCGCTTGTGGGCGGCGATGGCCTCTGCAAAAAGGAGCACCACATATACAAACAGGCCGCACAGGGCGGGCAGACTCTCTCCGTCGTAGTAGACCCAGAAGGGGATCAGGCCCGCCAGCACGATGGAGTAGCCGGAGATGCGGGCGTGCTTCAAAAAGCCGGTAGACCAGAGCACCTCATGCACCGAGATCATGGACAGTCCGGCAACCAGCAGGCACAGGGCCCAGGGGTAGGCAGGTGCAATCCCGTAGATGAGCACCAGCAGCAGCGGGATAAAGATCACCGCCACAAGGATTCGCTTGCCCATTGTCATACACCTCCAAACCGGCGGTCACGGCTCTGATAGGCCGCCAGCGCCCGGCACAGCTCTTCCGGCGTAAAGTCGGGCCACAACACATCCGTCATATAGAACTCGGCATAGGCCGACTGCCAAAGCAGGAAGTTGGACAGCCGCATCTCCCCGCTGGGACGGATCACCAGATCCGGATCCGGTACCCCGGCGGAGTAGAGATACCCCCCGAATATGCCCTCGGTCAGCTCCTCCGGCCGCCGGCGCCCAGCCGCACAGTCCAGGGCAAAGGTCCGGGCGGCCCGGACGATCTCGTCCCGCCCGCCGTAGTTGAAGCAGACGTTGACCTGCATGCCGTCATACCGCTTGGAGATCTCGTTGGTTCGGTCGCACATCTCCCGGAGCTCTCCGGGCAGGGGCTCCAGATCCCCGAAGAAGTGGAGCTTGATCTTATCCCGCTCCATCTTCTGGATGGACTCCAGCAGATATTTTTTCAGCAGGCCCACAATGGCGGAGACCTCCTCCAGCGGCCGCTTCCAGTTCTCCGTGGAGAAGGCGTAGACGGTGAGATACTCCAGCCCGATGTCCTTGCAGTAGGTGGCGATGGTGCGGAAGGTCTCCGCCCCGGCGGCGTGGCCCGCCGTGCGGGGCAGGCCCCGGCGCTTGGCCCAGCGTCCGTTTCCGTCCATGATAATGGCCACGTGGCGGGGCAGCCGGGAAAAATCCACCGTCGGCTCATCCTTCGGTTGAGTTGGTTTGATAAAAGCCATGATGAAACCCTACCTGGTCACATGAATAGGGGTGCGGGACACACAGGTGTCCCGCACCAGGATAACGTATTGCCGTTTTTCGGCTCAGACCGCCATCAGCTCCGCCTCTTTCTTGGCGGTGAGCTCGTCAATCTGCTTGCAGCGCTTCTCGGTGATGTCCTGAAGCTCCTTCTCGTAGTCCTTACGGTCGTCCTCGGTGATCTCTGACTTCTTCTCCATGGCCTTGAACTTGTCCATGGCGTCCCGGCGGATGTTGCGGATGGCCACCTTGCCGGCCTCGCCGTACTTGCGCACCTGCTTGGTCAGCTCCTTGCGGCGCTCCTCGGTGAGCTGCGGGAAGGCCAGGCGGATCACCTTGCCGTCATTCTGGGGGTTGATGCCCAGGTCGGAGGTCTGGATGGCCTTCTCAATGGCCTTGAGCAGGGTGCCGTCCCAGGGCTGGATCATCAGGCTGCGGGGGTCGGGGGAGGAGATGGCCGCCACCTGGTTCAGGGGGGTGGGCGCGCCGTAGTAATCCACAGTGATCTTGTCCAGCACGGCGGCGTTGGCCCGCCCGGCACGGACGCTGGCGAAATCGCTCATGACCACGTCAATGGTCTTCTGCATCTTTGCATCGAATTCCTTGTTGACCTCTTTCATTTCACGGTTCCTCCTTAACAATGGTTCCAATTTTCTCTCCCATGACGACCCGGAGAATGTTCTCCGGATCCTTCAGTGCGAACAGAATGACCGGAATCTTGTTGTCCATCGACAGCGACGTGGCGGTGGAATCCATGACCTGGAGGTGCTGGGCCAGCACGTCGTCATAGGTGATGGTGTCGTACTTCACCGCAGTGGGATCCTTTTTGGGGTCGGCGCTGTAAACGCCGTCGATGTTCTTGGCCAGCAGAATGGCGTCCGCGTCGATCTCCGCGGCCCGCAGCACCGCCGCCGTGTCGGTGGAGAAGAAGGGATTGCCGGTGCCGCAGCCAAAGATGACCACCCTTCCCTTCTCCATGTGCCGGATGGCACGGGAGCGGATATAGGGCTCGGCCACGGCGCGCATCTCAATGGCGGTCTGCACCCGCACATCCACACCCTTCTGCTCCAGCACGTCGGCCACGGCCAGGGCGTTGATGGTGGTGGCCAGCATGCCCATGTGGTCGGCCCGGGTGCGCTCCATCCGGTCGCCGCCGTCCTTGAGGCCGCGCCAGAAATTGCCGCCGCCCACCACGATGCCCACCTGGACACCGCAGGCCACACACTTCTTGATCACGTCGCACACGCTGCCGATCACGTCGAAGTCCAGGCCCCGGCCGGCCCCGCCGGCCAGCGCCTCGCCGCTCAGCTTCAGAAGAACCCGCTTGTACTGCGGTTCGCTCATACTGTCATCTCCTTTGAGGGGATTATGGAGTCCTCTCTATTTTAATATAAACCGGCCTATAATGCAATCATTACCGTCAGAATAATTTACAGTCCTGCCCGCCGCCGGACCCGGACAAAAAATTCGGCCCGGCGCACTCCCGCGTCGGGCCTTTGACCTGTGTATCTCCCTGTTTACATGCAAATCTGGGTGTCCGGCCGCTTAGGATCGGCGGAAATCGTCCACAACATCGGCCAGATGGAGCGGTGAGAGTCCGGCAATGTTGCAGCTCTCGGCCAGCCGGTTCACTTCCTGGAAGTCCGTGGAAATCCGACCCACGCTGACGCCATTTGTTCCCCGAATTCCGTACATGTGCGGGCGGGAGGCCACGTCCAGAAATACACAATAGGTCTTGTGATGGTTTCTCATGGTTAGCTCTCTCCTCATTCCTACAACTTTTCCGGTGATAAACGACAGATTTTGACCAGGTTTTTCCGGTTTCTCTGGTATAATGCACGTTGCGCTACAGCCTATCCTCTCTCAGCCATCCCCCTTATCTTGCGTTTTGCCCCAGAGCCTATCACTATATTATGTATTTTCCGCCGTTTGTCAACCGGATCCGCCCAATTGACCCGGTTGCCCGGGCTTTTTTACCAGATCCGGTTAACACTGCGGGAGGTGCTCCTCTTGTCCATGACAGAGAAACTGGCCTACATCAAAAAACTCCGGCACCTGACCACGGAGGAGATTGCCCGGCACTCGGGGGTGCCGGTGGGGACGCTGAACAAGATCTTCTCCGGGCAGACCAGGCATCCCGCCGCGGAGCCCATGGCCCGGCTGGCCCAGAGTCTCCGTGTGCCCATCCGCTACCTGCTGGACGACGCCCTGCCCCTGGAGTGCTACATCAGCCTCAACGGAAGCGACGGCCCCATCCTGCTCTCCGACGAGGAGATCCGCCTGCTCATGCGCCTGCGGGAGCTGGAGCCCCGCAGCAGGCGTGCGATGGGGATCATGGCCGAGCTGCTGGGCGCCCCTGCGCCCTGCCTGGCCGGCGGCATTGCCACGCGCCACCTGTTCTGTTTCCTGGCCGCCGGCTCTGAGGCGGAGAACCCGGCCTGGGGCGTGCTCCGCCCCCGTCCCGTCCTGATCCCGGAGCCGGACGCCGCCGCCCGGGAGGCCGACTTTGCCGTCCTCCTGCCGGACGGAAGCCTGGAGCCCCTCTATTCCGCCGGGGCTGTCCTGCTCTGCCGGAGGGAGCGCACTCTCCCCCGCCAGGGATATGCCCTCTTTCTTCTCAACGGCGCGCCTCTTCTCCGCCGCCTCTACCGGCGCAGCGGCGCCTCCAAGCTGGTGGCCCCCAATGTGGACTTCAAGGCCATCCCCGTCGGGGACGGGGACTGCCTGGAGTATATCGGCACGATTATCGGCCAGGCCAAGCACTGCCGGTGGGAGTAGCGGCCGCACCGTCCCCTCTCCCCCGCCGTCCTCACTCTTTATTTATTAAATTTTAAGAAAATTTTCATTTTTTGTCTTGACACTTCCCGGGGTTCCGCTAGTATATTAAGAGATTTCTTTCTATTTTCTTGCAAACCCCTTAAGAAGGATGTGTTGACGATGAACAAGCGGAAAATCCTGAAGCGGCTGATCATCGCCGCCGTCTGCGTGGTGTGCGCAGTGGTGGTGTTTGAGATCGTCGTCCGGGTCATGATGGACTCGGAGATGCGCAGCCGGGATGACTGGAACGTACAGGTGGGCGAGCATCAGTACACCAGCGAGGAGCGGGCCGTGTCGGTCTACGACGCCTCGGTGGAGTCCACCATCTCTGTCTCCCGGATCGTCCCAGACGAGTATGAGGAGGACGGCTTTACATACTACGACGAGGGCGTTCAGCAGCGCCTGGGCCAGCAGCTGATGGAGATGGTCGGACAGGGCGCCTCCATGGACGCCCCCCTGGCGGTTCTGGATCCCTTCGGCACCGGGAGCAACGGTCTGCTGCTCTCCTTCCAGACCGAGCGGCGCAGCCAGATCCGCTACACCGTCCACACCACCAGCGCTGAACTGCCGGACTACACCGCCGTGGCCCAGAGCTCGGCGGACGGCAATTCGTTCAGCCGGAATCACTGCTTCCTGCTCATCGGCCTGGTTCCCGGCGAGACCAATGAGGTCACCCTGGAGGCCCTGGGAGAGCGGGGCCGGGTTCAGCAGACCGTTACCTTCACCATCGAGATGCCGGAGGCCATCTCCGGCTACGCCAACCATCTGGACACCACCGACGGGGACAGCACGGCGGCGCTCACCGACGGGCTCTACTACGCCATGGGCTTGGGTGACTATTACGGCTATACCTTCTTCTTCGACAACGACGGCGTGCTGCGCTATGAGATGGTGCTGGAGGGCTTCCACTCCGACCGCTTCCTCTACACCGACGGCGGGCTCTACACCTGCGTCAGCAGCCGCAAGATCGCCCTCATGAGCCCCCTGGGACAGGCCGTCCGGGTGTACGACCTGGGCCAGTATGAACTCCACCACGACATCAACTGGGGGCCCGACGGCACCATTCTGGCCCTGGTCAACGACACAGAGCAGGACACCGTCATGGACGTGGTGGTCTTCCTCAACCCGGAGACCGGCGAGGTGTCCGAGGTGGTGGACTTCTCCGAGCTGATGGACGGCTACTACGGCGAGATGACCCACCCGGTACCCATCACCGGCGGCTCCTTCTGGCAGGCCGGCGAGGACGACTGGCTCCACCTGAACTCTGTGCAGTACATGGAGAAGGACGACAGTATCCTGGTCAGCTCCCGGGAGACCTCCACCATCATCAAGGTCAGCGACATCCAGGGCACCCCCACCCTCTCCGCCTTCATCGGCGACCCGGCATTCTGGGCGGACACCCCCTATGCCGATCTGTGCTATGCCATGGACGGCGACTTCGTGGCCCAGTACGGCCAGCACGATGTGGAGCTGGTGGCGGACGACAGCCTGGAGGACGGCCAGTACCTGCTGCGCATGTATGACAACAACTACTGGAGCCTGAGCACCCGGGACGGCTACGATCCCGAGCTGGCGGACAGCGTCAGCACCTCCCTCACCAGCGGCGACGCCTCCTACATCACTTTCTACCTGGTGGACGACAACACAAAAACCTTCTCCCTGGTGGAGCAGCACGCGGTACCCTACTCCGCCATCGTGTCCAACGCCCAGGAGATCGGCGGCAACTTTGTGGCCAACAGCGGTGTGGCCCACCAGTTCGGCGAGTACGACAGCGAGGGTACTCTGATCCGCTCCTTCGACTACGACTGCATGATGAACGGCTACCGGGTCATGAAGGGCGATTTCGTCGGCTACTGGTTCCAGGAGACTGACGCATAATCTGTTCCAAATCACAAGGGCCGCCGGCGGTTGCCGGCGGCCCTCTCTGTTATCTCTGCTTTTGTTCGTCGATCATCTGGTGCAGGCAGGCCAGGGCGTCGGACAGGCCGCCGATGGCGTCGATGAGCCCGATGCGCACCGCCTCCTCCCCGTAGATCACGCTGCCCACGTCGGCGGCCAGCTCGCCGGTCTGGAGCATCAGCTTTGTAAAGTCCTCTCGCTTCACAGCGCTGTTGCGGGTGACAAACTGGATGATCCGCTCCTGGATGCGCTCAAAATAGGTAAAGGTCTGGGATACGGCGATCACCAGGCCGTTGAGCCGCACCGGGTGGATGGTCATGGCCGCCGAGGGCGCGATAAAAGACCGCTTGGCCGACACCGCCAGGGGCACCCCGATGGAGTGGCCGCCCCCCAGCACCAGGGAGACGGTAGGTTTGGACATGGAGGCAATCAGCTCCGCGATGCCCAGCCCCGCCTCGATATCGCCCCCCACTGTGTTGAGGAGCACCAGCAGGCCGTCCACCTCGTCGCTCTCCTCAATGGCCGCCAGCAGGGGCATCACGTGCTCGTACTTGGTGGTCTTGGCCGTGGATGGCAGGAGCTGATGGCCCTCGATCTGTCCCACGATGGTCAGGGTGTGGATGGTGCCCCGGGCTGTGGTGATGGTGGTGGAGCCCATGTCCACAATCTGCTGCTGCCGCTGGTCATACTGGTTCTCGCTGTCGCCAACCGTCTCGCCGGTGGGCTTCGTCTCGTCCATGCCGCCGCCTCCCATGCTGTCCTGTTGGATTCAGTATGGGAATTTTCCGCTTTTTTATGCGCCGGGCTTGACACTTCCCTTACGTCAGATGGTATGTTAGTTGAGAAAGGGAGGGATCCGCATGAAGATGAAAGAGGTCTGCGCCGCCACCGGGCTCACCGAGCGGGCGGTGCGGTTTTATGTGCAGGAGGGGCTTGCCGCCCCGGACGCCCAGCGCCGGGGCGGCGGCTTCGGGAGCGGCTGGACGCCTATGAACGGGTGTGCCAGTCCGACCCGGCCCTGGCGGAGGGCCTGGAGGATTACGCCGCCCGGCTGCGGGGCGACGTGGCCCGGGAGCCCCTTCCCGCCGCTGACCGGGCCCGCTCCCCCCTGCCGTGGGAGCGCTGGGTGGAGTGGGGCTCCATGGCCCTGGCCGCCTGGCTGGGCTTCCGGCTGTACGTCCCCCTGTACAGCCCCCTGGGGGAGCTGCTGTTCTCCCTGGGGATGAACCCTGTGAACACCCTGCTCTTTCTCATGCTGTTTCTGGCGGTTGTCCTTCCCATCTGCCTGGCGCTGGGCAGCCGGTTCGGGAAATGGCTGGCCAGCCACCTGGACTTTTAGTCAGTCAGACGGGGGCTCCTGGGCGGGCAGCTCCTCCAGCCAATGGCCCGGCCCGGCGGTATCATCGGGATTGATAGGGAGATACCACTGACCGATGGCAATGCCCACCACCTCCGCCGGGTCGATGGCCCAGGGTAACGGCCACACGATAGATTCGCCGGTGCGCGTCCATGTACGGCCGCTGTCCTCATAGGGGGCTGTTACCATGCTTCCGTCCGTCAGATAGACCGTCAGGGGATAGCCCAGCACCGTCTTATGAGCCTGATCTGCAAACCTGGCCTGTTTTTTCACGCTGGTAGCAGAGATGGTGAGCTGTTCCACAATTTGGCCGTTGAGTTCCTCCTCCAGCGCAACGGTGCGGGACGGAAGCAGCTCCAGCGGGAAGGACAGCGTCCAGCTCCCCTCGATGGGCTCCCCCACCACCACCGTGCCCAGCAAATCTCTGATGCGAAACTGTCCAAAACGCTCCGCAGTCAACTCCACAAAGCAGATGTCATAATAGGTGACACCATCCTGGGTGAAGACGGTATGCAGCTCCGGTATCTGCTCCAGATCCCAGACTATCTCCGGGCAGGTCGTATAGAGGCCGCCATACCAGTTTGGGTTTACTCCATCCGCAAGATGGAGCTGGATGTGGAAGCTGCCCGTATCATCAAAGCCCATAGAGGACAGTGAGAGCAGGCCGGTGTCCAGTTCTGCCGGCGTCTGCTCCGGAGCCAGTACGGTGTTCTCCGCACGCGGTGCGGAAGAGCCCCATTGGCAGTCCTCCGCCGCCAGGGTCAGGGTGTCCAGCCTCTCTCCTGTCACCAGTTTCCATGGAAGAGGCGTCTGGCCCACGTTCTTTACCGCCGGGAGCAGCCAGGAGTATTCCAGATTCATAGTTTTCTCCCCGTCCACCAGTCCCAAGTCCATTTCCACAGCACGGAATGTCTCGGCAAACAAGGCTGTGCGGCTCTGACTGTCATAGGCCAGACAGGAGTTCCCGCCCAGAACGCTTTCTCCGCTCAGCCGGTCTCCAGTCAGATCTTCAGCCTCCAGGTACACAGTGCCGCCGTTTTCATCCGCCAGGGCCCGCACCACCCGCAGCCGGATGCCCTGGTCTGTGGCGGCCACCCCCTCCACCTCCTGGGCGTAGGGCTCGAAGCCGCCCAGCATATGGGCCAGCGCCTCCCGCAGGGAGGGGGACGCCGCCACGGCGGTCATGACCAGGGCGGCGCACAGGGCCGCCGCCGTCAGGCCCACCCGCCAGGGCCGCCCGCCCCGGCGGGCGGATCGGGCCTCGCCCGCCGCCGCCAGGATGGCGGCCTTGCGGGACGCGCTCAGCCGAACCGGCGCCAGCTCCGCCTCCAGGGCGTCATGAAGTGTCTGCCTATTCTTCCCCGTCATAATACCACCCCTTCAGCTTCTCTTTCAGCATGCTCCTGGCCCTGGACAGCCGCACCGTCACCGTGGAAACCGGGATGTGCAGCCGCTGGGCGATCTCCCAGGCCCTCCACTCCTGGTAGTAGTAGAGGATCTCCACCTCCCGGTACTTGGGCGGCAGAGCCTGCACCGCCCGCACCAGGGTGTCGTCCTCCGGCTCCGGGCCCTCGGTGCGCAGCTCCTCCAGCGCCTCCGCCGGGGCGCGCCGCGTCCGCCAGGGGCTCTTCAGCTGGTTCTTGCACACGTTGATGGCGATGCGCACCAGCCAGGTCTCCACCGTGGACTCCCCCCGGAATTTGGGCCACGCCTGGAGCGCCCGCAGGAAGGTGTCCTGCACCGCGTCCTCCGCCTGGCTCTGCTCCCCCAGGTACAGGGTGCACAGCCGCAGCAGATGGTCGCCGTGCTCCTCCACCAGGGCCGCCAGATCCAGCGGCCCCGGCATCGCCGCCTCCAGTGGCTGTTCCATATCTCTGCGCCTCCCCTCTTGCTTCCTGCTGATTAGACAACCCATGCCCCGGTTTTGCTTCAAAAAAATCCGCCCGCGGATCCCGCGGGCGGATTTTGGTTTCCGTCTTTATTTCGCCTCGTAGAAGGCCTTGATCCCCTTGTAGGTCATGAAGCAGTCCAGCTTGGACACGGTCTCAAAGGGGGCGTGCATGCTCAGTACCGGAACGCCGGCGTCGATGGTGTCGATGTCGCGCTCGGCCATGAAGCAGGCCACGGTGCCGCCGCCGCCGGCGTCCACCTTGCCCAGCTCGGCCATCTGCCACACCACGTTGGCCTCGTCCAGCACCTTGCGGACGTAGCCCACCACCTCGGCGGAGGCGTCGGAGGCACCGGACTTGCCCCGGGCGCCGGTGTACTTGCACAGGCCCACGCCGTAGTTCACCCGGGCGCTGTTGCGCTTCTCGTAGACCTCGGCGAAGTTGGGGTCGAAGGCGGCGGTCACGTCGGTGGACAGGCAGAAGGACTTCTCATAGCAGGCCTTCAGGGGCACCCGCTGGGCGTCGCACAGGTCGCTGACGAAGGTGTCGAAGGCGGCGGACTTCATGCCCGTCACGCCCTGGGAGCCGATCTCCTCCTTGTCCGCCAGCATGCAGATGGCGGTCTTGTCCGGGGTGCCCAGCGCCAGGGCGGCCGCCAGGCAGGCAAAGCCGCACACCCGGTCGTCGTGGCCGTAGGCGCCGATGAGGGAGCGGTCAAAGCCGATATCGGTGGCCTTGAAGGCGGGCACCACCTCCAGCTCGGCGGAGATGAAGTCCTCCTCCACGATGCCGTACTTCTGGTTGAGCAGCTCCATGACGGCCAGCTTCACCCGGTCGGCGCCGTCGTCGTCCTTAAAGGGGCGGCTGCCGATGAGCAGGTTCAGGCTCTCGCCGGGGATGGCCTCCCCCAGGGGCTTCTTGGACTGCTCTGCGCCCAGGTGGGGCAGCAGATCGTCGATGGTGAACTGGGGGTCGTCCGCGCCGCCGCCGATGGACACCTTGACGGTGGAGCCGTCCTTCAGGGCCACCACGCCGTGGAGCTCCAGGGGGATGGTCACCCATTGGTACTTGCGAATGCCGCCGTAGTAGTGGGTCTTGAAGAAGGCCAGCTCGGCGTCCTCATAGAGGGGATTGGGCTTGAGATCCAGCCGGGGGGCGTCGATGTGGGCCGCGCCGATGTTGACGCCCTCGCTGAGGGGCCTGGTGCCGATCACCGCCAGCATCAGGGCCTTGCCCCGGTTCACCCGGTAAAACTTGTCGCCGGGATTCACCGCCATGCCCCGGGTGAAGGGCTTGAAGCCCTTGGCCTCGGCCAGGCGCACCGCCTCGTCCACGCACTCCCGCTCCGTCTTGCCGGCATCCAGAAATTTCTTGTAATCGCCGCAGTAGGCGTTCATATCCGCCTCGTCCTGGGTGCTGAGTCGGTCATATCCGTTCTTGGGCTGATAGAACAGCGCCTCCCGGCGCAGCTCGCCGGCCTTTTTCTGCTTTTCTTCCATGGTTCCTTCCTCCTTATATGAATGTCAAATCTGTAAAATCTGCTCAAACAGGGCACGGGCCCGGGCGCGGAAGGCCTCCGGCGTGTCGTCCTCCCGGTTTTCCAGGATATAGCCGCAGTGGGCGCGGAAAAAGCCGTCCCCCTGCTGGGCCTCCACCCGTCTGCGGGCGTAGTCCTCAGGAATGCCCTCCCGGGCCATGATGCGCCGGATGCGCACCTCTTTGGGGGCCAGGATCCCCACCACCGCGTCGCAGCCCTCCCCCAATCCGCTTTCGATGAGGGCAATGGCGTCAATGGCCGCGGCAGGGCGGCCATCCCGCTCCGCCTGCGTGAGCTGGCGGTGGATCTCCTCCCCGATAAAGCGGTGGGTGATCGTGTTCAGCTCATCCAGGGCTTCGGGGTCACCGAACACCACATTGCCCAGCGCCTTCCGGTCTATCCGCCCCTCCGGGGTCAGGATAGAAGGGCCGAAGCGTTCCGCCAGGGCGGCGCGCAGGGGGCCGCTCTCCTCCAGCAGGCGGTGGTACACCGCGTCCGCGTCGATGATGTGGGCGCCCAGGTCGGTCAGAACCCCCAGGGCCGTGGTCTTGCCCGCCCCGGTGGGGCCGGTGATGCCGATTCGCTTCATGGGGCCTCGCCTCCGTGGTGTAAGTATAGCATATCCCATGCCGAGTGTGTTATGGATTTGTGAATTTCCGCAGCTGTTCCCGCAGCAGGCGGAAGCGGCGCTCCATGTCCAGCAAAATCGGCGCAACGGCTGGTTGCGGCCCTCATTCCGCCTGGACGATGTGAAATCCCGCCGCCTTGTTCAGCCGGTTGGCCACCGCCAGGCCGATGCCGGCGGCCTCGGGGCACTGGGCCCAGATCTGCTGCACGCCGGTGCCGTCAAACCACCGCAGGGCGTCGAACACCCGCCGGGCCTGCTCCGGCACGTCGGTGCTGGGGCCCAGCTGCTCCAGGGGGTGGCCGTCAAAAAGGCCGGCGTACTCGTCGAAGCAGATCACCCCGTCGCCGGGGGCCATGTGATCCTGGATGTACCGGGCCGCCGCCGCAGGGGCCCCCTGCACCACCGTCACCGGGGCCTTGGGGGCATAGTGGCGGTACTTCATGCCCGGGGCCCGGGGCTTCTCCCCCTCGCCCATGAGCCGGGTCACGGCGGGATCCACCGCCACCTCCCCCAGTACCTCCCGGAGCTGCTCCAGGGTGATCCCGCCGGGCCGCAGGAGCCGGGGGGGCATACAGGTCAGGTCGATGATGGTGGACTCCACCCCCACGGCGCAGGGGCCGCCGTCCACGATGCCGTCGATTTTGCCGTCCATGTCCTCCAGCATGTCCGCCATGTTGGTGGGGCTGGGCCGGCCGGAGGTGTTGCCCGAGGGGGCCGCCACCGGCACACCGGCGGCGGCGATAATGGCCCGGCACACCGGGTGGGCCGGGCAGCGCATGCCCACGGTGTCCAGTCCGGCGGTCACCGCGTCGGGCACGATGGGCTTATGCCTGAGGATCATGGTCAGCGGCCCGGGCCAGAACCGCTCCCCCAGGGCATAGGCCGAGGGCGGGATATCCTCGCAGTACCGCTCCAGCCAGTCCGCCGACGGGATGTGGAGAATCAGCGGATTGTCCTGGGGGCGGCCCTTGGCCGCGAAGATGCTGCCTACCGCCTCCCCATCCAGGCCGTTGGCCCCCAGGCCGTACACCGTCTCCGTGGGGATGCCCAGCAGGCCGCCCCGGCGGAGGATCTCCGCCGCCGTCTCCACCTGTTCCGCCGTCAATCGCAGGGTCTGCACTTGCCTCGCCCCTTTGCTCAGAAGTGGCGGGTAATGCTCCGCCGCCGTGCCCGGGGCCGCTGCGCCAGGGTCAGGATTCCGGCCGCCAGCAGGGCCGCGCCGGACAGAAGAACCAGGATGCCAATCGCTTTTTTCATGGATCTCTTCTCCTTTGTTGTGATTTTCTATCTATGGATGCGGGCGCGCGCACAGGTGCGCCCCTACTCGTAGATGCCCACCGGTGTACCCGCCAGTTCAATGGTGGTATCGGGGGCAAACTGCGCCTTTTGCAGGTAGTTTTTCACGGTGAGGATACCGTACTTGGGGTTGACCTTCTCGTCCTCCAGCTCCATCTCGATGTAGTCCGCCCCGGAGCCGGTGAGCCAGCCGTCATCCTCCAGCAGCTCCGCCAGGTCGGACTTGACCATGTCCAGAGACAGCTGCTCCGGCAGGGCGGTAAAGTGAATGATCAGTTCCACGTCTGTCTTGCTCCTTTTCTAGTTCTGTTCGCTGTTCTTCAGTCTTTCCGCCTGATCCGCCGTGACCAGCGCGTCGATGATCTCGTCCAGGTTCCCGTCCATGACGCTCTCCAGCTTGTAGAGGGTCAGGCCGATGCGGTGGTCGGTGAGCCGCCCCTGGGGGAAGTTGTAGGTGCGGATGCGCTCGTTGCGCATGCCGGTGCCCACCTGGCTGCGGCGCTCCGCCGTGACGGCCTCCTCCTGCTCCTGCACCTTGGCCTCGTACAGCCGGGCGCGCAGCAGCTGCATGGCCTTGTCCCGGTTCTGGAACTGGCTGCGCTCCTGCTGGCACTCCACCACCGTGCCGGTGGGCTTGTGGATGAGCCGCACGGCGGAGGAGGTCTTGTTGATGTGCTGGCCGCCGGCGCCAGAGGAGCGGAACACCTGCATCTCGATGTCCGCCGGATTGAGCTCGAAGTCCACCTCGTCCACCTCGGGCAGCACCGCCACCGTGGCGGTGGAGGTGTGGATGCGGCCGCCGGACTCGGTCTCCGGCACCCGCTGCACCCGGTGGACGCCGCTCTCGAATTTCAGCCGGGAATAGGCTCCGTCCCCCTCGATGGTGAAGCAGATCTCCTTGATGCCGCCCAGCTCGGTCTCGTTCACCGAGTCCACCTCCACCTTCCAGCGGCGGGCGTCGGCGTACATGGAGTACATGCGGAACAGGGAGTGGGCGAACAGGGCCGCCTCCTCCCCGCCCACGCCGGCCCGGATCTCCACGATCACGTTCTTGTCGTCGTTGGGATCCCGGGGCAGCAGGAGCACCTTGATCTCCTCCTCCAGCCGGGCGATGTCCTCCTTGGCCTGGTGGAACTCCTCCTGGGCCAGCTCCTTCATGTCTGGGTCGCTCATCAGCGCCTCGGCGTCCGCCAGATCCTGCCGGCGGCGCTGGTAGGCCCGGTAGGCGGACACCACCGGCTCCAGCTCCCGCTGCTCCTTGTTGAGCTTTGCCACCAGGGCGGGGTCGTCATAGGTCTCCGGCGCGCCCAGCCGGGCCTCCACGTCCGCGTAGTGGAGATCCAGCGAGCGTAGTTTTTCCATCATTTCCAAATCATATCACCTGTCAAACAAAAAGGACTTTACCAGGGCAAAGGGCTCCCGGAAGAACATCTGCACCCGGGAGGGAAAGTGGCTCACCGGCGCGGCCAGGGTGGAGAGGGTGTCTCCGCCGCCGCTGGCCCGGTTCCACAGCATCTGAATGCGGGTCAGGTGGAAATCGCTGGACACCAGCAGCACCCGTTCCGTATCCGCCGCCTCTCCGCTCTGAAAAAGCTCCAGCGTGTAGTTGATGTTCTGCCAGGTGTTGCGGGACTGATCCTCCCGGATGATTTGAGCCCCGTCCACCCCGTGCTCCACCAGGTAGTCATACATAGCCTGGGCCTCGGACACGTGCTCGTCGTCCCCCTGGCCGCCGGAGACCACCACCGTCATGTCCGGGTGGTCCTCCAGATAGCCCAGGGCGGTGTCCAGCCGATCCCGGAGCAGGATGGACGGCCCGTCCGGCTCCACCTTGCACCCGAAGATCACCATGACCTCCGGGGCGCCGTCCCCCGCCGCCACCCGGGTGCGGCCGCCGGAGAGCACAATGCCCTCCAGCACGGCAAAGGCCACCACCGCCAGCAGCACCAGTGCAAGCAGAATTTTCAGCCACAGTGGCTTCCTCCGCCCCTCGTAGGGGTGGTAGTAGTTTTTCTTTCTCTGTCTCAGCTTCACCCTTTGGCCTCCTCCAGCTCCGCCGCCAGGGTCTCCCACCTGGTGTAGAGGGTGGCGATCTCCTCCTCCAGGGCCTTCTGCTCCTCATAGACCTTCTGGAGCTCCAGGTAGTTGGAGGCCACCTCCTCGGCCTTCAGCGACAGCTCGTACTGCCGCTCCTCCGCCTTGGCCACAGCCCGCTCCGCCGCCGCCACCTGCTTCTCCAGCTCCTTGGTGCCGCCGGGGCGCTTGGGCTTCTCTTTTTTGGCGGACTGCTCCTTTTCGGCGGGGGCAAGCCCCCGCCCTACCTGTTTCTCTTTGCCGGAGGCCGCAGCCTTGGCCCGCTCCTGGGCCGCCCGGTACTCCTCAAAGGTACCCCGGAAATCGGTGATCCGGCCGTTTTCCAGCATCCAGATGCGGGTGGCGAAGCGGTTGATGAAGTAGCGGTCGTGGGAGACGAAGAGCAGGTTGCCCTCGTAGCTCTCCACCGCCTCCTCAATCCACTCCCGGCTGGCCACGTCCAGGTGGTTGGTGGGCTCGTCCAGGATCAGCAGGTTGATCTTCTCGTCCATGAGCATGCACAGGCGCAGGCGGCTCTGCTCCCCGCCGGACAGGGCGGACACCGGCTTGAACACGTCCTCCCCCCGGAAGTTGAAGGCCGCCAGGCGGTTGCGGGCGGTCTGGGTGGAGCAGTCCTGGTCGTAGATCATGGTGTCCACCAGGTTCCGCTCCGGGTGGGCGAAGTGGATGATCTGGGGCAGGTAGCCGATCTTCACCGTGGGGCCCATGCGGAGCTTACCGCTGTCCGGCGCCTCCTCCCCCAGCAGGATTTTCAACAGGGTGGATTTGCCGGTGCCGTTGTCCCCCAGCAGGGCAATCCGTTCCCCGCCGATCACCTCCAGGTTCACGTGGTCAAAGAGCACCCGGCCGTCAAAGGACTTTTTCAGCTCCTTGATGGTGAGCACCTCGTCTCCCCGGAACTGGCTCTCCCCGAACTTTATATCCAGGCGGCGCTCCCTGGTGGGCTTGTCGGTGGTGCGGATGCGCTCAATGCGCTTCTCCATGGACTGGGCCCGCTTGAAGATCTTATCGTTGCCCGAATAGGCCCAGATCCGCAGCTGCTCGGCGGCCTTCTCCAGCTGTTCAATCTTGGCCTGCTCCTTCTCGTACTGCTTCAGCTTCTCCTGATACCGCTGCTCCTTCTCCACCACGTAGAAGGAGTAGTTGCCGGCGTAGAACTCCGCCTTGCCGTCGTGGATCTCGATGATCCGCTTGACCACCCGATCCAGGAACCAGCGGTCGTGGGAGATGGCCAGCACCGTGCCCTTGTAGCGATCCAGATACTCCTCCAGCCACTCGGTGGCGTGGAGATCCAGGTGGTTGGTGGGCTCATCCAGCAGGAGGATGTCGGTATCCTCCAAAATCAGGCGGGCCAGGTTGACCCGGGTCTTCTCCCCGCCGGACAGGGAGGAAAAGAGCTGTCCCCGCATATCGTTGGAGATCTCCAGGCCGTTGCACACCTTGTTCAGCTCGGTCTGGGTATCGTAGCCGCCCCCCGCCTCAAAGGCGGCGGTGAGGGCGTCGTACCGCTTCAAGAGGGCAGGATCGCTGTCGCTGGCCATGCGCCCGGCCAGCTCGGCCATCTCCGCCTCCATGGCGTGGAGCCTGTCAAAGGCGGTCTGGAGCACGTCCTCCACGGTATAGGCCGGCGGATAGACCGGGATCTGGGAGATGAGGCCCACCCCCTTGCCCGGGGCGATGTGCACCTCCCCCTCGTCCCAGTCCAGCTCCCCGGTGAGGATCTTGAACACCGTGGTCTTGCCGGCGCCGTTCTTGCCCAGCAGACCCACCCGTTCCCCCTGATCCACCTGGAAGGTGAGGCCGTCCAATATTTTTTTGCCTACCTCGAACTCCTTGGACAGGTTCGAGACGGATATGTCAATCATTTGTTTACTCCCGTTGTCCGTTGTGTTATAGTAACAGGTGAAATCAAGGAATGGAGGTTTTCCCTATGGACGCCATCCGCTGGGAAGGAAATACCCTTTACTTACTGGATCAGACCAAGCTCCCCGTCACCGAGGCGTGGATTTCCTATACCGACTACCGGCCCGTGGCGGTTGCCATCCGCACCATGGTGGTGCGGGGCGCCCCCGCCATCGGTGTCACTGCCGCCTACGCCTACTGCCTGGCCGCCCTGGCCGGAGAGGATCTGAGGGAGGCCAGGGCCGTCCTGGGCTCCAGCCGCCCCACGGCGGTGAACCTGTTCTGGGCCCTGGAGCGCATGGCCAACAAGGCGGAGGACTGCGGCGGCGACCCCGCCGTCCTGGTGGAGGAGGCCAAGGCCATCCACGCCGAGGACGTGGCCATGTGTAAAGCCATGGGGGCTTACGGGGCGGCGGTGGTGCCGGAGCACGCCCGCATCCTCACCCACTGCAACGCCGGGGCACTGGCCACCGGCGGCTACGGTACCGCCCTGGGGGTGATCCGGGCGGCTCACGAGCTGGGTAAAGTGGAGATGGTTTACGCCGACGAGACCCGCCCCCTGCTCCAGGGCGCCCGCCTCACCGCCTACGAGCTGGTCCGCGACCACATCCCCGCCACCCTGATCGCCGACAACATGGCGGCCAGCCTGATGGCCAAGGGGAAGATCGACATGGTGGTGGTGGGGTGCGACCGCATGGCCGCCAACGGCGACTTCGCCAACAAGATTGGCACCTACTCGGTGGCGGTCAACGCCCACCACCACGGGGTGCCCTTCTATGTGGCCCTCCCCTGCTCCACCATCGACCTGACCCTGCCCGACGGCAGCGGCATCCCCATCGAGGAGCGGGACAAGGACGAGGTGCGCACCCTCTATGGCGTCCAGACTGCCCCGGCCCAGGTGGATGTGTACAACCCCGCCTTTGACGTGACCCCCCACAGCCTGGTCACCGGCATCATCACCGAGAAGGGGGTTATCTACCCGCCCTTCCAAGAGAACCTGTCCAAGCTTTTCGGGTGAGTGAGCGGCTGCGGCGCGTCAGGGATGCCGCGCCCTACACGGGTTTTTCCAACACAAATGGCAGCAGGGCGGGGGCTTGCCCCCGCCGTCCGCCCGCCGGATCATCTGATCCGGCGGGCACTTTTTATGCCTCTTGGGTGATCCCCAGCAGGTAGTCCACCAGCTGCTCCATGGCCATGCCCCGGGAGGCCTTGACCAGAACCGTGGTGCCGGGGCGCACCACGCCGTCCAGCACGGACTTGGCCGCCTCCTTGTCGGGGCAGTAGCGGCAGTCAGGCACGCCGGCGGCCTGGGCCGCGTCGTAGATGTGCTTTGCCAGCTCACCCACCGCCACCAGGCAGTCGATACCCGCTTTCCCCAGGTAATCGCCGATGCCGGCGTGGAGGGCGGGGGCCAGGGGGCCCAGCTCGAACATGTCGCCCAGCACGGCCACCTTGTACTCCCCTTTTGCGCCGGAGAGCACCTGTACCGCCGCCCGCATGGACTGGGGATTGGCGTTGTAGGTGTCGTTGAGGATGGTGATCCCCTCCCCCCGGTGGAGGATGTTCATCCGCATCTTGGTGGGGGCGAAGTGGAGCACCCCGTCGGCGATCTGCTGGTGGGTCAGGCCAAAGTGCTCTCCCACCGCCGCCGCCATGAGGGTGGGGTAGATCATGTGGTCCCCCAGGGCGGGGATCTCCACCGGGAACTCCCCGGAGGGGGCGACGATCCGGCAGGTCATGCGGCTGGCGCCGTCGCTCTCCACGTCCACGGCCCGGTAGTCCAGGCCCTCGCCGCCGCCCACCCGGGTGAAGGAGAAGGGCAGCGTGCCGGGCAGGGTGCTGAGCAGGGGGTCGTCCCCGTTGATCACCACAAAGGCGTCCGGCTTGGCGTGGTGGAAGATCTCGCTCTTGGCCTCCAGGATCTTCTCCCGGGAGCCGAAGTGCTCGATGTGGGAGTCGCCGATGTTGGTCATCAGCACCGCGTCGGGCTCCACCATGGCGGAGAGGTAGTCGATCTCCCCGGCGTGGTTCATGCCCAGCTCCAGCACGGCGATCTCGTGCTCGCTGCCCAGCCGCAGCAGGGTCATGGGCACCCCGATCTCGTTGTTAAGGTTGCCCTCGGTCTTGAGGACCCTGTACTTCTCCCCCAGTACGGCGGCCACCATGTCCTTGGTGGTGGTCTTGCCCACCGAGCCCGTCAGGGCCACCACGGGAATGGGGAACTTCTTCTTATAATACTTGGCCAGATCCCGGAGGGCCCGCTGGGTGGAGCCCACCTTGATGTAGAACTTGCCGGGGAGATAGCTCTCCCGCTCCCGCTGGGTGAAGCAGCCCGCCGCGCCGCCCTCCAGGGCGGAATTGATGTAGGCGTGGCCGTCAAATCGCTCCCCCATCAGAGGCACAAAGAGGGATCCGGCGTGGATGGTGCGGCTGTCGGTCTCCACCCGGCTCACCGTGCGGTTGATGTCTCCGAACTCGCCCAGCAGCTTGCCGCCCACCGCGTCCAGAATCTCTCGAATGGTCATCGGCTCCATAAACCCGTCCTCGCTTCCTTATCTTCCCTGTTTTCGGGCCTCCAGAGAGGCGTACACAATGCGCTCGCACAGCTGGTTGTAGTCGATCCCCGCCGCGGCCGCCTCCTGGGGCAGCAGGCTGGTGGGGGTCATGCCGGGCAGGGTGTTGATCTCCAGGAACCAGGGCTCCCCGTCGGCGGTGAGAATGAAGTCCGCCCGGGAGTACACCGACAGGCCCAGGGTCTGGTACACCCGCAGGGCGGCGGCGCGCACCTTCTCCTCCTCCGCCGGGGTGATCTCCGACGGGCAGACCTCCAGGGCCGCGCCGGGCTGGTACTTGTTCTCGTAGTCGTAGAACCCCTGCTTGGGGATGATCTCAATGGAGGGCAGGGCCCTGTCCTCCAGGATACCCACCTGGATCTCCCGGCCCTTGATGTACTCCTCCAGCACCGTGCGGCCGCCCAGGGCCAGCCCGTCGGTGAGGGCCTTCCACAGCTCGTCGTGGGTGTGGACGATGGACACGCCGATGGAGGAGCCGCTGGCCACCGGCTTCACCACCAGAGGCAGCCGGGCGGTTTTCACCAGCCCCTCGATGTCCCCCTCGGTGTACTCCACCGTCTTCCAGCCGGGGGTGGACACCACGTCGGCCACCATCCGCTTGGTCAGATCCTTGTCCATGGCGATGGCGCTGCCCAGGTAGCCCGCGCCGGTGTAGGGGATGCCCAGCAGCTCAAAGGCGGCCTGCACCCGGCCGTCCTCCCCGCAGGTGCCGTGGAGGGCCAGGAACACCAGATCCGCCATCCGGCACAGCTCCAGTACGCCGGGGCCGAACAGGCTCCTACTGTCCCCCGGGCGGCTGCGCCGCACCTCCTCCAGATCCGGCGCCTGCCGGCTCACCTTTTTGTAGGCCTCGGAGATGGGCGCGTCAAAAAAGGACTCGTCCGCCCCGCTGCCCTCCAGGCCGAAGTACATATCGATCAGGCCCGCCCGGTGGCCCAGGGCCCGCAGGGCCTCCGCCACCATGGTGCCCGTAGAGAGGGACACATTCCGCTCCGGGGAGAGGCCCCCCGCCAACACAACGATTTTCATAATACACCTCGATAGAGAGTCTACGATCACATCATACGCGCTAGTGGTATATTATAGCACGACCAGCCCCGATTCTCAACCTGTTTCCCGCTTTTTCCCCCGGAATAACAGAGCGGCCAGGCGCATAGAAGCGCCTGGCCGCAGTCTCGGGGCTCAGAACCAGCCCGTGTCCCGGCTGTCCAGCAGCTCCAGCGCGGAGCAGAGCATCTGGGCGGCCTCTCCCCGGGTGAGAGTACTTTCCAGGGTACTGCCCGCCGGAAGCACCCCGCAGGTGGCCAGATTAGCCGCCGACTGGGCCGCCCAGGCGGGCACCCCTTCCGCGGCCCAGGTCTCGGCGGATACATCGGTGACCTGGAGGGCGCGATCCAGAAGCACCGCCGCCTCGGCGGCGGTAATAGGCTCCTCCGCCTGGAACACCACCTGGCCGTCCGCGTCCCGGCTGCCCTGCACCAGGCCGGCCTTCAGGGCGGAGGCGGCGTATGCCTTGGCCCAGGTGGGGATGGCCTCGTCGTCGGCAAAGCCGGTGCGCTCCACACCGGCCAGGGCCTCCACGCCGGCGGCATCCATGGCCATGGCCACAAACTCCCCCCGGGTGACGGCGGCATCCGGCTGGAAGAAATAGGCCCCGCCCATGCACTCACCCACGTAGATGCCCTCCTCCGCCAGGCGGATGGCCGCCTTGTGGGCGGGATCTCCCTCCATGTCGCTGTAGGTGACCTTGGTATCGGGCTTTTCGATCCTGAGCTTCACCGTGGCCGGGTCGGAGGCGTTGCCCACCGCGTCCACCGCCACATAGGTGAAGGAGTCCTTGCCGGTCTTGTCCTCATAGGGGGTATAGACGAAAGTGGAGCTTCCCTCCTCCGGCATGGTGACTGCACCTCGGGCCGGCTTTTTGATCAGGTGATAGGTGATCAGATCCCCCTCGGGATCCACCGCCGAAAGCTGGCCGGTGACCGCCACATTTTTATAGGTGGTGAGGGTCAGGTGCTCCGCCACCGGGGCGCCGTTGGCCTCAGACAGCAGGTGGAGCTCCACCGATACCTCCTCCCCGCTCTGCCCGTCGGCAAAGACAGGGGTGAACCGGAAGCCGGCCGCATCTGAGGCTGGGGCGGCCAGAGGGGTGAAGCAGAGGCCCGCCACGGCGTCCATGGCGATCACATCCCCCACCTGGATGGCCCGGCCGCCCAGGTTCAGAATGCCGGCGCCGGTGTCCGGCAGGCTGGTGATCACAATGCTGTCCAGCTTACCGGAGCCGTCCACCACAAAGTCCGCCTCAGAAAAGGAGATGGGCTCCCCCAGCGGGCCGTTTTTGGAGATGGGCGCCACCGTGGATTCCTCCGTCTGTCCAAAGAAAAAGGCGGAGGCGGGCAGCTGGAGCGCGAACAGGACGGCCGCCAGCACTGCCAGGGGCAGGGCGCGGCGCAGAAGGGCGCGGTGTTTCAAGTCAAAAACCTCCTTGTTTGGTTGTCGCCCATAGTCTTTGCCAAAATAAGGAGAATATACAGAAGGAGCCCGCCGCGCAGATCACGCGGCGGGCTCCTTTTTCTTGTTGATCAGTTCAGGAAATCCTTCAGCTTTTTGCTCCGGCTCGGGTGGCGCAGTTTTCTGAGGGCCTTGGCCTCAATCTGGCGGATGCGCTCCCGGGTGACGTTGAACTCCTTGCCAACCTCCTCCAGGGTGCGGGTGCGGCCGTCCTCAATGCCGAAGCGCAGCTTGAGCACCTTCTCCTCCCGGGGGGTCAGGGTGGACAGCACGTCCACCAGCTGCTCCTTGAGCAGGGTGAAGGAGGCGGCCTCAGAGGGCTCGGAGGCGTCCTCGTCGGGGATGAAGTCCCCCAGGTGGGAGTCCTCCTCCTCGCCGATGGGGGTTTCCAGGGAGACGGGCTCCTGGGCGATCTTCAAAATCTCCCGCACCTTGTCCACGGGCATGCCCATCTCCTCGGCGATCTCCTCGGGGGATGGGTCGTGCCCCAGCTCCTGGAGGAGCTGGCGGGACACCCGGATGACCTTGTTGATGGTCTCCACCATATGGACGGGGATGCGGATGGTGCGGGCCTGGTCGGCAATGGCCCGGGTGATGGCCTGGCGGATCCACCAGGTGGCATAGGTGGAGAACTTGTAGCCCTTGGTGTAGTCGAACTTCTCCACCGCCTTGATCAGGCCCAGATTGCCCTCCTGGATCAGATCCAGGAACAGCATGCCCCGGCCCACATACCGCTTGGCGATGGATACCACCAGGCGCAGGTTGGCCTCGGCCAGGCGCTGCTTGGCCGCCTCACCCCGCTTCAGCAGGCGGCGCAGCTCCTTCTCGTCCTCCTCGGAGATGGGGCTCTCCTCTCCCGCCTTGCGGGCCTTCTCCAGCTCGGCCAGCTGCTCCTTGGCGGCATCGCCGGCGCCCATATCCTGGGCCAGCTGGATCTCCTCGTCGGGGGTGAGCAGGTTCACCTTGCCGATCTCCTTCAGATACATGCGCACGGGGTCGTCAATGCCGAAGGAGTCCACCAGCGTGTTGGGATCTACGATCTCCTCCTCGGGGATCTCCTCGATGTCACCCAGATCCTCCAGCTGCGGGCCCACGTCGTCGGCCAGCTCGGTGAGATAGTCATCCCCCACCGTGTCAATGCCCAGGTTCTCCAGGGTGTCGTAGATCTTGTCCATCTGGTCGCTTTCCAGGGCCATGTTCTCCAGCACGTCCATCAGCTCACTGGCCGACAGCTTGCCGTTCTTCTTGCCCTTTTCAATCAGCTCCGCCAGCTTTTCGGCGCCCTGGACGCCCTCCACCACCTTCATGACCTCGATCTTGCCCTGCTCCATCTTCTTGGCGTTGGCTTGGGCCAGCTTGGCCTGATCCTCCAGGGTGAGGGTGTGCTCCTGCCTGCCGGTGGTCTTCTTCTCGCTCATTCGGTTATCCTCCATACGCTTTTCTTTCTCTGAACTTTTCCCGTGCCGCCAGCAGGGGGTCGTCCTGCCCGCCCCCGCCCCGCTTGAGGGCCTCGGTCTGAATGATTTCTATGTAATCGCGGAGGGCCTGGCTGCTGTGGGCCAGTGCCTCCGGCTGATCCATCACGCGAACCAGGTGGCTCATCTCGTCCGCCGTCAGCGCCCCGGTGAGGGCCGCCAGCTGGGTGGAACGCCCCTCCCGGTGCCGCTGGCACAACAGGGCGTAAATCCTGGCCAGCACCGGGGCGGAGAACTGCTCCGGCCCCAGGGTCCCCTCCACCTGGGGAAACAGGGCCGGCTCCAGCAGGAGCAGGCGGATCACCCCCTCCTCCGCCCGGGCGGAGCGGATGTTCTCATACCGCAGCTCCCGCTCCCTGGGCTGGAGCTGGGCCGCCGGGGTCAGCTCCTTCCGCTCCTGCCGCTTTTTTGCCTGCCACGCCCGGTTTTTCCGGTACCGCTCCACCTCCTGGGCGAAGGCAGTGCCGGAGATGCCCGCGGCGCCGGCGGCCTTGTTTCCGTAGATCTCCCGCTCAATGGGGCTGGGGAGGGCGGCCACAGTCTCCACCGCCTCCCGCAGGAAGGCCATGCGGCCCTCCTCATCGGCCAGGCTGTGCTTGTGCAGCAGGGTCTCCAGCCGGTAGTCGTTCTGCCCCGCGCTACCGTTGAGGCACTTCTCAAAGGCGGCAGGGCCGAATTTCTTTACGAAGTCGTCGGGATCCTGCTTGATGGGCTTGCCCTCGGCGTCGTAGGCATTGGGAAGCTGGAGCACCCGAACGTTGAGATTGGCGTTCTTCAAAATGTTGAGCACCCGGTCGGTGGACTGCTTCCCCGCCGCGTCGTTGTCGTAGCAGAGCACCAGCTCCTTGGTGTACCGGGCCAGGATGCGGGCGTGCTCCTCGGTGAGGGCGGTGCCCATGGTGGCCACCACATTATCAAAGCCCGCCTGGTGGAGGGTGATCACGTCGATGTTGCCCTCCACCAGCACCAGGTTGGGCCGCTTGGTACTCTTGGCGAAGTTGAGGGCGTAGATCAGCCGCCCCTTGTGGAACACCATGGTCTCCGGGGTGTTCAGGTACTTGGGCCCCTCCACTCCCGGCAGGATGCGGCTGGTAAAGCCCACCACGTCCCCCCGCACATCGATGACGGGGAGCATGAGCCGGGCGCGGAACTTGTCGTAGATGCCGCCGTTTTTCCCAGCCACCGCCAGGCCCGCGTCGATGAGCTCCATCTTGCTGTAGCCCTTTTCCGTGAGGGCCCTTGTCAGGCCGTCCCACTGGTCGGGGGCGGCCCCCAGGCCGAAGCGGGTGGCGGTGCGGGGGGTGAGCTGCCGCTGGGCGATGTAGTCCCGCACCCGCGCGCCCCCCGGGCTTTTCAGATAGTCGTGGTAGAAGCGGGCGGCGTCCTTGTTGGCCGCCAGAAGCCGGGCCCGCTTTTTCCGGCCCGCCTCGTCGGTGCCCGTCTCCGGCACCTCCATCCCCGCCCGCTGGGCCAGCAGGCGCACCGCGTCGGGGAAGGACAGGTTCTCCATCTCCATAATAAAGGAGATCACCCCGCCCCCCTTGCCGCAGCCGAAGCAGTGGTAGATCTGCTTATCCGGCGAGACGGAAAAGGAGGGGGTCTTTTCGTTGTGAAAGGGGCACAGGCCCCACAGGTTGTTCCCCTTCTTGGTCAGGTGGACATAGGAGGAAACCACGTCGGAGATCTCGCTGCGGGCCACCAGCTCGTCGATAAATTGTTCCGGGATCGGCACGGCCCGCCCTCCTTCCGACTATGTTTACCACAATATACCAGATTCATACGCCCCGCGCGGCCTGCGGACACCGTATATGGCGGCCCTACTTCACGCTCCACGACTTGGGGATGAACGCCTCGCCGAACCGCTCCACCGCGTACTTGTCCGTCATGCCGGAGATGTAGTCGCAGACCGCCCGCTCCACACCCTCCTCATAGCGGATGTCCTGGTACTCCGGCGGCAGCTTGTCCGGCTCCTTCACATAGTACTCGAACAGGCGGCGGAGCATGTCCTGGGCCTTGCCCTCCTCCCCCTTGGCCACCGGGTTGCGGTAGACGTACTCAAACATGAACTCCCGCAGCTCGTGCATGGCGTCCCGGCATGCGGGGGACTGGAGAATCTCGTCCTTTCCGGCGCTGGCGGTGATCACGTCCACCGTCAGGGTGTTGATCCGCTCCGAGTGGGTGAAGCCCAGCACCTGGGAGACCGCCAGGGGTATGTCCATGGGGTAGATGATCCTGCCCCGGATGGCGTCGTCGATGTCGTGATTGATGTAGGCGATCTTGTCCGCCAGACGGAGAAGGCGCCCCTCCAGGGTCTCCGCCCGGTCGGGGCCGGTGTGGCAGAGGATGCCCCGCCGCACCTCATAGGTCAGGTTGAGCCCCTCCCCGTCCTTCTCCAGCCGATCCACCACCCGGAGGGACTGCTGGTTGTGGGCAAAGCCGCCGGGCATGATCTCCGCCAGCACCCGCTCCCCGGCGTGGCCGAAGGGGGTGTGGCCCAGATCGTGGCCGTAGGCCGCCGCCTCCGCCAGATCCTCATTGAGCCGCAGGCCCCGGGCGATGGTGCGGGCGATGCGGCTGACCTCGATGGTGTGGGTCATGCGGGTGCGGTAGTGATCCCCCTCCGGCTCCAGGAACACCTGGGTCTTGTGCTTGAGCCGCCGGAAGGCCTTGGAGTGGACAATCCGGTCGATGTCCCGCTGAAAGCAGGTGCGGGTGGGGCAGGGCTCCAGAGGCACCTGCCGCCCCTTGGATTGAGAGGACAGGCAGGCATAGGGGGAGAGCATCTCCCGTTCCATGGCCTCGGTCTGTTCACGCAGGGTCATCCGGTTCACCCTCCTATCCGCCGATTTGCTCTATAGCTATATACGCCGCTCCGCCGAAAAATCCTTCTTTTTCGCAAAAGATTCACGGATTGTTCATATTATTTCTGGGGACGGCCTTGAAGGCCTCCCCGGACACGGTGCAGGCCGAGCCGCCGGCGGTGAGCTCGGTGACCCGGGCGGAGAAGGCCTCCACCGCCCCCTCGGGCAGCAGGGCGTGAACCGTCACCTCGGCGGCGTACTCGGTCTCCCCCAGCACGCCCCCCACGGCCTCCACCTCCAGCCTGACGCGCTCGAAGAAGGAGTAGGGGCAGGGCACGGTGACCTCCACCCACCGGCGCACCACCGAGATGCCCGCCGCGTCCAGGGCGTCCTTGGCGCTCTGGGTGTAGGCCCGCACCAGGCCGCCGGCCCCCAGCAGCACCCCGCCGAAGTAGCGGGTCACCACGCAGCAAACGTTGGTGACCCCCTCCCGCTGGAACACGTTGAGCATGGGCTGGCCCGCGGTGCCCTGGGGCTCCCCGTCGTCGGAGTACCGCTCCACGCCCCCCTCTTGGATGCGGTAGCACCAGCAGTTGTGCCGGGCGTCATAGTGCTTCTTCTTGGTCTCCTCGATGCGGGCCCGGGCCTCCTCCTCGCGCTCCACCGGCCACACCTGGCCGATGAAGCGGGAGCGCTTCTCCACCAGCTCCGTCTCGGCGCGGCCGGTGGGAATCAGATACTCGGTCATCGCTCCCACTCCCTTTTCGTGATGGCAAAGTAGTGGGCCAGCCGGGTCTCCCCCAGCTGCTCCACCGGCTCCACCCGGGAGAGGCGGTAGGTCATGCCGCACTTGAGCATCACCCGCTTGGACTTGCGGTTGCCGTCGTAGTAGGCCGCCCAGATGGCCTGATAGCCCAGGTCGGCGAAGGCGTGGCGGAGGATCTCCCGAACCGCCTCGGGGATGAGCCCCTGGCCCCAGCAGTTCCGGGCCAGGGAGTAGCCCACCTCCTCGCTGGGCAGCCCCAGCTCCTTCCGGTGCTTGCCCACAAAGCCCGCCGAGCCGATCAGCCGGCCGTCGGCCTTATGCACCACCGCCAGGGTCTCCGAGGGAATAAAGATGCTCTCGATGACCTGTCGGCTCTCCTCCATGCTGCGGTGGGGATGCCACCCCGCCGGGGGGCCCACCTCCGGGTGGCTGGCATAGGCGTACAGCCCCTCCGCGTCGTCCATGGTGAAGGGGCGCAGGATCAGGCGTTCGGTCTCCAGGGTCTGCATGGTATTGCCCTCCTTCTCTTGTGACGGGCGCACACTGTGCGCCCCTACATACTGGTGACTGGATGCGGGCGGATGATATCCGCCCCTACTGTTCCCAAAACTCCTTGGGCGGCGTCCAGCCGGACACCACATAGTCCTTCAGCCGGCCCAGCTGGACGGGGGTGCACACGGCGGTGACCTGGATGGTCTCGCCGTAGTCCACCTGCTCCACCTTGGCCTCCCGGTGGAGGAGATCCACCAGGCCCCCCTTGTCGTAGGGGATGGACAGCTCCACCCGGCAGGCGCCGGTGTCCAGATGGCCGCCGATCTTCTCCAGCAGCTCGTCCAGCCCCTGGCCGGTCTTGGCGGAGATGGACACGATGTCCGCCCCGTGGGGCAGGATCTCCGCCGGGCACTTGTCGCACTTGTTAAACACGTCGATGCGGGGGGTCTGCTCCGCCCCCAGCTCGGCGATCAGCTTCTCCACCACCTCTGCCTGCTCCCGCCACTCCGGGTTGGAGGCGTCGATCACGTGGAGCAGCAGGTCGGCATAGCTCAGCTCCTCCAGGGTGGCCTTGAAGGCCTCCACCAGGTGGTGGGGCAGCTTGCGGATGAAGCCCACCGTGTCGGAGAGGAGCACCGTGCAGGTGTCGGAGATGGCCAGGGTGCGGGTGGTGGTGTCCAGGGTGTCGAACAGCCGGTTGTTGGCGGGGATGTCCGCCCCGGTCAGCCTGTTGAGCAGGGTGGACTTTCCCGCGTTGGTGTAGCCCACGATGGCCACCACCGGCACCTCGTTCTTCTCCCGGCGGGAGCGCTGGGTTGCCCGCACTCTCCGAACCTGCTCCAGCTCCTCCCGCAGCTTGGAAATTTTCCGGCGGATGTGCCGCCGGTCGGTCTCCAGCTGGGTCTCGCCGGGGCCGCGGGTGCCGATGGCGCCCTCCTGCCGCTCCAGGTGGGTCCACATGCCCAGCAGCCGGGGCAGTAGGTACTGGTACTGGGCCAGCTCCACCTGGAGGCGGCCCTCCTTGGTGCGGGCCCGCTGGGCGAAGATGTCCAGGATCAGGGCCGCCCGGTCCAGCACCTGGACGCCCAGCTCCTCGGACAGCACCCGCTGCTGGGACGGGGACAGGGGGTTGTCCACGATCACCATGTCCGCCCCCATGGCCCCCACCAGCTCCTTCAGCTCCGCCACCTTGCCCTCTCCCAGGAAGGTGCGGGGATCCGGCGTGTCTTTGTTCTGGAACACCGTCCCCACGCACACGCCCCCGGCGGTCTGGAGCAGCTCCTCCAGCTCCTCCATGGAGGTCTCGTCGGCGTTCTCCTCGTCGGGCAGGCAGCGGGCGTTCAGGCCCGCCAGCACCGCCCGGTTGATGTTGGTCTTGTTCTCGTCTGTCATGCGTTCCTCCGCGGCGGGGGCAAGCCCCCGCCCTACTCTTTTCGCAGTGCTTCCACAATCTCCCCGATGAAGATCCGGTGATAGTCCTTCCCGGGGTACCATTTGTTGTCAATCTCCGGATCCAGGAAGTGGGCGGGATCCATGTCCTGCCAGTATGCCTTCCGGCACACCAGCACCAGCTCCGCCTCGGCAAAATAGGGCGCGCCGCACTCAGCCTCCATCACCGTAAAGCCGCACTCCTTTACCTTGTCGACCTCCCGGCCGCTCTTGGAGCCGCACAGGGCCAGGGCCTTTCGGTATGCCTCGCCAAAGAAGGACAGGGTAAAGAACTCGCTGTTCTCCACAAACTCCAGAGTGTACCGCTGGGGGCGGATATAGACGGTGGCCACCGGCCCGCCCCACAGCACCCCCAGGCCGCCCCAGCTGGCGGTCATGGTGTTGCACTTCTCCTTGGTCCCGGCGGTGATGAGCATCCACTGGTCACCGATCAGGGAAAAGACGTTCTGGTTCAGCTCCTTGGGGTCGATTCTGGTAAACATCGTCACTACCTCCAGCCGTTTGGTTTTTACCGCATCCTCCTTATTGTTATGCCGCACCGGCGGCGGGTATCCTCGGGATGCGCTTCGGATGGAAAAGAGCCCGTACCGAAACCGGTACGGGCTCTTGAATTGACCAACTTACTTCTTGTCCAGGCCGAACTTCTTGTTGAAGCGGCTGACGCGTCCGCCAGTATCCACCATCTTCTGCTTGCCGGTGAAGAAGGGGTGACACTTGGAGCAGACTTCCACGCGGATGTCCTTCTTGGTAGATCCGGTTTCGATCACGTTACCGCAGGCACATCTGATCGTGGTCTGTTCGTAGTTGGGATGGATGCCTTCCTTCATGTTGTGTTCACCTCTTTCTCGTTCTGGGTGAGACGGCGCAGCAAACCTCCACGCCTTATAAACGCTAGAATATGATAGCACAATCGAATTGGAATTGCAACACTTTTTTCGAGAAAATTTTCAAGGATTTTTCCTTTACACCTCCACCGCCTGGTCGATGGCAAAAAACCACAGGCAGCGGCGGGCCACCGGCTTCCCGGTGATCTCCTCCAGGGCCCGGCTGTAGGCGGTGAGCTGGGGCCGGTATTCCTCCGCCCGCTCCGCCACCGTGCGGCGGGTCACCCGGTCGGTCTTGAAGTCCACCACCGTGATGCCCTCCAGGGTCTCGAAATAGCAGTCCACCACGCCCTGGAGCAGCACCTGCTCCCCTTCCTCCGCCTCTTGATAGTAGTCCGCCGCCGGCACCAAGATGGAGAACTTGAACTCCCGCCGCAGGGAGGTGGAGGCCATCAGCTCCCGGCCCAGGTCGGAGGAGAAAAAGGCCGCGATGCGTGCCGGATCCACCGCCTCCCCCTGCTGGGGGGTGAGGAAGGCCTGGTCCACCAGCCGGTGGATCTCAGCCGCCACCCCCTCCGCCGTCTCCGCCCGCTCAAAGTCGATGTACTGCATCACCAGGTGGAGGGCGGTGCCCCGCTGGGCCGGGGTGAGGCCGAACTCCTCGGCGGCGAACCGGGGCCGCCCAAAGGCCAGGGGCCGGGGCGGCCTGGGGGCCTCCTCGGTAATCTCCTCGTCCAGGGGCCGCCCCTTCAGCTGGGTGGCGGTGAGCTTGGAGGGCAGCTCCACCTGGGCGGCGTGGGGGTAGATCCAGGCCAGCTTAGCCGCCAGGGCGGCCGCGTCCTCCCCGCCCTCGCCGGAAATCGTCTCTCTGTCCGGCGGCCCGGATGGGCTGAGTATCTCCGCCGCCGGTTCCGCCTGGAACTCCGCCCCGTCCACGAAGCGGATGTCCCAGCCGGGGCCGCAGTCCGCCGCCGTCAGGGGCACCTGTGCCCCGGCGGCCCGCCGCAGGGCCTCCCCGTCCGGCCGGGCCAGGGCGGGCAGCAGCACCCACTGCCCCACGCTCTGGCAGCCCACCAGCACCTGGGGCTCCACCGGGCAGGCGGCGTCCCCCGCCAGCTTCTCCAGATCCCGCCCGCCGCCGGTGAGGGCCACCGACAGGATCAGCTTCTCCTTGGCCCGGGTCACGGCCACGTACAGCAGCCGCAGCTCCTCCGCCATCATCTCCAGCTCCAGCTGCCGGGCCACCGCCCGGCGGGCCAGGGTGGGGTACTCCACCCCACGCTCCACGTCCAGCCGCTTGGGGCCCACCCCCAGCTTGGGGTGGAACAGGATGGGCCGGTTCATGTCCTCCCGGTTGAGCCGTCGGGCCAGCCCGCACACCAGCACCACCGGGAACTCCAGGCCCTTGGACTTGTGGATGCTCAAAATGCGCACGCCGCCCCCCTCCCGGCCGGGGGCGGGCAGCACCAGCTTCTCCCCGTTCTCCCGCAGGCGGGTCAGGTAGGACAGAAAGCCGAACAGTCCCTTGTGACCCGCCCCCTCGAACAGGCGGGCCAGCTCCGCCAGGGTGAGCAGGTTGGACTGCCGCTCCTCCCCCCCGCTCATGGCCCCGAAGATGCCCAGCAGGTTGGTGCGGTCGTAAATCTGCCAAATCAGCTCATGGCTGCTCAGCTCCCCCGCCCCGAAGCGCAGCTCGTCCAGCTCCGCCAGGAAGGCCCGGCTGTCCGCCCCTCCGTCGGCGGCCAGGGCGGCGTAAAAATCGGTGTCCGGGCTGCCCGCCCGCAGTTCCGCCAGCCGGTCGGCGGAGAAGCCGTACACCGGGGAGCGGAGCACCGAGATCAGGGGCACGTCCTGCCGGGGGTTGTCCACGATCTGCAGCAGGGACAGGGCCACCGAGATCTCGGTGGAGCCGAAGAAGTCCCCGCCCCCGTCCGCCTCCCAGGGGATGTTCCGCTCCCCCAGAGCCCGGGCGTAGTGGTGGAGCACCGTGCCCGGGGAGCGGAGGAGGATCACGATGTCGGAGACCCGGACGGGCCGCTCGCCCCCCTCCCCGTCGGACACGGAGAAGCCCCCGTCGATCAGCTCCCGGATGCGTTTGGCGGCGAAGCGGGCCTCCATCAGGTCACGGGGGGGCTTCTCCCCGTCGTCCCCGTCCTCCGCCGAGGCATCCAGGGCGTCCAGCTCCACGGCGTAGCGGCCGTCGGGCTGGTACGCCGCGCCGGGGTACAGGGCCTCGTCGTCGGTGTAGTCCATCTCGCCGAAGGAGGTGGACATGAGGTTGCGGAACAAGAAGTTGGCCCCCTCCAGCACCTCGGGCCTGGAGCGGAAATTCTTGGACAAAATCAGCCGCCGGGGCTCCCCCTCCGCCGCGCCGGTGTAGTCCGGCCATGCCCGGTACTTGCCCAGGAAGATGGTGGGGTCGGCCAGGCGGAAGCGGTAGATGGACTGCTTCACGTCCCCCACCAGGAAGAGGTTGGTTCCGTCCTTCGACAGGGCGGTGAAGATGGCGTTCTGCACCTCGTTGGTGTCCTGATACTCGTCCACCATGATCTCGTCGTACCGGGCCGACCACTGGCGGGCCAGGCCGGTGGGGGACCCGTCCTCCCCCACCAGCAGCCCCACCGCCATGTGCTCCAGATCGGCAAAGTCCACCATGCCCCGGCGGGCCTTCTCGGCGGTGTAGGCCGCCTCGAAGTCCTTCACCAGGGCGAACAGCCCCCGCACCGCCGGGTGGACCGCCCGCAGATCCTCCAGCAGATCCGCCCCGCTGTCCTCGAACCAGCTGCTCAGCTTGTCCATCCGCTTCTTGCAGGCGGCGCGGACCCGCTTGACCTCCTCCGCCGCGTCGGGGCAGTCCACGATCTTCTTCCGCCCCGCCGTGGGGAACGGGATGGGCAGGGCGGCGCGGGCCGCATCCCAGCCCTCCTCCGCCCCCTTGACAAAGGCGTCCAGCCCCGCCAGGGTGGCGGACAGGCTGAGGCCATAGTTGGCGTCCAGGTTGGCGTCGCAGGGGCAGAGCTCCAGGGCGGCGGCGATCTTCCCCCGCCAGTATTCCCCCTGCCGGGCCGCATCGTCCAACAGCAGGCGGCCCCAGGGGGTGTGGGCCGGGTCGCTCACGCCGTCTAATGTAAAGGCTTTTTCCTGTTCATCCAGCCAGGCGGCGGGGTTGGGGTGGGCCTGCACCCGGCCCCGGATGTCCAGGACGATCTGCATCAGCCGGGAGTCGTCCCGCCCGGCGGCCATGGTGTCCACCAGCTGGGCGAAGTCGCTGCCCGGCACGATGTTCTCATAGCGCCGCTCCAGCACGTCGTTGAGGGCCCGGAGCATGAGTATGCCCGCCTCCCCCTCGTCGCACAGGCGGAAGTCCGGGTCTAAGTCCAGCAGGTGGCCGCACTCCCGCAGCAGCTGGGCACAGAAGGCATGGACCGTGGAGATCTGGGCCTTGTAAACCAAAGTTGCCTGACGGCGCAGATGGGCGTCGGTGGGGTGCTCCGCCAGCCGGGCGGACAGCTCCTCCACGATGCGGCCCCGCAGCTCGGCGGCGGCGGCCTTGGTGTAGGTGATCACCAGGAAGCGGTCGATGTCCAGCCCTTCCCCCGTCACCCGGGCCAGGAGCCGCTCCACCAGCACCCGGGTCTTGCCCGACCCGGCCGCCGCGGACACCAGCAGCCCGCCGCCCCGGTTGTCCACCGCGGCCTGCTGTTCGGTTGTCAGGGAGAATGCCATGGGCGCTGCTCCTTTCTGGTGAGTTGTAAAACAATCTGTAGGGGCGGATATCATCCGCCCGCCTGGTGGAGGCCCGGCCTCCCGGCGGGGGCCTGCCCGGCCGGGGCACCGCTTTCTTTCCAAAAGAAAGCGGTGGGAAAGAAAGGGCCGGGGGTGTGCCCCCGGCACCCCCCCCCCAAAACGGGGGCTCATGGCGGCGGTGGGCTGTGTTTGGCCTGCAAGAACCGGGCTTGCATTGCCGCCCGTCCTATCGGCAATCACGTTACAGGCGCTGCCGCGCCTCGGGTGGCACGCATCGCGGTTACCCTGCAAGCCCTGCAAAGGGCTGCGCTATACCAGCTGGGCCCGCCGGGCCGCCGCCGGTACCATGCCTCCGAAATACCATGGTGTTTATGGCGGCTTGAAAACGGCGCGTCAAGGATGCCGCGCCCTACATCGTCGGCCCAAGCTACGGATCGTTCGCTTCCGGGCAAGCCCGAAAGCTCATTCCCTCCGCTGGGCCTCCTCTCCCCACGACGACCACTCCGTTGGGTCGCCGCGGGGGCCCCAATTTTTACGCCCGCTCCGAGCGGCGGAGGCGTTACGAAGTAAGCCTTCGCCGCCGGTGAATTACCTGTAGAACAGCTCGGGGGAAATTCCAAGAAGGGGGAATCGCAATTCCCCCTTCTTGGTCGATCTAAGGGGTGGGTGCAGGGCGGGGGAACTCGAAATCCCCCGCCCTGCCCTTTCTTTCCCCCCACTTTCTTTTGGAAAGAAAGTGGGGCCGCCGGAGGCCGGGCCTCCACCGGGCGGGCGACCACAGGTCGCCCCTACCGGATAAGCTCCCGGTGGTCGGAACGGCCCACCAGGTAGTCCAGAGACACATTGAAGTAGTCCGCCAGGGCAATCAGGCCGTTGAAGTCGGGCCGGTTTTTGCCCGCCTCATAGTTATGGACGGCCCAGCGGGACACCTCCAAAACGTCGCCAATGGTCTGCTGGGATACGCCCGCATTGGTACGCAGCTCCACAAGCCGCTCCTCAAATGTGGCCATTTTGTTCTCACCTCTTGACAAGTTGAGTTATACTCACTATAATGATTGTAGAGTTAAACTCTACAAAGGAGGTATTACCGTGTTTGACCTATCAGAATTGGAACACCTGCTTCCCGACGAACCCTCTCCAGAATACAACGAGCAGCTCTCTAAAATCAACGACTACTTAGTACAGATCAAGCCCGAAGTCCCCGCGGGTATCCTGGAACGCCTCTCCACCGAGTACATCCGCCTGAATGAGATCGACGCCAGGGAGATGTTCCTCTCCGGGTTATACCTGGGGGCTAACCTGATTCTCGCTCTCTCGCAACCGCCTGCCAGAATTCCTCGCCCGTGACCGAGGGCAGCCAGCGGCGGCAGTCGCCGCCGTGCCCCTCCTCGAAGTGGCAGGCCTCGGCGTAGTCGCACCACTGGCAGGCGTTGTGCTCCGGCCCTCGCCAGAAGGGGTCGGCGGCGATGTTGCCCGCCGCCAGCTCCTGGCCGATCTCCTCTAAAATCCGCCCGGTGTGGCGGGCCAGCTTGCCCAGCCGCTCGGCGGACACCAGGGCCTCGCCGGTGATGGCCCCCGCCCGGTTCACCCGCACGGGCAGGAACCGGGGGCCTCCCTCCCCCAGCTCCTCCATGGCGGCAAGCACCTCCGGGTCGTCCAGCACGATGCCGCGCCGCCGAAGCTCGGCGTCCACCTTCTTGCGGCGCTCGGCCTCGGTCATGGCCCGGCTGCCCGCCACCACCGCCTCCCGGGCGGGCAGGTAGAGCACGCCGGCCGGCTCAATCTGCTTTCCGTACAGGGCCTCCCCCTCGCCGGCCAGGGTGAACAGGTAGAGCAGCATCTGCAGGCCCATGCCGTTCCAGATATCTGTCAAGTCAAAGGACTTGCGCCCTGTCTTGTAGTCCACCACCCGCAGATAGAGCTTTCCGTCGTGTTCCCAGCCGTCCACCCGATCCACAAAGCCGGAGATGCTGACGGTAACCCCGTCCACGGTGAGCTCCACTGGGGGCAGATCCTTCCCCGCGCCGAAGCCCAGCTCGAAGGAGATGGGCTGGAACTGGGAGGCACGCAGCTCCTCCGCCACGTTGTCCACCACGGCGAACACCGATTTCAGCAGGCGGCGGAACAGGTACTGGAACCGGGCGGTCTCCTGCTCCAGGCCGCCCAGCTCCTCGGCCACGTATCGCTCCACCGCCTCCTGGGCCAGGGCGCGCAGCTCCTCCCGGGAGACCTCCTTCACGCTCCCCCGCTCTTGGCAGGCGCGGAGCACGTGTTCCAGCACGTAGTGGACGAAGGTGCCGTACTCCGGGGCCTGGAACCCGGCGGCCTTGCGGGCCTCGGCCTTCAGGCCGTACTGCATGAAGTAGGAGAAGTGGCAGGACTTGTACTTGTCCATCCGGGAGGCGGACATGGGCACCCGTCTGCCGTAGAGGGCGTCCACCGCCGGCCGGGTAAGATGTCCCCGGGTGAGCCCGGTGGCCCGCTCCATCCGCCCCACCAGGGGGGCGTAGTCCGGCAGGGCTTTCAGCGCCGCCCCCGCCTGGGGAAAGCGGCCCGCCAGCTCCAGGGCGGGCCGGGGGGCCGCAAGCCGGAAGGAGCCGTCCAGCCGCCCCTCCTCCACACGCTGGGCGTGGGGAAACAGCACTTTCAGCTTGGACACCAAGAAGGAGGGCCGCTTCTCCTCCCCGTCGGCCCCGGCGGCGGCCCAGCTGACATAGAACCGCTTCTGGGGCAGGGCGCAGGCCTCGTAGACGATGGTCATCTCCCGGTACAGCTTGTCGGACAGCCGGGAGGCCAGCTCCAGCCCGTAGGAGGCCAGCAGGCTTCGGTCGTCGTCGTTGAGCAGGCCGGGTGACGGCGCGGCGGCGGGGATGGCCCCGTCGTCCGCCCCCAGCAGGAACACCACCGGGCAGCTTCGGTGGGCCAGCCGGGGCATCTCCCCGGCGCTCACCCGATCCAGGGACACGGGGATGGAGCCCACGTCGTACTGGGAGAGCACCAGGGCGAAGAGCCTGGAGAACTCGTCCAGCTCCATGGGGGCGTCCCCCAGGATCTGGGCGCACTGCTCCAGGCCGCCGCACAGGATGTCCCACAGCTGGGCGTACTCCTCCGCCAGGGCGGCCTGGCCCCGGCGGTTCAGCTCCGCCGTGCGCTCGGCCAGCCGCTCCGGCACCCCCGCCGCCTCCAAAAAGCTGTAAAGGGCGACCGCCTGCCCCCTTCCCGTCCTGTCCGGGTTCTTGCGCAGGGCCTCCAGGGGGGCAGCCACCTGCTTCCGCAGGGCGTTGAGCCGAGAGAGCAGGGCGGTGTCCTCCTCGGTGAAGGTGCGGCCGTAGCCCTTGGGGTGGTTGGCCCAGTCCCGCTTGGCCGTCCAGGCGCTCCCCTCCAGGTTCCACTTGAGCACGTAGTTCTCCAGCAGATCCACGTCCTCCGCCGACAGGGCGGTGAGGCCGGTTTTCAGGTAGCGGAACACATCGTCGTAGCGGTAGCCCCCGGCGGCGGCCTCCAGGGCGGAGGTGATCAGGGCCAGGATGGGCTTCTGGAGAATGTCGCTCATGCGGCTGAGGAACACGGGGATGCCGTACCGGGCGAACACCGTCTCGATCAGGGAACCGTAGCCCTCCATGCCTCGGGCGCACACGGCGATGTCCCGGAAGCGGCACCCCTCCTCCCGCACCAGGCGGAGGATCTCCGCCGCCGTCCACTCCACCTCGGAGTAGGGGGAGTTGGCGGTGAACAGGGTGAGGGCGTCCCCCTCCCCCGTCCAGGGGGCGGGCGAGGGGGCAAAGAGCTCCCGCTCCAGATGGGCCAGGGCGGGGGCCTTGGGCCCGGCCTGGCCGGTGCGCACCGCGATTTCCTGGGAAATGCCCCGCTCCTTGGCCAGCCGGAGCAGCTGCCGGGCGGTGCGCCGGGCCGGGGAGAAGATCCCCGCGCCCCCCTCGTCCTCCTCCAGGTGGTCGCAGGTCAGGACCACGGTGACGGAGCCGGCCTTGGCCAGCAGGGCCCCGATCACCTGCCGCTCCTGGGGGGTGAAGTCGGTGAAGCCGTCCAGATAGAAGTCCTTCCCTGCCGCCCAGTCCTCCCGGGCGAGCACCTCCGCCAGCCGGGTCAGCCTGTCCCGGGGGTCGGCTCCCTGCCGGGCGGTGAGGGCCTCGTAGGCGCCGTAGATCAGGGATAGGTCGGTGAGCTTGTCTCCCTCCGGCCCCTCCGCATCCACCCCCGCCGTCCACAGGTGCTCCGGCGTGATGCAGCAGGTTTTCAGCTCCTCCACCGTAGCCAGCAGGCCGGAGAGGAAGGCCGGCTTGCGTGAGGGCCGCTGGTACACCTTCAGCTCCGGCGCCACGGACTTGAGGGCGGCACACAGCAGCAGGAGACGCCCGCCCCCGTCCAGGGCCGGGGCGGCCAGACCGCCGTACACCGAGAACACCCGGCTGGCCAGACGGGTGAAGGAGAGCACCTCCGCGTGGAGGGAGACCTGGTTGCCCCCCAGGGCGCACAGCTGCCGCTCCATGTTGTGGGAGTGCTGCTCCGGCACGATCAGCACCTGGGGCCGCCCGGATTGGGCGGCGATGGCCTCCAGCAGGGCGTGGGTCTTACCCGTCCCCGCCCGGCCCAGCAGCAGGTTCAGCATGGCGCTTCCTCCTTCCCGCGTTCAGTAAAAAGTATTATAGCATACCCCGGCCCGCCGCGCAATCTCGGCTCAATGCAGCACTCACAGTTGAGGAGGGCCATCCGATCTGCTACAATAGACAGCACCAGGGCTCGGAGAGGTGGGAAAGTATGGACACAAAGGTATTCTGGGCGGTTATTGGGGCCTACAACGGGCACACATGGGGCTTACAGATTGTCCTTCTGCTCTTCCTTCTGGCCGCGCTCGCGCTGTCTTATGGGCGGAAGGCGCCATGGGCGGCAAAATTTGCTCTTGGAATCGCAAATCTGTGGATTGCTTTCGCCTTTTTTGCCCGCTTTGGGACAGAAGCGATCCAAAAATATTTTGCCTTGCCGCTGTTCCTGCTCTGCGGCGTCCTGTTCCTGTATGAGAGCCGACACAGCAGGGAGGATTTTCTATGCAAGCCTGATGCAGTTCAGGGGATCCTGTTACTGCTCTGCCTGCTTTATCCCCTGGTCTCCGTCCTTCTGGGCGGCCGCTTCCCGCAGATGGTGACCCATATCATGCCCTGCCCCATCGCCAGCCTGAGCATCGCAGTCTATTCCGGCTGTCGCCGAAAAAACAGGCTGCTCCTTGCGCTTCTGACCATCTGGGGCCTGACCGGAATCAAATCGGTGATTTTTCACGCCTATGAGGACATCATTCTCCTGCTCTGCGGCCTGTACGGAGCCGCACAGCTGGCAAGGACGTGCCTGGAGGCCAAAGAAAATTAGTTCTGTGCAAAGGGGGGGACGCTCCATGCGCTCTGTCATTCTCTATATCGCCATGAGCCTGGACGGCTATATCGCCGACCGGGAGGGCGGGGTGGACTGGCTGACCGGCCAGGAGCCCGGTCAGGACATGCCGGACAGCTACAACACCCTGCTGGAGCGGATCGATACCGTGCTTCTGGGGTGGAACACCTACCACCAGCTGACCACCCAGCTCTCGCCGGAGCAGTGGCCCTACGAGGGGCTGGACTGCTATGTATTCACCCACCGGTCTCTCCCGTCAAAAGAGGGGATCACCTTCGCCGATGCCGACCCCTGCGCCCTGGTGCGGGAGCTGAAAACCCGGCCGGGCAGGGACATCTGGCTGTGCGGCGGGGCCGCCCTGGCCCAGGCCCTGGCGGCGGCCGGCCTCATTGACCGCTACGAGATCACCGTCATTCCCACCCTGCTGGGGGGCGGCGTCCCGCTGTTCGGTGCGCTGGAACAGGAGCAGAAGCTCCGCCTGCTCGGCACCGGCACCTCCAACGGCATGGCCGAGCTCATTTATGTGCCCAGATAAGCAAGACCCGCCGCCCGATTCCGGGCGGCGGGTCTGAGGCTGTCGATAAACCCACCAGCCGAAGGATTCGGAGGGAGGGATAGTGTGAAAGGGAACCGTCAGGGTTCCCTTTCGCGTTGGATCAAACAACTTTTTGAAACTTTTTTGAAGTTTCAAAAAGTTCTGCAGCGTGTCGAAAAACTTTTTCGACACGCTGACCCGCCGCCCGAAATCGGGCGGCGGGTCTGATTTTACTGGATGCCATAGGTCTCCCACAGCGTCAGGGTGTTCTGGATGGTGAGCTTCTCCGCGAAGAGCTCCCGGAACTGGGCGGTATTCTGCTTCCCTTCGGCCTTGAGGGCCTCCATCCGGGCGGTGACCTCCCCCTGGCGGGCCGTCAGGCGCTCCCAGGCGTTTTCAAAGGAAGCCAGCCGCCGGGCGGCCGCGCCCTCCTGCCCCTCGGGAATCTCATACGTCCCGTCCGGGCCGGATACCGTGATGCGCTCCATACCCTTACCCGATTACTGCGGATTGAGGGTGTAGTTGGGGGCTTCCTTGGTGATATAGATGTCGTGGGGGTGGGACTCCTTCAGGCCGGCGGAGGTGATCTGCATGAACTGGGCCTTGGACTGGAGCTCCTCCACTGTGTGGCAGCCGGTGTAGCCCATGCCGGCCCGCAGGCCGCCCATCAGCTGGTAGATGGTGTCGCCGGTCAGTCCCTTATAGGGCACGCGGCCCTCCACGCCCTCGGGCACCAGCTTCTTGTTGTTCTGCTGGAAGTAGCGGTCCTTGGAGCCGCAGGCCATGGCGCCCAGAGAGCCCATGCCGCGGTAGACCTTGAACTGGCGGCCCTGGTAGACCTCGGTGTCGCCGGGGGACTCCTCACAGCCGGCCAGCAGGGAGCCCAGCATGACCACGTTGGCGCCGGCGGCCAGAGCCTTGGCGATGTCGCCGGAGTACTTCACACCGCCGTCGGCGATAATGGGCACGCCGTACTCGGCGGCCACGCAGGCGGCGTCGTAGACGGCGGTGATCTGGGGCACGCCGATGCCGGCCACCACGCGGGTGGTGCAGATGGAGCCGGGGCCGATGCCGATCTTCACGCAGTCGGCGCCCGCCTCAATGAGGGCGCGGGTGCCCTCGGCGGTGGCCACGTTGCCGGCGATGAGCTGCACGTCGGGATACAGGGCCTTCACCCGGCGCACGCAGTCCAGGATGTTGTGGGAGTGGCCGTGGGCGGAGTCCAGGCAGAGCACGTCCACACCGGCCTCCACCAGGGCCCGCACGCGATCCAGCACGTCGGCGGTGACGCCGATGGCGGCGCCCACCAGCAGGCGGCCCTTCTCGTCACGGGCGGAGTTGGGGTACACGGTGGCCTTCTCGATGTCCTTGATGGTGATGAGGCCCTTCAGGTGGTAGTTGTCGTCCACGATGGGCAGCTTCTCGATCTTGTGGCGGCGGAGGATCTCCTTGGCCTCCTCCAGGGTGACGCCCTCCTTGGCGGTGACCAGGTTCTCCTTGGTCATCACGTTGTCCACCAGCTGGCTCATGTCGGTCTCAAACTTCATGTCCCGGTTGGTGATGATGCCGATGAGCTTGCCGTCCTTGCAGATGGGCACGCCGGAGATGCGGTACTTGGCCATGAGCTCGTCGGCCTCGGCCAGGGTGTGGCCGGGGGCCAGCCAGAAGGGGTTGGTGATGACGCCGTTCTCACTGCGCTTCACCATGTCCACCTGCTCGGCCTGGGCGCCGATGGACATGTTCTTGTGGATGATGCCGATGCCGCCCTCCCGGGCGATGGCGATGGCCATGCGGTACTCGGTAACGGTATCCATGGCCGCGCTCATCAGGGGGATGTTCAGCCTGATCTTGCGGGTGAGCTGGGTGTGCAGATCGATGTCTGCGGGCAGGACGTCGCTCTCCGCGGGGATAAGCAGCACGTCGTCGAAGGTGAGGCCCTGCCGGGTGAACTTCTGGCGCTCGTCAGTGTTGACCATATCGCATCTCCTTTATCTTTCTCTCAGAATCTCAAAAGCTGAAATTTTATCTATTTTACTCGATGGCCCCCCGTCTGTCAAGGGGTGATGTGGGACAGCTCCACCGCGCCGTCAAAGCGGCTCTTCCCGGCCGGATCCGCGCCGTGGACATACCAGATTCCGTCCTCCTGCCCGGCGCAGAGCTCAATGGTCTCCCCCGCCCGGCACTCGGCCAGATAACCCACCTGGAGGGAGGACACATACCGCTCGGGGCCCAGGTTCTCCATGTGGAGGGCGTCGCAGATGAAGTCCACGTAGCGCACGTTGTTCACGTGGCCGTTGACGTCGGTGTCGCTGTAGTGGAGGGCACGGCTCTCCACGTGCTCCATGTGCGCCGGCAGGTGGAGGCCGGAGAGGGTGCGGCTCTTGCACAGCTCCCCGCCGTCGGTGCCCTGAAACTCGTCCACCCTGCTCATGCGGAAAATCCGGTGGGTGTCTGCGTCGGCCAGCACCCAGGTGGACACCGCCTCCCCCACCGGCTTCCCCTCCACATACAGGTCAAAGTCCCGGTAGGTGGACGCCCCCCGGGCGCCCCGGTGCCAGGTGCGGATGGTAACCCGATCCCCCCAGCTCAGGGGCCGGTTCAGGCGGTACCACATCCGAACCAGCATCCAGAAGCAGTGGTACTTGGCCATGGTCTCGTCCCGGGAGACGTGGAGGGCGCAGGCCGCCTCCACCGCCGCCTCCTGGAGGGCGCCCAGCAGGCCAGAGGGGCGGCAGTGGTACCAGGGATCGATGTCCCGGGAGTCCACCAGGTATTCCTTTTCGTAGTACATCAGCGCCGCCCCCTATGCCTGGCCATGGATGACCAGCTTGTCCTTGCAGCAGATGTCGTCGATGTCGCTGGCGGTGGCCGCCGGGATGCGCATGGCCCCGCCGCAGTCGGCGCAGAACAGATCCACCGAGCTATAGTTGACCTGGAGCTTCCAGTTGTGGGAGCCGCAGGTGCAGGAGATGCCGCCCCGCTGGGCGATGTCCTTGATCTCGGAGAGCACCTCGTGCATCACCAGCTCGTCCAGGAAGGTGCCCTTCTCCCCTGCCTGGGCCTCCAGCTTGTCCACCGCCTCCTCCAGGCGCTTCAGGGCGGCGAACACCGGCCCCTCCTCCCCCACATAGCAGCAGTCCAGCCCGGAGGCGGCGCAGGAGAAGGCCAGCACCTTCTCGTGGAGGAAGGCGTGGGAGGAGCATGTGACGCTGTGATCCTTGCCGCAGAACAGGCAGGGCACGGTGAGGCGCACCCGGTCGCCCATCATCTCCACCCGCAGGGAGGATTTGCCGCAGGGGCAGGGCAGCTCGTTGGCGGATGCCGCCAGCTGGAAAATGCTGCGCTCCACCGCGACGCTCTGCCGGCAGGACGGGCAGAGATAGGCCAGGGTGCGCTTGGCTTGCTCAACCATGAAAAACCTCCTAAAATTTCGCGCAGGATGTTGTTTTTATTATAGCGCAAACCGCCCCGTTTGACCAGCGTATCCGGGAACAAAATCCGTCCTCATATTTTCCCGCCTTTTCGTTCAAAATAGCACCATCCTGTGAGAAAAGGAGGCGGCGCGGTGGAATCGAAAAAGCGGGGGCGGCAGACCGTCGCCCTGTCCCATCCGCCCGCTGTGGCGGGCTTTGCCAGCATTGTGGGCAAAAAAGAGGGGGACGGCCCCCTGGCAGACACCTTCGACCTGGTGAACCAGGACGACACCTTTGGGGAGAAGAGCTGGGAGAAGGCGGAGAGCGCCATGCAGAAGCTGGCCCTGTCCACCGCCCTGGACAAGGCGGGGCTGTCCGCCTCCCGCCTGGACTATATCCTGGCGGGAGATCTGCTCAACCAGTGCATCGGCACCGGCTTTGCCCTCCGGGGACAGGACGTGCCCTTTTACGGTCTGTACGGGGCCTGCTCCACCATGGCGGAGAGCCTGTCCCTGGCGGCCCTGCTGCTGGACGGGGGCTTCGGCAGCTGTGCCGCCGCCATGACCTCCTCCCACTTCTGCTCCGCCGAGCGGCAGTACCGTACCCCCCTGGAGTACGGCGGCCAGCGCACCCCCACCGCACAGTGGACGGTGACCGGCTCGGGCTGTGTGATCCTGTCCGCCGAAGGGGCGGGCCCCAGGGTGACCCACGTAACCACGGGGAAAATCGTGGACAAGGGCATCAGGGATGCCAACAACATGGGGGCGGCCATGGCCCCGGCGGCCTATGAGACAATCAAGGCCCATCTGGAGGATCTGGGACGGAAACCGTCGGACTACGATCTGATCCTCACCGGCGATCTGGGCAGCCTGGGCAAGGAGATCCTGCTGGATCTCTTCCACCGGGACGGGGTGGAGCTGCCCAATCTGGAGGACTGCGGCGTGCTCATCTACGACGCGGAGAAGCAGGACGTACACTGCGGCGGATCGGGCTGCGGCTGCTCTGCCGTGGTGCTCTGCGGGCTGATCCTCAACGGGATGAACCAGGGGCGCTGGAAAAAGCTGCTCTTCTGCGGCACCGGGGCCCTGCTCTCCCCCACCTCCACCCAGCAGGGGGAGAGCATCCCCTGTATCTGCCATGCAGCGGCCCTGGAAGGGCCGAAGGATTGAGGTGTCTGAAATGGAAATCTTCTGGGAATATGCCCGCGCCTTCCTGTGCGGGGGCGTGCTCTGCCTGATCGGGCAGGTGCTCATCGACAAGACCAAGCTGACCCCCGCCCGCATCCTGGTGCTCTATGTGGTGTCCGGGGTGGTGCTGGGGGGCCTGGGCATCTACAAGTATATCGCCCAGTTCGGCGGCGCGGGGGCCACGGTGCCCCTCACCGGCTTCGGCTGGCTGCTGGCCAAGGGCACCGCCAAGGCGGTGTCCGAGCAGGGGGTGCTGGGGGCACTCACCGGCGGCGTCACCGCCGCGGCGGGGGGGATCGCCGCCGCCGTGTTCTTCGGATTGCTGGCGGCCCTGATCTTCAAGCCAAAATCCAAATCATAGCATAAGTCAAGGGGACGCTGTACGGATCAGCGTCCCCTTGGTCTGTCAGCGTGTTCTGTTCAAGCCTCCGCCAGCCACTCGTAGGCCAGGCGGGGGGTGCCGTCCTCCACCCAAATGGTGCCGCAGGGGACAAAGCCGTGCTTGAGGATCAGATGCTGCATCACCCCGTTGTCCCGGTGGGTGTCGATGCGCAGATGGTTCACACGGGCCCTGCAGAAATCCATGCAGGCGGCAAACAGGCCGGGCACCGCCCCGTCGCTGGCCACCCGGTGGATGGTGCCGTAGGGGGTGTCAGAGCGCCAGGCCCCCTGGATCTCCCGGTAGTTGGCCTCCTCCCCCAGCTGGAGGACAAAGGCCCCGTGGACGGCCCCGTCCGGCGCCCAGACGTACAGCTGCCCCTTGCCGATGTCCTCCTCCAGATCCTCGGTCAGGGGATAGCGGTCGCTCCACTGGGTGGGGTTTCCGTTTTCGGCCATGAAGCGGCGGGCGGCCGCGTAGACCGGGCCCAGGGCGGGCAGATCCTCGGGTGTTGCAGTTCGTATCATGGGTAAATACCTCCGTTATTCGGACAGGGTGAGGCCGGAGGCCCTGGCGGCGGCCTCCAGCACATGGCGGGCCAGCACGGTGGTGGTCACCGCGCCCACACCGCCGGGCACAGGGGTGATGGCCCGAACCACATCCTGAGCGGCGGCGAAATCCACGTCCCCCGTCAGGCTGCCGTCCTCATCCACGTTGATGCCCACGTCGATCACCACCTGGCCGGGGGCCAGGTGATCCGCGCCGATCACCTTTGCCTTTCCGGCGGCGGCGATGAGCACCTCCGCCTGGCGGCACTCGGCGGCCAGATCGGCGGTGCGGGTGTGGCAGAGGGTGACGGTGGCGTTGCGCCCCAGCAGCAGCATGGCCGCCGGTCTGCCGATCACCAGGCTGCGGCCAACCACCACCGCCCGCCTGCCGGTGAGATCATATCCATAGTAGTCCAGCAGCTCCATGCAGGCCTGGGCGGTGCAGGGGGGATAGCCCAGCTGGTCGCCGGAGAACACCGACGCCAGAGAACCGGGTGTGATGCCGTCCACATCCTTGGCCGGAGAGAGGGCGGCGCACACCGCGCCCTCGTCCATGTGGCGGGGCAGTGGGCGGAACAGCAAACAGCCGTGGATATCCGGCGCCCCGTTGATCTGCCGGAGCAGCGCTGTCAGCTCCTCCTGGGAGGCATCCTCCGACAGGACAAACCGCTTGACAGCAATGCCCACCTTCTCGCACCGCTTCACGGCCCCCCGCTCATAGGACAGATCCTCCGGCCGCTCCCCCACCCGGACAATGGCCAGGGTGGGAACCACGCCGGCCTGCCGCAGGGCGGCGGCCTGGACAGCCAGCTTCTCCGTCAGGGCCGCCGCCGCCGGCGCGCCCTTCCACAACTCCGCCATCAGGAAAACCTCCCCATGACCGCCTCATAGACCTGCTCGGCGATCTTCCAGTACCGGTTTACCAGTTCGTCCGCCTCAGCGTTCATCGCCTCGGCATAGGCCCGGTCGGCCATGCTCTTGGTGTTCACCTTCACGTTGAGGCAGGCGCCGTACAGGGCACTCCAGCAGAATATGACGCCCGTGCCCACGTCGGAGAGCATCATGACGCTGCCCTTGTCCAGCATCTCTCTGTGAAGGTCAATCGCTTCACAGCTCAGCCGGAGGATCTCCATGGGAGCGGCGGCCGCGTCCCGCAGGCACTGCTCCATGATCTCTCCCCGCCTGGGGTCGTCCTTGGGGATGGAATATGCCCTGGACAGGGGTTCAAAGGCGGCGGCATCCGCGTCCACCAGGGCCAGCAGCCTGGCCCGAATGTCCTCCGCCTTTGCCATGAGGGCCTTCACGTCCTCCTCCACCCCGGCATATTTCTTCTTGCCCACCGTGTAGTTGCCCACCATGGTGCACAGGGCAGTCCCCAGGGCCCCCACCAGGGCGGAAGCGCCGCCGCCGCCGGGTGTGGGCGCCTTGGAGGCCAGCGCGTCCAGAAACGCGCCGCAGGTCTGGTTGGCGGTATCCATTGTATTCACTCCTCATTTGACCGGGCGGCCAGAGGCCGCCCCTACAAGTGGGATGTAGGGGCGGTCTGTGGTCGCCCGTGCATGCAGCATACGTTCAGAACAGCCCGGAGATCCTGCCGTTCTCGTCCGGCCCCGGCGGGGAATCTCCCCGCCGGGGACCCCATTGAAACCAACCGGCCGGAAATCAATTCCGTCCGGTTCAAGGTTTTGGCTGCGCCAAAACGCTTGAGCGCCGCACTTGCGGCGTCCCGCCTGCGGCGGGTCCCATTATGCCTGTGTAATCATCCGGGGCTTCAGAACAGCCCGGAGATCCTGCCGTTCTCGTCCACGTCCACCTTCTCGGCGGCGGGCACCTTGGGCAGCCCCGGCATGGCTCCCCACAGAACGGCGTTCTGCGGGGGCCCCGGATAATTTTATCTGCGCGGGCGGAGTGAATCCGCCCGGCATCAAGGTTTTGGCTGCGCCAAAACGCTTGGACGCCGCATCCGCGGCGGACATGACCATGCCGGGATCAGAACAGCCCGGAGATCCTGCCGTTCTCGTCCACGTCCACCTTCTCGGCGGCGGGCACCTTGGGCAGTCCCGGCATGGTCATGATGTCGCCGGTGAGGGCCACCAGGAAGCCGGCGCCGGCGGACACCTTGAGATTGCGCACGGTGACGGTGAAGCCGTCGGGGGCACCCAGCAGGCTCTGGTTGTCGGAGAAGGAGTACTGGGTCTTGGCCATGCAGATGGGCAGATCCCCGAAGCCCAGGGCGGTGAGCTCCGCCGCCTGCTTCTTGGCGGCGGGGGTGAGCACCACACCGTCGCCGTGGTAGATCTTTGTCACGATGTCGTGGAGCTTGGCCTCGATGGGCTGCTCCAGCTCATAGGCGAAGGTGAAGTGGTTGGGCTCGCCGCACAGGCGGATGACCTCCTGGGCCAAGGCCTCGCCGCCCTCGCCGCCTTTGGCCCACACCTCGGACAGGGCCACGTTGACCCCAAGGGCGCGGCACTTGTCCTCCACCAGGCGCAGCTCCGCCTCGGTGTCGGTGGGGAAGCGGTTGATGGCCACCACGCAGGGCAGACCGTAGACCTTGGTGATGTTCTCCACATGGCGGAGCAGGTTGGGCAGACCGGCCTCCAGGGCGGCCAGGTTCTCCTGGCCCAGCTCGGCCTTGGGGCAGCCGCCGTGGTGCTTCAGGGCCCGGACGGTAGCCACCAGCACCACCGCGTCGGGCTTCAGGCCCGCCAGGCGGCACTTGATGTCCAAAAACTTCTCCGCGCCCAGGTCGGCGCCGAAGCCGGCCTCGGTGACCACGTAGTCCCCCATCTTGAGGGCCACCCGGGTGGCCATGACGGAGTTGCAGCCGTGGGCGATGTTGGCGAAGGGGCCGCCGTGGATGAAGGCGGGGGTGCCCTCCAGGGTCTGGACCAGGTTGGGCTTGATGGCGTCCTTGAGCAGGGCGGCCATGGCTCCCTCGGCCTTGAGATCGTGGGCGGTAACGGGAGCTCCGGCGCGGGTGTAGGCAACCACCATGCGGCCCAGCCGGGCCTTCAGATCCGCCAGACCGCCGGCCAGGCAGAGCACCGCCATGATCTCCGAGGCCACGGTGATGTCAAAGCCGTCCTCCCGGGGCACGCCGTTGACCTTGCCGCCCAGGCCGCAGACGATATTGCGCAGCTGCCGGTCATTCATGTCCACGCACCGCTTCCAGGTGATGCGCCGCACGTCGATGTCCAGCTCGTTGCCCTGCTGAATGTGGTTGTCCAGCATGGCGGCCAGCAGGTTGTTGGCCGCGCCGATGGCGTGGAAGTCGCCGGTGAAGTGGAGGTTGATATCCTCCATGGGCACCACCTGGGCATAGCCGCCGCCGGCGGCGCCGCCCTTGACGCCGAATACCGGGCCCAGGGAGGGCTCCCGCAGGGCCACCACGGTGTTCTTGCCCAGCCGGCGCATGCCGTCCGCCAGGCCCACAGTGGTGGTGGTCTTGCCCTCCCCCGCCGGGGTGGGGTTGATGGCCGTCACCAGGATCAGCTTGCCGTCGGGCCTGTCCGCCCGGTCAGAGAGCAGCTTCAGATCAATTTTGGCCTTGTATTTGCCGTAGTACTCCAGGTACTCCTCGTCCACCCCGGCCACCGCCGCGATGTCCCGGATGGGCTTCATGGCACAGGCCTGTGCGATCTCAATATCCGACTTCACTTCCGCATCCACGCTCCTTCATGTTATCTGTTGTGATGATCCGCCAGACGCCCCGTCTGTTTGGAGAACTTAATCGTATCATCCTTTTTCTCCCTTGTCAACCGAGAGCCGTCCGGGGCGGCGGGTACCAAAACCGCCCGCTGCAAGGGCAGCGGGCGGTCTCTGTTTGCACTATTCCTCTTCCAGCACCTGCCGGGCGGTGTCCGCCAGGCTGAGGCGCCCGTCCATGCTCCGGCGTCGGAGCATACGGTAGGCCTCCTCCTCCGACAGGGCGTGGCGGGCCATCAGCCGCTCCTTGGCCCGGTCGATCAGGGCCTGCTCCCCGGCGCTCCGCCGGGGCGGCCGGAGGCGGCCCAGCCGCTCCCCCATGCGCAGGAGCATCTGCACCGACACCACCAGCTCCCGCCGGGTGGCGGGGGCGGGCAGGCGGAAGAGGGCCTCGTTCTGGATCAGATCCAGCAGGCCCTGGGATGCCACCACCAGCACGTTGCAGGTATCGTACAGATCCTCCGCCAGCTCCTCCGCCGTGCCGTCCGGGAACTTGTAGCCGCAGACCACGGTGGTGATGCGCTGCTGTCTCACCAGTCGCCGGACCTGGTCGGCGGAGCGGCAGAGCAGGCAGGAGGCCGCGCCGGCGCTCTCCAGAATCTCTTTCACCCGCCGGCCGTTCTGTTCACCGGCAAAGGCCACCACCACCGTCTCCATGGCGCTTAATAGTTGATGATATACTTCTCCCGCTCCCAGGAGGACACCCGGGTGCGGTACTCGTCCCACTCACGCCACTTGCCGGCCAGGTAGTTGGCGGCCACGTGCTCGCCCAAGGCGTCCAGGATCAGCTGGTCGTCCTCCAGGGCGTGGAGGGCCTCCTCCAGGGAGCCGGGCAGGCTCTCAATGCCGTGGGCCTTCCGGGCGGCGTCATCCATGGCATAGATGTTCTCGGTGATCTCCGCCGGAGGGGTCATGCCCTTCTCAATGCCGTCCAGGCCGGCGGCCAGGCAGACGGCGAAGGCCAGATAGGGGTTGCAGGCCGGGTCGGGGGAGCGCAGCTCCACCCGGGTGCCCTGCCCGCGGCTGGCGGGAATCCGGATCAGGGCGGAGCGGTTGGAGGCCGACCAGGCCAGGTAGCAGGGGGCCTCATAGCCCGGCACCAGCCGCTTGTAGGAGTTGACCAGGGGGTTGGTGATGGCGGCCATGCCCCGCATGTGGTGGAGCAGACCGGCGATGAAGCTGTACGCCTCCCTGGACAGGCCCTTGGGATCGTTGGGATCGTAGAACACATTTCTGCCGTCCCGGAACAGGGACATGTTGGTGTGCATACCGGAGCCGGCCACCCCGAAGATAGGCTTGGGCATGAAGGTGGCGTGGAGGCCGTTGCGCTGGGCCAGGGTCTTCACCGCCAGCTTGAAGGTCATGATGTTGTCGGCGGCATGGAGGGCCTCGGCGTACTTGAAGTCGATCTCGTGCTGGCCCTGGGCGCACTCGTGGTGGCTGGCCTCGATCTCGAACTCCATCTGCTCCAGGGCCATGCAGATCTCCCGCCGGGTGGACTCCCCGTGATCCAGGGGGCCCAGGTCGAAGTAGCCCGCCTCGTCATTGGTCTTGGTGGTGGGCTTGCCCTCGTCGTCGGTCTGGAACAGGAAGAACTCCGCCTCGGGGCCCACATTGAAGCGATCAAAGCCCATGGCGTTGGCCTTCTCGATCACCTTCTTGAGCACATACCGGGGGTCGCCCACGAAGGGGGTGCCGTCGGTATTGTACACGTCGCAGATGAGCCGGGCCACCTTGCCGTGGCTGGGCCGCCAGGGGAAGATGCGGAAGCTCTTCAGATCCGGGTAGAGGTACTGGTCGGACTCGTCGATGCGGACGAAGCCCTCAATGGAGGAGCCGTCGAACATGCACTGGTTGTTGACCGCCTTCTCGATCTGGGAGGCGGTGATGGCCACGTTTTTCAGCATGCCGAAAATGTCGGTGAACTGGAGGCGGATGAACTCAATCTCCTCCTCCTTTACAATACGGATGATGTCCTCTTTGTTGTAGACCACCATTGGCCTGTACCCCTTTCTCTTTACAAATGAAGGCGCTCCGCCCTCCGGGTCGGAACGCCTTTGTTCACAACGATTGTCCCAAGTATATCCCGCCGGGCCGCCCGCTGTCAAGGGGGTTCCCGGCGGTTTTGCCCACTTTGTGGCAACTCGCCGGGGCCCTCTCCCCTTTCCGCGTCCCCCTTTATGCAGTTTTCGCCGCCAAGGGCGAAAAAATACGGGAGAGACCGGGATGCTTCTCTTGCATTTTGGCCGGTTTCAGGGTAAAATGTTGGGTTGTATCAAGAAGAAGGAGTGAATCAACATGCCAGAAGAGCGGAACACCACCATGACGCAGAACTTCATCCATGATTTCATCGACGAGGACATCGCCCAGGGTGGTCAGTTCCAGGGCATGACCGTCCACACCCGGTTCCCCCCGGAGCCCAACGGCTACCTGCACATCGGCCATGCCAAGGCAATCTTCGTGGACTTCGGCACCGCCGAGAAGTACGGCGGATTGTGCAACCTGCGCATGGACGACACCAACCCCACCAAGGAGGACGTGGAGTACGTGGAGGCCATCCAGGAGGACATTCACTGGCTGGGCTACGACTGGGGCGACCGTTTCTACTTCGCCTCCGACTATTTTGAGCAGATGTACGGCTACGCCGTGGAGCTCATCAAGAAGGGCCTGGCCTACGTGTGCGAGCTCACCCCCGAGGAGTTCAAGGAGTACCGGGGCGACGTGAACACCCCCGCCCGCTCCCCCTGGCGGGACCGGCCCATCGAGGAGTCCCTGGATCTCTTCGCCCGGATGCGGGCCGGGGAGTTCCCCAACGGCAAATACACCCTGCGGGCCAAGATCGACCTGGCCAGCGGCAACTTCAACATGCGGGATCCGGTGATCTACCGCATCAACCACATGCATCACCACCGGCAGGGGGACAAGTGGTGCATCTACCCCATGTACGACTTCGCCCACCCCCTGGAGGATGCCATCGAGGGCATCACTCACTCCCTGTGCTCCCTGGAGTTTGAGGATCACCGGCCCCTGTACGACTGGGTGATCGCCAACTGTTCCGTCCCTGCCAAGCCCCGGCAGATCGAATTCGCCCGCCTGGGCATCAACTACACCGTCATGAGCAAGCGCAAGCTGCGCCAGCTGGTGGAGGAGAACCGGGTATCCGGCTGGGACGATCCCCGCATGCCCACCCTGTGCGGCCTGCGCCGCCGGGGCTACACCCCCCGCTCCATCCGCAATTTCTCCGAGCGCAACGGCGTGAGCAAGGCCGCCTCCACCGTGGAGTACGCCTTTCTGGAGCACTGCCTGCGGGAGGATCTGAACGAGACCGCCCAGCGTCGCATGGCGGTGCTCCGCCCGGTCAAGCTGACCCTCACCAACTACCCCGAGGGGCAGCGTGAGACCTTTACCGTGGAGAACAACCCCAACCGGCCCGAGGACGGCAGCCGGGAGGTGTCCTTCTCCCGCACCCTGTATGTGGAGGCGGAGGACTTCCTGGAGACCCCGGTGCCCAAGTATAAGCGCCTCTACCCCGACGGCCCCGAGTGCCGCCTGAAGGGCGCCTATGTGATCCAGTGCACCGGCTGCGTCAAAGATGCCGACGGCAATGTGGTGGAGATCCTGGCCACCTACGACCCGGACAGCCGGGGCGGCGACCCCGCCGACGGCCGCAAGGTGAAGGGCGCCACCATCCACTGGGTGGACGCCGCCACCGCCGTGGACGCCGAGATGCGGCTGTACGACAACCTGTTCACCGATCCCGACCCCGACGGCGGGGACAAGAGCTTCCTGGACTGCCTCAACCCCAACTCCCTTGAGGTGCTCCTCCACGCCAAGGTGGAGGCCGGTCTGGCCGGGGCACAGGCCCCTGCCTCCTTCCAGTTCCTGCGCCAGGGCTACTTCTGCGTGGACAACAGGGACTCCTCCCCGGAGCATTTGGTGTTCAACCGTTCGGTGAGCCTGAAGGACTCCTTTAAATTCTAATCTCGTTCAGACGGCGGGCGACCGCAGGTCGCCCCCACTCCCTGCGGCATGGGGCGCCCGCGGCCGTCCGTCTTTTTTCACTATCATCAACACGGAGGCATACAGCAATGAAAAAGTATCTGTTTCGCAACGACTATTCCTTCGGCGCCCACCCCAAGGTCCTGGAGGCCGTGTGCGCGGTGAACCTGGAGGGCAACCGTGGCTATGGCGACGACGGTCATACCGCCCGGGCCAAAGACAGGATCCGGGAGGTGTGCGGCTGCCCCGATGCCATGGTGGAATTCCTGACGGGCGGCACCCAGACCAACGTGGTGGCCTGCTCCTTTCTGCTCAAGCCATGGGAGGCCGCCATCTGCGCCGACTCCGGCCACCTGAACGGCCACGAGGTGGGCGCATTTGAGGCCACCGGCCACAAGATCCTCCCCGTGGCCGTGGGGGGCGACGGCAAGATCACCCCGGACATGCTGAACCCCGTGGTGGAGCAGCACCGGGATACCCACCTGACCAAGCCCGGCCTGGTGTATATCTCAAATGCCACCGAGAACGGCACGGTGTACACCAAGGCGGAGCTCACCGCCCTGTACCAGCGCTGCCAGGAGCTGGGCCTGCTCCTCTTCGTGGACGGCGCCCGGCTGGGGGCCGCCCTCACCTCCGACGCAAACGACCTGACCCTGCCGGAGTTCGCCCACCTGTGCGATGCCTTCTACATCGGCGGTACCAAGAACGGCACCATGTTCGGCGAGGCCCTGGTGATCAACCGGCCGGAGCTCACCGACGGCTTCTTCCGCATGAAGAAGCGCATGGGTGCGGTGATGGAGAAGGGCTGGATCCAGGGCGTCATGTTCCAGGCCCTGTTCACCGACGACCTCTACTTCCAGATGGCCCGCCACGCCAACGAGATGGCCGCCCGCCTCCAGGACGGCCTGAAGGCCAAGGGCTGGACGCTGTGGGTGGAGTCCCCCACCAATCAGGTCTTTGCCACCGTCCCCAACGCCATCAAGCCCCAGATCGACGCGGTGTGCGACTACGAGGACTGGTGCCCCTACGACGAGAGCCACACGGTCATCCGCTTCGTCACCTGCTTCCAGACCTCCCAGGAGGACGTGGACGGCCTGCTCTCCGCCCTGCCCGACCTGCACTGAGCTTCCCCCCTTCCCCGAGGCATCTGCCTCGGGGAATTTTTTTGCCCGATTTCGTAACCAAACCGTCTCCGCTTCGTATATACTGATAGAACCGGTTCTTGGAGAGGAGGGGGACAAGCTGGACGAGGTTACACTGGCGAAAAAGCTCCGGCAGGGCAGCCGCCTGGCGCTGGAGCGGGCCATCGACCGCTTCACCCCCTACGTGAGCGCCGTGGTGGTGCGGGTGATCGCCGGGCGGGGCACCCGGGAGGACGTGGAGGAGCTGACCGCCGACGTGTTTCTGGCCCTGTGGGCCCACGCCGGGGAGCTGGACCCGGAGCAGGGCCTGCGGCCCTGGCTAGGGGCGGTGGCACGGAACAAATCCACGGACTGGCTGCGCACCCACAGGGAGGCCGTCCCCCTGCCGGAGAACGCCGCCGCCCCCGGCGGCGTCGTGGACCCCCAGGACGAGGCAGAGCGGCGGGAGTGGGCCGCCCGGCTGTGGGACGCGGTGGAGGGGCTGGACGAGCCCGACCGCACCCTGTTCCTGCGCTATTACTACCACGGCGACAAGCTCAAGGACATCGCCCGGGCCCTGGGCCTGACCCAGGCCGCCGCCAAGCAGCGGCTGTTCCGGGGGCGGAAGGCCCTGCGGGATATCCTGACGAAAGGAGGGGTGGAGGCGTGAGAGACCGGATGCAGGCGCTGTGGGACGATGTGGCGCCCATGGGCGGGGCCTGCCCCCAGGCCGACCCGGCGGCGGTCAAACGGCGGGTCAACGCCGCGTTGAACGCCGTCCCCTCGGAAAGGAGAACCTATATGAGACAGAAGATCCGCCTCGCGGCGGCGGCCGCCGCCGTGGTGGGCCTGCTGGCGGGGACGGCCCTGGCGGCCGCCGGCCAGTGGAACGTGCTGGACTTTTTCTACGAGGGGGACACCTCCCCCGCCGTAAATTATGTCAACAATCAAGTGTACTCCGTCAGCGATGACAACTACACCCTGTCCGTCACCAGCTCCGTGGCGGACACCCGCTCGGCCTATCTGCTGATCACCATAGAGGCCAAAACCGATGAGGCCAGGGTCGCTCTCATGGCGGAAGGATTCAACAACATGGACACGTTCTCAGTCCGGATTCTGGAGGACGAGGCCGCAAAACCGGAGCCCACACCCACGGGAGACGCCCCCGCCCCGGAGGTTTTGGCCCTGTCTTACAGAATCAGGGAGGAAAAGAACCTACGGACGGACAGCTCCCGCACCTGGGGCATGGAACTCCAGCCTATGTCGGCGGATACCTATGCCGTCGATCTCCGCTTAAACGCCATGGCGGATGACGTCTACGTGGAGATCCCCGTGGAGCCGGTGGCGCCCATTACCGTGGAGATCAACGCAGAGGGCACCAGCTTCGGTACCTTTTACTATATCGAGGGCGGGGCTCCGGTCTCCCTGGAATCCGTCACCCTGTCCCCACTCTCCCTCCGGATGGAATATTCCTTCCCCGCAGAGTATGTTGACGCTTTCCCCCTCCTGTTCTTCCGCCAGACGGATGGAACCCTGCTGACATGGGGACAGATGGTAGGAGAGAGTATGACAGGGTCCCGGAGGCGGGTTACAGATTCCGGACAGCAGACCATCCACCGGAATTATGACGATACGCTCCGCACGATCCTTGACTTCTCCCAGGTGGACGCGGTGGTGTTCAACGGCGTGGCCTACCCCCTGGACGGCGGCAGGCCGGAGAAGGTAGAGGTGGATCCTGCCCTCTATCCCTTCCAGCTCCCGCTGATGGAATCTTTGGGAGACGGCGGTGGTCACGGAGTCCCCGTCCGGGCGCTGTGCGAGGGGCTGGGGGTGGAGTGTATCTGGGACAATGAGGCCCAGACCGCCACCATGACCTACCGGGGCGTCACCATTGTTCTGACGCCGGGCAGCACCACCGCCCTGGTGAACGGGCAGCCGGTGGAGATGTACGATGCCCCCGCCGTCCAGGACGGGAAGCTGGCCGCCGAATGCCAGGTCTTTATGGACGCCTGGCAGCTGGATATGAGCGCGGCCTATGAGGATGGGAACGCCGAGGACGCCCAGCGGGTGGCCTGGCTGGTGATCCCCTGACGGAAAAACTCCTTGCGCCCCGCGTCCGGCGGTGGTAAAATAAAGCAGAACGAGCGGTGCCCGGCACGTAAGACCAGTTTACGTGCCGGACACCGCTTCTTTTGATTGGAAAGGGAGTTGTTTGTATGCCGAGAACCAAATTTCAGGAAGTGGTGTTCGCCGCCCTCATGTGCTTTTTCATGGTGCTGGCCATGGAGCTGTACAACACCGCCTTCCGCCTGGGCGGGATGTCCAACGCCTGCTGGCTCCCCGCGCTGATGGAGCTGCGCATCATGCTGCCCATCTGCTTTGTGATGAGCTTTTTCTTCCTGGATCCCCTGGCCCAGCGCATCGCCTTCGCCCAGGTGACCCCCGGGGTGGACAAGCCCATTCTGGTCACCCTGGTGCGGGCGGGGGTGACGGTGGCCCTCATGTGCCCCGCCATGAGCCTGTGGGCCACGGTGCTCTTCTCCGGATTCAGCGCGGAGTTCCTCTCCGTCTGGCTCCAGACCATTGTGCGCAACTTCCCCATGGCCCTGTGCTGGCAGGTGTTCTTCTGCGGGCCCCTGGTGCGCCGGCTGTTCCGCACCCTGTTCCGCAGGCAGCTCCAGGCCGCCTGAGGGGGGCTACAGCGCCAGCCCGTCCGCCACCTGCCGCAGGGTGGCGGCGGAGGCGGCCAGGGCCTCCCGCTCCGCCGGGGAGAGGGGGATCTCCAGGGTGTCCTCCACCCCGTTCCGCCCCACCACGGCGGGTATGCTCATGCACAGGCCGTCAATGCCGTACTGGCCCTGGAGCAGGTTGGAAACCGGGAGCACCGAGTGCTCGTCCCGCACGATGGCGTGGGCGATGCGGGTCACCGCCATGGCCACGCCGTAGTAGGTGGCCCCCTTGCGGCGGATGATCTCGTAGGCGCTGTCCCGCACCTCCCGCTGGAGCCACTCGTCGGCCTTGTTGTGCTCGTAATAGCCCCGCAGCTCGCAGAAGTGATCCAGGGGGATGCCGGACACGTTGGCCCCGCTCCACACCGCCAGCTCGCTGTCGCCGTGCTCGCCGATGATGAAGGCGTGGACACTGCGGCTGTCCACCCCCAGCCGCTCTCCCAGCAGGTACTTGAGCCGGGCCGTGTCCAGCACCGTGCCCGAGCCCAGCACCCGGTTGGCCGGGTAGCCGGACAGCTTCCACGCCGCCCAGGTGAGCACATCCACCGGGTTGGACACCACCAGCAGGATGGCCTCCCGGTTCCGTTTGGCGATCTCCGGCACGATGCCCCGGAGGATCTCCACGTTCTTGTGAACCAGATCCAGCCGGGTCTCCCCCGGCTTCTGCCCCGCCCCGGCGGTGATGATCACCAGGGCGCAGTCCGCCACGTCGTCGTAGTCCCCCGCCCGGATGTCCATGGGCCGGGCAAAGGGCAGGCCGTGGGAGAGATCCATGGCCTCCCCCTCCGCCTTGTCCCGGTTGGCGTCGATGAGCACCAGCTCGGAGAAAATGCCGTCCTGCATGAGGGCAAAGGCGATGCTGGCCCCCACAAAGCCGCAGCCGACGATGGCCGCCTTCTGTAATTTCACCATAAAATATGCCTCCTTTGAAGCTCAGGATATCCACTTGATTCCATTCCTATTCTATACTATTTCTATAGGAATATCAAGTCTTTTCCTGAATTTCAAAGGAGGACTATCTCCTCTTTCGACGCCGGGGCTACAGCCTGCTGCGGTCCCGCAGCCAGCTGGGCAGGGAGCGCATCTTGATGCTGGAGACAATGCCCATGGCGGCAAACATGGTGACGATGGAGGTGCCGCCGTAGCTGATAAAGGGCAGGGTCAGGCCCACCACCGGGAACACGTAGAGACACATGCCCACATTGACCGCCACCTGGGCGGTGAGCATGCCGGCGTAGCCCATGGCGATGAGGGCGCTCTGGGGGGAGCTGGCCCGCCGGGACACCCAGATGCACCGCAGGATGATGGCCCCCAGCAGGCACAGCAGCAGCACGCAGCCCACCAGGCCGAACTCCTCCCCGCAGACGGCGAAGATCTCGTCGGTGTGCCGGGCGGGGAGGGACTGCTCCGAGGTGCTCTGGGTCTGGGTGCCGTTGAGGTAGCCCATGCCGAACAGGCCGCCGCTGCCGATGGCCAGGATGCTGCGGGTCTGCTGGAAGCCCGTGTCCCGGGTCTGGTCATACAGGGTATCCGGGTTGCCGGTCAGGTGGTCAAACACCACAATGAACCGCCTCATGAAGTAGCGGTCTTTGATATACGGCCAGATCAGCAGCAGCCCCACGACGCACACCACGACAGCCAGAAGAAACCACCGCTTTTTCACGCCCCCGGCCCAGGCCACCACCACAAAGATGACGGCATAGGTCAGGGCCATGCCGAAATCGCCGGAGGTAACCACAATCAGGCCGAGCATCACCAGCGTGTGCCCGGCGATGGAGAACACCGACGTGGGGCGGCTGATGCTCCCCCCCTCCCCCAGCTTCTTCATCTGCCAGGCCAGCAGCAGAACAAAGGTGAGTTTGGCCAGCTCCGCCGGCTGGAGGTTCACCGGGCAGCCGGGGATGTGCAGCCAGCTGTTGTTGCCCGTCTCCTCCCCGCCGGTTCCCAGCGGGGTCAGCAGGAGCAGGTTGATGAACACGCCGAAGAGCAGGAGCCATTTCCAGGATTTTTCCGTAAACAGTTCAATGTCCACCGAGGACAGGAGAATATAGGCCAGCACACCCAGCAGGATACCCGCCGCCTGGATGACCATGCAGCGCATCCCCGCGGCGGCGTCCATGTACCGGGTGGCGCTGTAGATGAGCACCAGGCCAAATCCGCTGGCCAGCAGGCAGAGAGCCAGCAGCAGCCGGTCGCCCCGCTCCAGGAAGGCCCGGATGGAATCTCGAAGCCAGGACAAGTCCCCGCCTCCTTACCATTTTTTCGCAAATACCGCAATGTTATTTTAGTTTACCATCTTTTTTGCGTTTGGTAAACAGGTGTGTTATAATCTTGTCAGAATCTTCACATTTAAGAGGTGAGCCATGGAACTGCTATCCCATTCGCCGGAGGACACCGAGGACATCGGCGCCCGGCTGGCGGAACAACTGGAGCCCGGCGCGGTGGTGGCCTTTACCGGGGATCTGGGGGCGGGCAAGACCGCCTTCACCCGGGGGCTGGCCCGGGGACTGGGTATCCCCGACCGGATCACCAGCCCCACCTTCACCATCGTCAACGAGTACGAGGGGGGCCGGCTGCCCCTGTTCCACTTCGATATGTACCGCCTGGGCTCCGCCGACGAGCTGTTTGACATCGGCTGGGAGGACTATCTCCGCCGGGGGGGCGTATGCGCCGTGGAGTGGAGCGAGAACATCGCCGATGCGCTGGAGGAGGACGCCGTGCGGGTGGATATCCGCCGGGGGGCCTCCGACCAGGAGCGCGTCATTACCATTGCGGGGGTGAGCAAGCTGTGAAAATCCTGGCCCTGGAGTCCTCCGCCGTGGCCTGCTCGGCGGCCCTGTGCGAGGACGAGAACCTGATCGCCCAGTCCTTCCAGGACAACGGCCTGACCCACTCCGTCACCCTGCTGCCCATGGCCGCCGCCCTGCTGGAGCAGTGCGGCGCCTCCCTGGAGCGGGTGGACGTCGTCGCCGTGGCCGCCGGCCCGGGCTCCTTCACCGGGGTGCGTATCGGCGTGGCCGCCGCCAAGGGGCTGGCCTGGCCGGGCAGCAAGCCCTGCGCCGCCTGTTCCACCCTGGAATCCATGGCCTGGGGCGTGGCCCATATGGGCATGGACATCTGCGCCGTCATGGACGCCCGGCGGAATCAGGTGTACAACGCCCGGTTCCTGGGCACCGGAGAGGGACTGGAGCGGCTCACCCCCGACCGGGCCATCGGCCTGGACGCGCTGGCGGAAGAGTTAAAAAACCGGGGAAAGCCGCAAATTCTGGTTGGAGACGGCGCGGTTTTATGCTATACTACTTGCAAGGAACTGGGGCTGGATGTCCGGCTGGCGCCGCCCCACCTGCGGCAGCAGAGCGCCTGGGGCGTCGCCCGGTGCGCTCTGGAGCTGGCCCGGTCGGGCCGCCTCACCGACGCGGCCTCTCTGGTGCCCGAATACCACCGGCTCTCCCAGGCGGAACGGGAGCGGCTGGAAAAAGAACGAAACAAAGGGGAATGAGCCATGGACATGGAAAAAGTACACATTCTGGATCATCCGCTGCTCCAGCACAAGCTCTCCATCCTGCGGGATGAGAACACCGGCGTCAAGGACTTCCGGGAGGTCGTCTCCGAGATCGCCACCCTCATGTGCTATGAGGCCACCCGGGATCTGCCTCTGGAGGAGGTGGAGATCAAGACCCCCATCACCACCGCCAAGTTCAAGATGATCGCCGGCAAGAAGCTGGCCATCGTCCCCGTCCTCCGGGCCGGCTTGGGCATGGTGGACGGCATCCTCACCCTGATCCCCTCCGTCAAGGTGGGCCACATCGGCCTGTACCGGGATCCCGACACCCTAGAGCCGGTGGAGTACTACTGCAAAATGCCCACCGACATCGCCGAGCGGGATGTGATCATCCTCGATCCCATGCTGGCCACCGGCGGCTCCGCCTCCGCGGCCATCCAGTTCATCAAGAACTATGAGGTCAAGCACATCAAGCTGATGAACATCATCGCCGCCCCCGAGGGCATCGAGCGGGTGCATCACGACCACCCCGACGTGGATATCTACTGCGCCGCCCTGGACGAGAGGCTCAACGACCACGGCTACATCGTCCCCGGCCTGGGCGACGCCGGCGACCGGATCTTCGGCACCAAGTAAAAATCCATTAAAAAGCGGCCGTCTCCTGCGGGAGACGGCCGCTCTGTTTCTGTTCCATTACTTGCCGTGCTTGGCCTTCAGGTACTTGTCCATGGACTCGGCGGCCTTCTTGCCGGCGCCCATGGCCAGAATCACGGTGGCCGCGCCGGTGACCGCGTCACCGCCGGCGTACACGCCCTCCCGGGTGGTCTCCATGGTCTCCTCATTCACCAGCAGGCAGCCCTTCTTGTTGGTCTCCAGGCCGGGGGTGGTGGAGCGGATCAGGGGGTTGGGGCTGGTGCCCAGGCTCATGACCACGGTGTCCACGTCCAGGCGGAAGTTGGAGCCCTCCACCACCTTGGGGGCGCGGCGGCCGCTCTCGTCGGGGGCCGCCAGGCGCATCTTCACGCACTCCAGGCCGCCCACCCGACCGGTGCCGTCATCCAGCACCTTCACCGGATTGGTGAGAAGCATGAACTCGATGCCCTCCTCCTTGGCGTGGTGAACCTCCTCCTTCCGGGCGGGCATCTCCTCCTCGTCCCGGCGGTAGAGCACGTACACGTGCTCGGCGCCCATGCGCTTGGCACAGCGGGCGGCGTCCATGGCCACGTTGCCGCCGCCGATGATGGCGGCGGAGCCGGAGATCTTCAGGGGGGTGTCGTACCCCTCCCGGTAGGCCTTCATCAGGTTGATGCGGGTCAGATACTCGTTGGCGGAGTACACGCCCGCCAGGGTCTCGCCCTCGATGCCCATGAACATGGGCAGGCCGGCGCCGGAGCCGATGAACACGGCCTCGTAGCCCTCGGCAAACATCTCGTCGATGTCGTAGGTCTTGCCGATGACCATGTCGGTCTCCAGATCCACCCCCAGGGCGGTGAGCTTGTCCACCTCGTTCTGCACGATGGCCTTGGGCAGACGGAACTCCGGGATGCCGTACACCAGCACGCCGCCGGCGGTGTGGAAGGCCTCGAAGATGGTCACCTCATAGCCCAGCTTGGCCAGATCGCTGGCACAGGTCAGGCTGGCCGGGCCGGAGCCTACCACCGCCACGCGGATGCCGTTGGTCTGGGGCTTGGCGGGCATGGCGTTCACGTTCTCCCGGTACCAGTCGGCCACGAAGCGCTCCAGCCGGCCGATGGCCACCGGCTCGCCCTTGATGGCGCGGACACAGCGGGCCTCGCACTGGCTCTCCTGGGGGCAGACGCGGCCGCTGACGCTGGGCAGGGCGTTGGTGTCGGAGATGATGTCATAGGCCGCCTGGAAGTCCCCCTCGGCCACCTTGGCGATGAACTCAGGGATGCGGATATTCACGGGGCAGCCGCCCACGCAGGGCTTGTTCTTGCAGTTGAGGCAGCGGGTGGCCTCCTCCATAGCCATCTCCTTGGTGTAGCCCAGGGAGACCTCCTGGAAGTTGTGGTTGCGGACGTTGGGATCCTGTTCCGGCATGGGAACCTTCTTCAGACTCATATTCGGCATTGCTCTCGGCTCCCTTCCTTTAGTGATCCATCATCTCATGGGCCAGCTGGTCGAGGCGGCAGGCGTGGCGCTCCTTCTCCTCGGCCTCCTGGGCGCGGTAGACGGAATTGCGGTTCATCAGCTCGTCAAAATCCACCTCGTGGCCGTCGAAGTCGGGGCCGTCCACGCAGGCGAACTTCATCTTGCCGCCCACGGTGACCCGGCAGCCGCCGCACATGCCGGTGCCGTCGATCATGATGGGGTTCAGGCTGACGATGGTCTTGATGCCGTAGGGCTCGGTGGTCTTGGACACAAACTTCATCATGGGGATGGGGCCGATGGCGATCACCGCATCGTACTTGACGCCGGAGTCGATAAGCTCCTTGAGCTTGACGGTGACGAAGCCCTGCTCCCCATAGCTGCCGTCGTCGGTCATGATGTAGCAGTGGTCGCTGACGGACTTGAACTCGTCCTCCAGGATCACGATGTCCTTGGAGCGGAAGCCGGCGATCACGTCCACCTCCAGCCCCTCGGCGTGGCAGGTCTTGGCCTGGGGGTAGGCGATGGCGCAGCCCACGCCGCCGCCCACCACGCACACGCGCCTGGCGCCCTCGGGCAGCTCGGTGGGCAGGCCCAGGGGGCCCACGAAGTCCTTGATGGAATCTCCCTCATTGAGATCGGCCAGCAGCTCGGTGGTCAGGCCCACCTTCTGGAAGATAATCGTGACCGTCCCCTTCTCGCGGTCGTAGTCCGCGATGGTCAGCGGGATCCGCTCCCCCTGTTCATCCAGGCGCAGGATGATGAACTGTCCCGCCCGGGCCTTCTTGGCGATCAGGGGGGCCTCCACCTCCAGCAAGGTCACGCTGGGGTTGAGTACCTTTTTCCGTACAATTTTTACCATGTAGCTTCAACCTCTTCTTCTCTGCTGTCTGAGCCAGCTTACTATATGGAAAGTGTACATCCACATTAAAATAAGACTGGCCGGTTTAGGAAACTCTTACAGCCGCAAGGGTTTCCAGCCCTCAGTCTTAACGCGATTACATTATCAGCTTTCGCACCTTTTGTCAAGAAAAAAGTAACGCCGCCCTATGTCTCATACGGCGGCGTTGATCTCCCGGACGGCGGGCCAGGACAGGACAATGCAGAAGGTGTCCTCCTCCAGGGCGGCCTCCAGCCGGCAGCCCATCTGATCGGCCAGGGCCTTGACGATAGCCAGCCCCAGGCCGGTGTTGCGGCCGGTGCGCATCTTGTCGGAGGTGAAGAAGCGGTCGAACACATGGGGCACGTCCTCCGCCGTCAGCTCCCGGGTCTGGTTAGCGAAGCGGCTCACCACCCGCCCCTTTTCCAGGTACAGGCGGATGGACATGCGCTCCTCCCCGTGATCCAGGGCGTTGCGGATCAGGTTGGTGTACACCCGCAGCACCGCCGCCGGATCCCCCCATACCAGGGGCAGGTTCTCGGCCAGCTCCACATCCATGTCAAAGCCCTTCTCGGTGAAGTCGCTGTAAAAGGAGGCCAGCAGGCCGGCCAGGGTGGCCCGCAGCTCCACCGGCTCCCGCCGGAGGGGGTACTCGCCCCCCTCCAGCCGGGACAGGTCGTAGAAGCTGGTGATCAGGCTCTGGAGGGCCCTGGCCCGGCTCTCCACCACCGACAGGTACTCCTTCCGCTCCTCCTCGGCAAGCCCGGGGTCGTCCAGCAGCTGGAGGTAGCCCAGGATGGAGGTCAGCGGCGTACGGAGGTCGTGGGAGACGTTGGCGATCTGCTGGCGCAGGGCCTTCTCCCGCTGGCGGTAGGCGGACTGGTCGGCCTGGCGCAGCTCCAGCAGGCGGTTGACCTCGTCCAGCAGGGCCTCCGCCGATCCGTTGGGCACCGCCAGCCGCACCCGGGAGCCGCTCTGGTTCTCCTCCAGGGCCCGGAGCTGCCGGGCCGCCGACCGGAGGGAGCGCCGCTGGGCCCACGCCCAAAAGCCCAGGCCTGTGCAGGCCAGGGCCAAAAGAATACATAAGATCAGCACAGCGGGAATCCCCCCTCGTCTTGGGATTGGGCGGCACACAGCCGGGCAGCGCCCCTACCGCACGTTTTTCCGGGTGAACATCAGCATACCCACCCCGGTGGCGGCGGCCAGCCAGCCCAGCCCCACCCCCCAGCACCACAGCTGATACTGGTTGGTGAGCCAGTCCTCCAGTACGGCGGGCATCAGCAGGGAGTAGGGCATGAGGATGGCCGTCACCAGGCTGAAGGTCTCGGTGGCCTCGTAGACGTTGAACAGGAGCATGGCAAGAAACACCAGAATGGGCTGGCCCACAAAGAAGGTCAGGTAGTACCCCGCCACCCAGGCGGCGGTGCTGCGCACCAGCAGAGCCAGGGTGTGGCACATGGCGAACAGGCCGCACCACACGGGCAGGGCCCCCAGCAGGCAGAAGCCCACCACGTTCAGGGCCCACACCGCCTCCCCCTCCGCCCCGTGGGGCAGGAGGAGCCAGCCGGCCAGCAGGCTCCCCCCCACCAGCAGCGCGCAGATCCCCGCCCCCAGGAGCAGGGATGCGCACAGCTTGCCCCAGTAGATGCGCCCCCGGCTCAGGCCGAAGGAGAGCTCGTTTTTTAGGGTGTCCGCCCCGCCGCCGTCCACCAGCTGCACCAGCAGCGGGGCGGCGAGGAAACCGGTGATCATGGTGTTGGACACGGCGGCGGCCAGGCTGGGGAAGCCCTTCAGGCTGCTGGTTCCGGTAAAGACCGCGGTGCAGAGCACCAGGAGCGCCAGCAGGATGTAGAACACCTGCCGCCGGGAGACCTTCCACAGCTCCGCCTTGATGTAGTTGAGCACGGTCTCCCCTTCTCTCTTTTCAGTGAATATCCCGCCGGGCGAACAGGGCCAGGCCGACGGCGGTGCTGCCCGCCGACCACAGCAGGCCCACCCCCCAGCACCAGAGCAGGTAGGCCGGATCCCACAGGGCCGCGGCGCCCAGATCCATGGGGGCGGTGAGGGTGAGACGGTAGAGCACCTCCGCCCAGCCGGCCAGCCAGCCCCCCGCCAGGCGCATCATCCCCCGGAACACCGGACCCAGCCCCGCCAGAAGCAGCAGCACCACCACCATCATGGGGATGGTCTGGCCCACGTTGAACATGACGGCCATGGTGAGGGCCAGGGCCCCCAGCCACAGGGGCAGGGCGGCGAGCAGGCGGAACAGGAAGGTCTGGATCTCCGTCCAGTCCTCCGCCCCCACCGGAATGAGCAGCCTGCACAGCACCGCGTAGGCAAGCAGGGTGAGAAACACCAGCAGCAGCCCCGCCGCGGCGGCGGTGAGCAGCTTGCCCAGGTAGATGCGTACACGGGGTAGGCCGTAGGACACCTCGTTTTTCAGGGTGCCCGCCTTGTACTGGTCGGAAAACACCGCGTCGGCCACTATCACGGCCAGGTAGATGCCCGCCGAGAAGAAGGGGATCAGCAGGGACAGGCACTCCCCGAAGGAGCCCTGGAACATGCCCTCCCGCCCCGTCCACCACCAGATCAGGGCCAGGGCGGCGGCCAGGGCCGCCATGACGGTAAGGTAGATCCGGTAGTAGGGCCGGGCCACGGCCTTGCCCCACTCGGCGGTCAGATAGGCTCTCATTCCGCCGCCCCCTATCTGATCTCTTTCCGCCGGAAGGCCAGCAGGCCGACGGCTGTGGCCGCCGCAAACCACACCAGCCCGGAGAGCCAGCACAGGCCCACGTAATTCCACTGGAAGGCCATGTTGGCCAGGGCGTCCACCATGACGTTGGGCATGAACTGCCGGATCACCTCAAATACGGGGTGGATCAGCAGGCCCAGCAGCTGGAAAATCTGGGAGACCAGCAGCAGAATACCCACGCCTGTGAAGGCGGCGATGGTGTTGGAACGGATGAGGAAGTAGCAGGCGTTGATCACGGCCAGCCCCGCCAGCCACAGGGGGAAGGCCCCCGCCAGGCAGTAGCCCACCAGGGCCCAGGTCTGGCCGTCACCGGCGGCGTGGGGAAACAGGAGCCAGCAGCCGCCCAGATAGAGGCCCAGCATAAGCAGGGCGGCGAGCACGGAGACCAGAGCGGTCACCGCCAGCTTGCCCAGGTAGATGCGCACCCGGGGCACCCCGTAGGACACCTCGTTTTTCAGGGTGTTGTGCTTGTACTGGTCAGAGAACACGATGTCGCCGGTGATCAGCGGGGCGCACAGCCCCATGCCCAGCAGGAAGGGCACCAGCACCGCCGTGGAGGAAAAGGTGACATTGGGGTTCCCCCAGCTCAAGGTCAGCCAGCAGCCCCCCAGCAGCACCAGCTCCAGGCCCAGGCAGACCGCCAGGGCGATGTAGAAATACTTCCGGTGGAAGGTCTTGTAGCACTCGGCGGTCAGATAGTTACGCATGGCGGACACCCCCGATCATGGCCAGGAAGTAGTCCTCCAGGTTGGCCCCCCGGCTCTCGATGCCCTGGAGGGCCACGCCGCCCTCCACCAGGGCCTGGGTCACCCGCTGGGGGGCGTCCAGGCTGCTGTAGATGCGCAGCACGTTGCCGGGCAGCACCTCGTAGTCCCGGATGCCCAGCTGCTGCTCCAGCACCAGGGCCGCCTGGGAGGCGTTGTCCACCTTTGCCTCGATGCAGGCCCGGCACTTCTCCTCCAGGGCCTTGGCGGAGATCTGCTCCAGCATGCGGCCGTTGTCGATGAAGCCGTAGCAGGTGGCAAGGTTGCCCAGCTCGGACAGGATGTGGCTGGAGATGAGTATGGTGGTCTGCCGCTCCCGGTTGAGCTGGAGCAGCAGGTTGCGGAACTCCACAATGCCCTCCGGGTCCAGGCCGTTGATGGGCTCGTCCAGCAGCAGGAAGTCGGGCCGGTTCATCAGCGCCAGGGCCAGGCCCAGCCGCTGCTTCATGCCCAGGGAGAAGTTCTTGAAGGTCTTTTTCCCCGTGGAGGCCAGATCCACCTCCTCCAGCACCTCGTCCACCACCCGCCTGCCGGGGATGCCCCGCTGGAGGCGGTAGTACTCCAGGTTCTGCTTCGCCGTCAGGTAGGGGTAGAAGCTGGGGGTCTCCACCATGGCCCCGGTGCGGGAGCGGGCCCTGGACAGGGCCTTCTCCCCCGTCTCGCCGAACAGGGAGAGCTCCCCCTCGGTGGGGGCCGTCTGGGCCGTCACCATCCGGATGATGGTGGTCTTGCCCGCCCCGTTGCGGCCCACCAGGCCGTAAATCTGCCCCTGGGTAATGGACAGGTCGGCGTGATCCACCGCCAGGTGGTGCCCGTACCGCTTGGTCAGCCCCTTGGCCGATAAAATCTCGTTTGCCATTTGGCATCCGCCTTTCTCCTTGATCTTGATGCCAGTATAATGGCAAGGCCATAATCTGCCTTTAAGCAAAGGTGAAGATTTTCTTAAACGGGGCGGGCGGATGGTATCCGCCCCTACAGGCAGCGGGGGCAAGCCCCCGCCCTACCGGGCGGTTTGGAACAGACGGCGCGTCAGGGATGCCGCGCCCTACGAGCGGCGGGCCCGTTACGAAGTAAGGGGACGCAGCCAGAAAGTTGCCTGTAGGACGACTCAGGGGGTACATCCAATAGGGGGGCCGCAGCCCCCCTGATTGGTCGTTTCAAGGAGGGGGTGTGGGGGAGGGAAATCGAAATCCCTCCCCCACCCTTTCTTTCCCACCGCTTTCTTTGGGAAAGAAAGCGGTGCCGCCGGAGGCCGGTGCCTCCAGGGCCGGGCGCGCATTGCGCGCCCCTACAAATCGCTCATCTTGAAGCCGATGCCCCAGACGGTCTTGATGTACTCGGTGGGGCTGGCCTTGGCCAGCTTGGCGCGCAGGTTGGAGATGTGGACGTTGACGGTGTTGTCGTCCCCCATGTACGCCCCGCCCCACACCTGCTCGTAGAGCTGCTCCCGGGTGAACACCTTCTTGGGGTGCTCCATCAGCAGGGCCAGGATCTCAAACTCCCGGGCGGTGAGGGTCACGTCCCTCCCCCCGGCGGTGACGGTCACGCTGTCCCGATCCAGGGTGAGATCCCCGTGGGTGAGCACCCGCCCCCCGCCGGACGCGCCGGAGAACTGCTTGTACCGGCGCAGCTGGGCCTCCACCCGGGCCAGCACCTCCGCGTTGTCGAAGGGCTTGGGGATGAAGTCGTCCGCCCCCAGCTTGAGCACATTGACCCGATCCTCCAGCCCCGCCTTGGCGGAGAGGACGATGATGGGCATGGTCTTTTTCCTGCGCATCTGGGAAATAAACTCCTCCCCCGTCAGGCCGGGGAGCATGAGATCCAGCAGCACCAGGTCGTACTCGTACTGCCCGGCCCACAGCACCGCCTCGCTGCCCGAGAAGGCCGGCCGGCAGGCATAGCCCGCACCCTCCAGAATGCGGCAGAGGAGCTTGTTGATGTCGGGGTCGTCCTCCACCACCAGAATGTTGCATACATCCATCTTATTTCACCCTCAATTTCTTCGCCAGCTCGGCGTCGGGCTCCACCACCGCGGTCTGGTAGGTGGTGTACACCACCATGCCGGGCCGGGCCCCCGCCGGCTTCTTCACGTATTTCACCGGCGTGTAGTCCACCGGCACCTTGCTGCCGTCCCGGGCCTGGGAGAAGTAGGCCGCCAGTTGGGCCGCCTCGGTGAGGCTCCGGGCATCGGCCTCGCCCCCCTCCAGCCAGAGGATCACGTGGGAGCCGTGGATCTTCTGGGTGTGGAGCCAGATGTCGCTCTTGTAGGCCAGCTTGGTGGTGAGCAGGTCGTTCTGGCTGTTGTTCTTGCCCACCGAGATGCGCAGGCCGGAGGAGGAGCGGAATTCCATGGGCTTGCCGCTGACCCTCTTGGCCCGCTTGGCGGCGGTCTTGGGCCGGCGGAGATAGCCGGTCTCGGTCAGCTCCTGGCGGATCTCCTGGAGATCCTTCTCCCCCTCCGCCAGGGCGATGTTCTCCAGCACGCTGTTGAGATACTCCAGCTCCTTCTCGCCCTTTTCGATCTGGATGGTGAGCATCTCCTCGGCGGTCTTGGCCTTGTTGTACTCCTTATAATATTTCGCCGCGTTCTGCTGGGGGGTGAGCAGGGGATCCAGCGGAATGTCCACCTCTCCCCCCTCCGGGTCGTAGAAGTCCATAGTGCGGAAGGTGGACATGCCCTTCTCCATCAAGTGAAGGTTGGAGGTGAGGATGTCCCCCAGCTCCCGCAGGCGCTCCCGGTTCTTTGTGGCCTCCAGCTCCCGGGCCTGGTTGCCCAGCTTGCGGGCCGTGCGATCCCGGGCGCTGGTGACAGACTTCACCAGATCCTGCCCCCGCTGGCGCACCCGCTCCGCCGACTCCCGGTCGGAGAAGAAGTCGTCCAGCAGGGCGGAAAAGCTCTCCCGGGGGATGCTCTCGGTCTCCGGGCCGTACTGGAGCACCGGCAGAAAGGTGAAATCCACCGGCTTGCCCTCCCGCACCAGGAGATATGGTGTAAAGCGATTTTCCTCCACAGCTTTGCCCAGCTTCTCCAGTTCCGCCGCAAGCTTTTCCGAATCGCCCCCCGCCCGAAAGGCCAGCTCCCGGGCCACCAGCGGCGACAGGCCGGTGAAGCTGTCCAGCAGCAGCTTGTCCCACGCCTTGCCCAGGGGATTGGCCAGAACCAGGCGCAGCTCCTCCGGAGATAGCGTGAAGGGATTTAACTTGTCAACCGCCGGAGGCTGCCGGTAGAACAGGCCGGGCAGCAGCTGCCGCTGGCCCCGGGCGATGTCGCCGTCCACCCGGCGGGTGCAGTCCACGATGCGCCCCTCCCCGTCCAGCAGAAGCAGGTTGGCGCTGCGGCCCATGGCCTCCAGCACCAGGCGGCGCTCCACCCGGTCCCCCAGCTCGTCCAGGGTCTCCAGCCTGAAGTCCAGAATCCGCTCCAGGGGTGGCTGGTTCAGCTCCAGAATCCGCGCCCCCTGGAGGTGCTTGCGCAGCAGCATGCAGAACATGGGGGGCTGCTCCGGGTTCTCCCGGTTCCGCTCCGTCAGGTGGGCCCGGGGGTGGCCCGGGTTGGCGGACAGGAGCAGGCGCACGTTCCCCGCCGGCCCCCGGATGTAGAGCACCACCTCATCCCGGGTGGGCTGGTAGATCTTGTCGATTTTGCCCCCCTGGACGGCGGCGCGCACCTCCCCCGCCACGGCGGTGAGGCACAGGGCGTCTAACGGCATTCCTCTCCCTCCATCATTACGGCAAACAGTTCATTGAGCCGCTCCGTGCGGCCCTGGAGCCACAGCCAGCCGAACAGGGCCTCCAGCCCGGTGGCGGCCTGGTAGTCCGCCCGACTGGCGTTCTGGGGCACGCTGTGGGGACTGGTGTTCCGCCCCCGGCGGAACACGTCCCCCTCCTCCTCGGTGAGCAGGGGGAGAATCTTCTCCACCGCTTTGGCCTGGGCCGGGGCGGCCACGTAGCGCACCGTGGCCCTGTGTAGGCCCTTGGAGGTGGCCTTGCCGTGGAGGCACAGCCAGGAGCGCACCATCAGTTCAAACACCCCGTCGCCCAGGTGGGCCAGCCCCAGGGTGCTGATGGCCCGGAGCTGATCAGGGGACACGTCTAATTGAAAATAATTGGTCATAAGTATGTTCCTCGGATCTGTCTCAAATAATAGCATAGTATACCGCAAATTTTCGCGGAAAACAACCGGGAAAGGATGATGCCCCATGGAGATGAAATATCCCTATCAGCTTCCGCCCCTGCCCTATGCCTATGGCTCCCTGGCCCCCGACATTGGGGAGCGCACCCTCTGCTTCCACCACGACAAGCACTTCCGGACCTACGTGGACAACCTGAACACCGCCCTGGCCGACTGCCCGGAGTGCCAGTCCAAATCTTTGGAGGAGCTGCTGCGCCGCCTGGACGAGCTGCCCGACCCCAAGCGCACCGCCATCCGCAACAACGGCGGCGGGGTGTATAACCACATGCTCTACTTTGCGGGCATGTGCAGCTGCCGCAGCACCCGGCCCTCCGGCGCCCTGGGGGAGGCCATGGAGCGGGACTTCGGCTCCTTTGAAAACTGGGAGGCCGAGATGAAGGCCGCCGCCCTGGGGCAGTTCGGCTCCGGCTACGCCTGGCTGGTCAGCGAGAGCTCCGGCAGGCTGTCCGTCATGAAGCTGCCCAACCAGGACTGCCCCCTGTCCATGGGCCTGCGGCCCCTGCTCTGCCTGGACGTGTGGGAGCACGCCTACTACCTGGACTACCAGAACCGCCGGGCGGACTATGTGGACAACTGGTTCCACCGGGTGAACTGGCACTTTGTCCAGGAGCGGTATGAGGGGGGCGGCCGATAGGGCAACCATGCCCCGCCCATCAAAATACCCGGGCGGAGCATGGCTCCGCCCGGGCGCTCCGGTCTATTGAATGGTGTAGCTCCCCCGCACCATGATGGTGACGGCGGTGGCGGCGGTCACGCCCCGGCCCTCAATGGTGGCCAGGTACAGGTGGTTGGCCGTCAGGGCGCCGCCGCCGGCCAGGGTGGTGCCGGCGGTCATGTCCACCAGGCCGGGGGAGGTGTCCGACACGCAGAGGGCCGTGCCGCTGCGCAGCAGGAACTCGCAGGCCGCGCTCCCCACGATGGTCTGCCCGGCGGAGAGTGTCACCACCTCATAGGAGGCGCTGCCGCTGCCCGGCTGGGCGGCTGTCCCGCCGGAGGAGGACAGGGCGTCCTCCACCTCCTGGACGTAGCGGTCTACCACTGCGGAGAGCTGCGCCTCCAGCTCGGCCTCCCGCTCGTCCACCATGCTGTCCACCTGGGACAGGATGGCGGGAGTGGTCTGCTGGGTCAGATAGCTGAGGGTGACCAGCGGATCGCTCTGGCTCCCCTGCCCACCTGCGGCAAAGGCCACCCCCACCAGGCTCAGGGTGACCAGGCAGCCCGCCGCCGCCCGGGCGGGCCAGTGTGTCTTTCTCATATGTACGACCTCCCTCCGGGATGCGGGGCCGCCCGTCCGGGCGGCCCCGTTCTCCCCGTTAAACCATGGTATCCGTGTGCAGGCCGAAGCTGACCGCGATGGCGTTGTCCACCCGCTGCATCTGCGCTTCGTCCAGCCGCCCCATGTGCTCTCTCAGCCGCCTTTTGTCCAGCGTCCGGATCTGTTCCAGCAGCACCACCGACTCCTTGGGCAGGCCGTAGGTGTTGGCTGAGAGCTCAATGTGGGTGGGCAGACGGGCCTTGCCGGTCTGGGACGTGATGGCGGCGGCGATCACCGTGGGGCTGTGCCGGTTGCCGGTGTCGTTCTGTACGATCAGCACCGGCCGCACGCCCCCCTGCTCACTGCCCACCACCGGGCTCAGATCGGCATAGAAGATGTCTCCTCGTTTTACGCTGTTGTCCACAAAAGCTCACACTCCGCCGGAAAATAGTCACCAGCGTCACACAGCGCGGGGCTTATGTAACGCGGTCACTATGATTTTCCCACGGGGCGGCGGAATTTATACACAGGGCTTCAAAATTCAGGAAGTCCCGTGCCCCGCCGCCGCTGCGCCAGCACGGCTCCCCGGCCCATTGTATGCCGGCTCAGAGCGTTTTGCCCCCATCCTGTTCCAGATACTCCCGGGGCACACGGGGGGACACGGCGCACAGCAGCTCGTATTGGATTGTACCCGCCAGGGCGGCGGCCTCCTCCGCCGGCAGATGCCGGCCGAAGATCTCCGCCTCGTCGCCGGGGTGGACGTCCAGCCCGGTCACATCCGCCATGCACATGTCCATGCAGATGCGGCCCACCACCGGGATACGGCGGCCCTGGAGCCACACCTCCAGCCGGTCGGAGCAGACCCGGGGCAGCCCGTCGGCGTAGCCGGCGGTGAGGGCGGCCAGGCGGGTGTCCCGCTCCAGCACATGGGTGCAGCCGTAGCTCACCGGCGTGCCGGCGGGCACGTCCTTCACCGAGGCCACCCGGGTTTTCAGGGTCATCACCGGGATCAGGCCGGGGCCGTCCAGCCCCTCGCAGGAGGGATCCGGGTAGTGGCCGTACAGGGCGATGCCCGGCCGCACCATATCCAGGTGAGTACAGGGATACTTTAACACAGCCGCGCTGGCGGCGCAATGGCGAATTTGGAAGGTGACGCCCCGCCGCTCCAATTCGGCCAAAAGATCCAGGAAGCGGGTGAACTGCTCCATGGTATAGTCCTCATCGCTGTCGGCGTTGGCAAAGTGGGTGTAGATCCCCTCCGCCTCCAGGCCGGGCAGGGCGCACACCGCCTGGATGTCGTCCGCCGCACGCTCCAGCGCCGCCCCGCCGCACAGCCAGCCCAGCCGTGACATGCCGGTGTCCGCCTTCACGTGAACCCGCAGGCGCTTTCCCGCCCGGCACGCCGCCTCGGAGAAGGCGCGAGCAGTCCCCGCGTCGTATATGGTCTGGGTCAGGCCGTAGCGCAGCAGCTCCCCGCCGCAGTCGGCGGGGGTATAGCCCAGGATCAGGATGGGGGCGCGGATACCCGCCTCCCGCAGCTCCACCGCCTCCCCCAGGCAGGCCACCGCCAGATACTCCGCGCCCAGCTGCTCCAGCTTCTGCGCCACACGCACCGCGCCGTGGCCGTAGGCGTTGGCCTTTACCACGCCCAGAAACCGGCACCCCGGGGCCAGCATGGCCCGGAGCGCCCGGTAATTATGCTCCAGATTGGGCAGGGAGATCTCCGCCCAGGTTCTTCTCTCCAGCTGTTTCATGTACTCGCCTCTCTGCATGCTTGGTATTGGTTCATTATACTACGGTCGGGACTGCTCCACAACCCGGCTTTTCATCGATTTTTAATCTTGAGTTCATAGAAATCAAAAGACAAAACGGGCAATTCGGTTTATACTATGCTCAGAACACGGGGCCGGGACGGCCCGACACACTCTGTTACAGGGAAACAACAAGGAGGATTCCATGATGACTTGGGAAAATTTAGGCAAGGCCCTGACCACCGCCGCCTTTGCAGGCGTGGGCCTGGCGGCCCTGGCCGGCGAGCAGCTCTGCAAGGCCGGCAAGGTGCTGGCCGAGAAGGGCGAGATTTATGTGGCCCAGGGCAAAAAGTACGGTGAGGAGCTCCAGCAGAAGCTCCAGGAGGACGCCAAGCGCCGCCAGGACGAGCGGTTTGACCAGCAGGTGTCCGCCCTGGACGCCGAGCAGCGGGACGCCCTGCGCCGCCGCCTGGCCGAGCTGGACGAACTGGAGCGGGAGGCCCGGGAGGCCGCCGCCCAGGCGGATGAGGCCCAGGAGGGCGCCCAGATCACCGAGATCCACGGCGGCCCCCAGGATCGCGGGGATCAGGAGTAAGCCCAGAGCAAAAAACAGCCCGCCGGGGCGCGTCATGCGCCCCGGCGGGCTCGTTTACTGCGTCTGAAAGTTGGAGAACTCGCACTGGATCACCGTGAAGCCGTTCTGGGAGAGCTCCCCCCGCAGCAGGGCGTGGGTGGACGGGTCGAACCAGAGGGAGCACGCCCGGCTCTCCCCCGCCGCGGCCTCCGGCTCCCGGCAGTCCACCCGGAGTACCTCTCGCTCGTCTACGGTCTCCATGCCGCAGGCGGCGATATAGCCCCCTTCGGCGTAGTCCAGCAGCACCGGCACCGCGTCCACCGGGCTCATGCCGCTGCCGTCCAGGGGGCCGGTCTCCACCCGCATGCCGTCATACTCCAGGGCGGACTCCCCCTCCAGGATGCGGGCGGTGATCCCGGCCACATTCTCCGGGGCGGTGATGGTGAGGACGGTCTCCCCCTCCCGCTGCCAGCTCAGATCAATGCCGTAGGTGTACACCCGCTGGCCGTAGTCCGCCGTCAGCTCCAGCTGCGCGGTGCAGCCCGCCGTCTCCAGCAGCTCCCCCCGAATGTCCAGGGCCAGCTGCTCCGCCGGGCTGATGCCCGCCCCTCCGCCGCAGGCCGTCAGGGCCAGGCAGAGGCTTATCGTCAGTACGCCCATCCGCAGGCGCACACAATCCCCTCCCGTTTATTTGACATGCTGCCGGATCACCCTGGGCAGGGCCGCAATCAGATCCGACGGGGTCATGCCGTACTCGCCGATCTCCCCGGCGCAGAGATCCCCCGCCGCCCCGTGGAGCCACACCGCCATGGGCACCGCCTGCCGGGCGGGCAGGCCCTGGCCCAGCAGGGAGAGGATCAGACCCGCCAGCACGTCGCCGCTGCCCCCCTTGGCCATGCCGGGATTGCCGGTGGTGTTCAGGTAGGCCGAGCCGTCGGGGAAGGCGGTGATGGTGCAGTGGCCCTTGAGCACCAGGCAGCACCCGTGCTCCATGGCGAAGGCCCGGGCGGCCCCCAGCCGGTCGCCGCCGGACAGATCGCCCCCCAGCCGGGCAAATTCCCCGTCGTGGGGGGTGAGCACCGTGTGGAGCCCCTTCCGGCCGTCCAACACATCTATATGCCCCTCCAGCGCGTTTATGCCGTCTGCATCCAGCACCACGGGGATGCGGATCTCGGGCAGCAGGTGGCGCACCACCGCCGACACGCTGTTGCCCCGGCCCAGGCCGGGGCCGATCAGGCACACGCCGCAGGCGGACAGGCGGGCAAAGGCCGCCTCCCCCGCGTCCAGGGAGAGCTGCCCCTCCTTGCCCGCGGGCAGGGGATGGGGCATGGCCTCATCCAGCTTGGCCGCCGCCACCGGCCAGACCGGGGCGGGCACCCCCACCGTCACCAGTCCCGCGCCGGAGCGCACCGCCGCCTGGGCGGCCAGCACCGGCGCGCCGGTGTAGCCCACGCTGCCGGCCAGTATGTACACCCTGCCGAAATCCCCCTTGTGGGCGTCCCGGGGTCGGACGGGCAGGGAGATGTCCTCCGCCTCCACCGTGCGGACGGGGTAGTCCTCCACGTCCACCAGCTCCGCCGGGATGCCGATGTCCGCCACGGTGAGCCGGCCGGTGCACAGACCGCCCTTGCCCACAAAGTGGCCCGCCTTGGGCAGGGTGAAGGTCACCGTCCGGTCGGCCCGCACCGCCGCCCCCAGCACCCGGCCGGTGTCCGTCTCCACCCCGCTGGGGATGTCCGCGGACACCACCGGGATGTCGCAGGTGTTCATCATGTGGATGGCGGTGAGGGCGTCCCCCCGCACGTCGCTGTTCAGGCCGATGCCGAAGATGGCGTCCACCATCACGTCCGCCTCCAGGCACCAGGCGGCAAACTCCGCATCGTCGGGGGCGAAGGGCTCCAGCGCACCGCCGGCCGCCGCCAGCCTGGCCTCCATGGCCCGGGTGTCGGGGGTCAGCTTCTCCCGTCGGCCCACCAGGACACAGCGCACCTCCAGCCCGGCCTCCAGCAGCAGGCGGGCGCAGGCCACCCCGTCCCCGCCGTTGTTGCCCGGGCCGCAGAAGCACACCACCCGGCCGGGGGCGCCCCCCGCCAGCTCCAGGGCGGCCTGGGCCAGGGCGGCCGCCGCCCGCTCCATCAGGTCGGTGGAGGGCACCCCCCGCTCCTGTATGGTGATCCGATCCAGCTCCCGCATCTGGGACGCTGTGGCAATTCTCATGAAGTTCACGCTCCTGTTTTAAGGAATAGGGAATTCGGTTTCATTATAGGGGCTTGCGGCCCGCTCGTCAATTTCCTTTTTCCTTTAACAGAAGAGGCTGGCAGGGGCTTTTTTGACCTATTTCCTGTACGCATAGGTTCCGTCAGCCCGTTTTCGGCGGGAAATTCAATTTCTGTAGGTTTGTCAAACATATTGGACAATGAATTCATTCGGAGAAAGCCAGCTAA